>OLGZ01000022.1_pt1 | contig 160056 bp, 132 predicted proteins | sample 1605981 | NCBI WGS metagenome assembly OLGZ01 (sample SAMN03283291) | human gut metagenome | biome: human-associated habitat; material: feces | host: Homo sapiens | place: Peru | collected 2012
GCTCGCAAAATACGAAATTTATCTCACTTTCTCGAAGTCTTACAGCGTGTAGAAAAAGCTCAATTATTATTTCTTTTTAAATTTATCAAAAAAGCCTTCTTTTCCGCCGTTTTTTGGTGGAGTATATGTTTTGTCAAATTCCTTAAGAAGTTCTTTTTGTTCGTTTGAAATGTTCTTAGGAATATCGACAATAACCCTGACGTGTTCATCACCTTTGCCCATACCGTTTAATCGGGTGATGCCTTTATTACCCTTGAGCGTAAAGATTTCGCCCGGCTGAGTTCCGGCTGGAATATTAAGCTTGGTGTCGCCGTCAAGTGTAGGTACATTGACTTCTGCGCCGAGAGTTGCCTCGACAATAGAAATATGCTTATCAACCCATACATCATAGCCGTCACGGTTGAAATACGGATGCTTTTTAATGCCGATAATAACCTTAAGGTCACCTGACGGACCGCCGTTTGAGCCGGCATTACCAAAGCCTCGAACGTTGACAATTTGGTTATTGTCAATACCGGCAGGAATGTTGACCTCGATTTTCTTTCTTGTTCTGACCTTACCCTTGCCGTTACATTTGTGGCATGGAGTATTGATAATCTTACCTTTACCGCCGCAGCGAGAGCAGGTGCGTTGAGTGCTCATTACACCGAGCGGAGTACGCTGAGAAACTGTTTGAACGCCTGAGCCGTGACATTCGGGGCAAACGGTTGGACTTGTGCCCTTGGCAGCTCCTGTGCCGCCGCATTCGCTGCAATCCATAACTCTCATAACTTCGATGGTCTTTTTGCAGCCTTTAGCAGCTTCCTCAAATGTAAGAGTAACAGAGGCCTGAATATCTCTGCCCCTTGACGGAGCATTAGGATTACGTGAGCTTGTGCCGAATCCGCCTCCGAAGAAGGATGAAAAGATATCGCCTAAATCAATATCTCCGTCAAATCCGCCGCCGAATCCGCCGCCAAAGCCTCCTGCACCTTGACCTGCGCCGTAATTAGGGTCAACGCCTGCAAAGCCAAATTGGTCATAACGTGCTTTCTTTTGAGGGTCGGACAAAACTTCGTATGCTTCGTTACATTCCTTAAATTTTGCCTCTGCCTCAGGATTATCCGGGTTTAAGTCAGGGTGGTATTTCTTTGCCGTTTTTCTATATGCTTTTTTAATTTCATCATCACTTGCGCCACGGCTTACACCGAGCACCTCGTAATAATCTCTTTTATCTTCAGGCATTATACTTTAACCCTTTCTGTTTTTGTTAATGAATTATAATATGGGCAAGATTGGTAATCGCCCCTACAAGGTTGAAAGAAATTCCACGCTTGAGAAACGGGCGACCGATGGTCGCCCCTACGTGTCCCTTTCTGCACTCAAAATCTACCGTACGGTTTGTACCGGATTTTGAAATAAATCGTAGGGGCGGATATTATCCGCCCGCTGGATTTGAGTGTTTATATATTAGTTGTCGTCTACCTCAGTGTAGTCAGCGTCAGTATATTCCTGGCCGCCGCCTTGTGCCTGAGCATTTGGGTCATAGCCTGCACCCTGAGGACCTGCCTGAGCACCGCCCTGTGCCTGCTGTGCTGCTTCATAAAGTTTCTGAGAAACTTCATAGAACTTGTTTTGAAGGTCCTCTTGAGCCGACTTGATTGCATCTTCGTTGTCACCCTTAAGTGCTTCCTTCAATGCGTCAACCTTAGTTTGAAGAGCTGACTTATCGTCTGCTGAGAATTTGTCGCCATCCTCGCTGATAAGCTTTTCGGTCTGGTAAACCATCTGGTCTGCATTGTTACGAAGGTCAACTGATTCTCTCTTCTTCTTATCTTCTTCTGCGAACTGCTCAGCTTCCTTAACAGCCTTATCAATATCATCCTTGCTCATATTTGATGAAGCGGTGATTGAGATTTCTTGCTGCTTGCCTGTGCCGAGGTCCTTAGCAGATACGTGAACGATACCGTTAGCATCGATATCAAATGTTACCTCGATTTGAGGAACACCTCTTCTTGCAGGAAGAATGCCGTCAAGGTGGAACATACCGAGTGTTTTGTTATCCTTAGCAAATTCTCTCTCACCCTGAAGAACATGAACTTCAACTGAAGTTTGGTTATCAGCAGCTGTTGAGAAAATCTGGCTCTTTTTAGTAGGAATTGTGGTATTTCTTTCAATGATAACAGTGTTTACACCGCCCATGGTTTCAATACCGAGTGAAAGAGGAGTAACATCAAGAAGAAGTAAGCCCTTAACGTCACCGCCGAGTACACCGCCTTGAAGAGCTGCACCCATAGCAACACATTCATCAGGGTTGATTCCCTTGAATGGCTCCTTGCCGCTGAACTTTTGAATAGCTTCCTGAACAGCAGGAATTCTTGTAGAACCGCCGACAAGCAAAATCTTGTCAATATCGTTCATTGAAAGGCCTGAATCTTTCATAGCCTGACGAACAGGACCCATTGTTGCTTCAACAAGATCTGCTGTCATTTCGTTGAACTTAGCTCTTGTAAGAGTTGTTTCAAGGTGCTTAGGACCTGTAGCATCAGCTGTGATAAATGGGAGAGAAATTTGAGCTGTGGTCATACCTGAAAGGTCAATTTTTGCCTTTTCTGCAGCTTCCTTAACTCTCTGCATAGCCATTTTATCATTTGAAAGGTCAATACCTGTTTCACTCTTGAACTGAGCTACGATATAGTCCATAACCTTTTTATCAAAGTCATCACCGCCAAGGTGGTTGTTACCTGCTGTTGCAAGTACCTCTTGAACGCCGTCACCCATTTCAATGATGGATACATCGAATGTGCCGCCGCCGAGGTCATATACCATAACCTTCTGGTCGTCTTCCTTATCAATACCGAAAGCAAGAGCAGCGGCAGTAGGCTCGTTGATAATTCTCTTTACATCAAGACCTGCGATTTTACCTGCATCCTTAGTTGCCTGACGCTGTGAGTCTGTAAAGTAAGCGGGAACTGTAATAACAGCCTCTGTTACTTTTTCACCGAGGTAAGCCTCAGCGTCTGATTTTAATTTCTGCAAAATGATAGCACTGATTTCCTGAGGTGTATATGCCTTGCCGTCAATGTTTACCTTGTAATCAGAACCCATATGTCTTTTAATTGAAGAAATAGTCTTTTCCGGATTTGTGATAGCCTGACGCTTTGCAACGTTACCTACCATTCTTTCGCCGTCCTTAGAAAATGCTACTACAGACGGTGTTGTTCTTGCGCCTTCAGCGTTAGGAATTACTACCGGCTCGCCGCCTTCAATAACGCTTACACAGCTGTTTGTTGTACCTAAATCAATACCTATAATCTTTGACATAATCTTTTTCCTCCTGAGTTTGTATTATTAGTTTGCTGTTTTGACCATAGCAGGTCTGACAACTTTGTCATTATATTTATAGCCTTTTTGGAACACGTCGGTGATTACGTTTGCATTAAGCGAATCATCATCAATGTGCATTACTGCGTGATGAAAATTCGGGTCAAACTCATCGCCCTGCTCGCCGTAGGCTTCAACGCCTAATTTTTTAAGTGATGCCATAAGACCGTCATAGGTCATTTGAACACCTTTTTTAAGTCCCTCGTAATCCTCTTGCTCATTTGCAAGCGCTCTTTCGAGATTATCAACCGTGGCAAGGATTTCCGAAACTGCTTTGATTGTTGCAAAAGCGAAGCTTTCATTTTTTTCTTTTTCGCTGCGCTTGCGAAAGTTTGAATATTCCGCCGTAACTCTCAAAAGCTGGTCCTTTGTATCCTTAAGCTCTTTTTCAAGCGGATTTTCTTTCTCTTTTGCCTCTGCCTTGTTATCCTCGGCATCGGTTTTGCTTTCCTCTTGATTTTCAGCTTCGGTTTTTACTTCTTTTTCTTCATCGTTTTTCTTTTTACTCATATTTTATGCCCCTTTCTTTGAAAGAAGTGTATCAACTGTGTTGATTATATATTTTATTTTCGGCAAAATGCTTTCATAATCAATTCGCATTGAACCGATAACACCTAAAACAGCCTTTTGACCGCCTTCATAATTAAATTTGGCAATAAGCGTTGATGTGTTTTTCATTTCATATACTGGATTTTCATCGCCTATCATCAAAAGCTTGGTATGATTTGAATTTGCAAAGCGCTTTGAAAGCTCCATCAATTGCTTTTTGCCGGTAAGCAAGCCGAGGATTTTGTATAAATCGGAACCAAGCTCCTCGTGAGAAAGCAAATTCGTTTCGCCCTCAAGGCTTAATTTGCTGTGTGATGCTTCATCGCATAATGCGCAAAGTGAGGTGAGAGCAGGAAGCATATCGAATATTCTTGCCCCTGCAACGCCGACTGCACTTTGGATTAATGCCAAATTAACGTCTGTAAGCGGAGTGCCTACCAAAAACTTAGCCGAAACATCGTAAAACTTTTGCCTGAAATCCTCGTCAAGTGCACAAGGCATATTGATTAATGAGGATTTGATTTTACTGCCGACCGTAAGCATAACGAGCATTGCTTTTTGATTGCCGGCAGGTATTAAGTCAACACCCTGAATGCAATCATAAGGGTCTTCAAGCGTTGCGCAAAAAGCTGCACAATGTGAATATTCCTCCAAAAGCTTGCAGGCATCAAGCAAAAGCCTTTCCGGATCGCCTGAGTTTACCGAGAGCGCTTCATTGATTTTGTTCATCTCGTATTCGCTTATAGGCTTTTCTTTCATAATATTATCAACGTAATATCTGAAAGAAGTTTTGCTCGGAACTCTGCCGCCGCTTGTATGCCTTTGCTCAAGAAATCCTAATTGCGTTAAATACGCCATCTCGTTTCTTATTGTGGCACTCGATATTGAGTAGGGGAGAAGCTGACATAATGCTTTTGAGCCAATCGGCTCGCCGGTACGCAAATAGTGCTCAATAATTAAACCAAGTATTGCGTGTCGTCTTTCACTTATCATCCTTTCCACCTCTTTATCATATCATTAGCACTCTCAACACCTGAGTGCTAACTCTGTTATAATAGTATTACCTTTTTGCTTAGTTGTCAATACTTTTTTTCGATTTTTTCAAAATTTTCTTATTTTGTATATATTTTCCTAACAATTTCTGTTGCCAAATCCTCTTATATAAATAGTAATTAATATATACTATATATAAAGATAAACTGTATACTAAAAAATACTTAAAATTGATTATTGATAAGTATACAGAATAATGGTATTCTTTTGGGCAAGGAGGTGAGCATAATGAAAGAAAACACAAAAAATGCTCGCATCAATGTTAGAGCTATAACATTTACAGCTGTTATGGCAGCATTGGTATTTGTATTTACTTACACATTTAAAATTCCGTTTGTAAACGGTTATACCCACATAGGCGACAGTATGATTTTCCTTGCCATTGTATTTTTAGGCTGGAAAAAAGCTCCGCTTGCGGCAGGTATCGGCGCAGCCCTTGCGGACCTTATCGGCGGCTACAGTGCTTGGGTTGCCCCGACATTTATTATTAAGTTCATTATGGCGCTTATTTGTGCTCTTATTATGGAAAAGGTGATTAAGAATAACAAGGTTGTAGGCTATATTGTAGGCGCAATTCTCGGCGGTGTATGGCAGATTGTTGCATATACGGTAGTTAAAATTTTCCTTTTTGACAAGGCTTATGCATTTTCTTCTCTCCCTACTCTTGCTATTCAAACAGTAGTAGGTATTGTAGTTGCCGCAGTGTTTATTGTTGTATTTGACAAAACAAAGGTAACTGCTAAGCTCAAAAAAATGGTAGGCTAAATTACTGAGAAAATGGCTTCGTCGAAAGAAATTCCGTGTTTGAATGAATTTCTTACAAAATTCATAATAAACACTTCATTCCTTTCTCCTCTTCCCCAAAAAGCTAACGCTTTTCGTGGACCCCGATTGAAATTCCGTGTTTGAGAAGCGGGCGAACAATGTTCGCCCCTACGGTATTTCTTTCTTCTTTCTCAGAGTGAAATAAATTTATTACTAAAATTATTTAGGAGATAATTAAAATGAAAAAAATTGATGCGCATTCACATATTGGCACATTCGGCGGTTGGGCAGGTGTTGCCTTTACCAAAGAAAAGCTGATTGAACAGATGAATGAATATGATATTGAAAAAACCTTTTTAACAGCACCTAATTTTCAGGGCAATGATGAGGTTGTAGACGCATTTCAGTCTTATCCCGATAAGATTGTTCCGTTTGTATGGGTTAATCCCGCTTTAGACGACGTAGAAAAGAAGCTTAATCATTATATAAACGAAGAGGGCTTTATGGGTATCAAAATGCAACCGCTTTTTGATGCATTTGTTGCAGATGACCCTGTAGTTTATCCTGTTATGGATTTTGCAAGGGAATATGACGTTCCTGTATTTATCCATTGCGGTCATCCGCCTTTCTCGCTTCCTTGGAGCATTGCGCTTCTTGCAGAAAAATACCCTGACGTAAGAGTTACTATGATTCATATGGGTCACGGTCACGGCGTTTATATTGATGCTGCTATCAAAATGGCTAAGAGATATGACAATATCACACTTGAAATGAGCGGTATGCCAATGGGCAGTAAGATTAAAGAGGCTTATGAAACAGTTGGTAAGGACAGAATTATGTTTGGTATAGATTCTCCGTTCCATCACCCAACGGTTGAAATTCAAAAGGTTCTTTCCTGCGGCCTTGATGAAAAGGCTCAGGAGGATATATTCTATAATAATGCTAAGAAGTTATTAAGATTATAATATTAATTACATATATAAATAATTACATATACAAATAAAAAAGCAGTTGGATTGAAAAATCCAACTGCTTTTCGTCTATTTAGAATTAATCGTTATGCACTTTGCCCGGAGCGCCGCAGCATTTCTTATACTTTTTACCGCTTCCGCAAGGACATGGGTCGTTAGGGCCGACCTTTTTGCCCTTTCTTACGGGAGCCTGCTTAACTGTATCGTCGCCGCCCGATGAAGTAGCTGTTACCTTGGCAACAGCCTTTCTTTCAACGTCCTCCTGACGTCTCGGCATAATTGTAAGCATCATTCTGACTGTGTTTTCACGAATTGTTGCCGTCATTTCGTCAAACATATCGTATGATTCCATACGGAATGCAACAACAGGGTCCTGCTGAGCGTAAGCACGAAGATGGATACCTTGCTTGAGGTCGTCCATAGCGTCAATGTGGTCCATCCAAAGTACATCAACATTTCTGAGAAGTACCATTCTTTCAAAGTCTTGGAACATTTCGTCGCCGAGAAGCTCTCTCTTTTCCTCAAGGCGTTTATGGCCTCTTTCCTGAAGCATATCAATTGTGCCTTGAACCGAAAGCATATTAACGTCGTCGTTAAAGTCGTCCTCGGTTGTAAGCCAGCCCTTATATTTTTCCTTAAGGCCTGCTACGTTCCAATCACTCTTATGGTCGCCTGCAAAGTAGTTTTTAACATTTTCCTCAATGTTTGTATCAAGCATTTGAAGAATTTTATCTGTAAGGTCAATTCCGTCAAGAACCTGATCTCTCTGCTGATAAATGAGCTGTCTTTGACGGTTCATAACATCGTCATATTGAAGCGTTTGCTTTCTTATGCCGAAGTTTCTGCCTTCAACTTTTTTCTGCGATGATTCAACAGTTCTTGTAATCATCTTTGACTCGATAGGCATATTTTCATCGTCGGTAAGGCGAGCCATCATAGCCTGCATTCTTTCACCGCCGAATAAACGCATAAGGTCATCTTCAAGAGATAAGAAGAATTGGCTTTCACCGGGGTCACCCTGACGTCCGGAACGTCCACGAAGCTGATTATCAATACGGCGTGAATCGTGGCGTTCTGTGCCCAAAATGAATAAGCCGCCTACGGCTCTTACCTTGTCAGCCTCTTCTTGAATTTCAGTCTTATATTTAGCCTCAAGTTCTTGGAAGGTTTTTCTTGCTTCAATGATTTCCTCATTGTCCGTTTCAGCAAAGCCTGTAGCCTCTGCAATAAGCTCGTCTGAATACTGCATTCTTTTCATTTCACTTTTTGCAAGGTATTCAGCGTTACCGCCGAGCATAATATCGGTACCACGACCTGCCATATTTGTGGCGATTGTAACAGCGCCGAATTTACCTGCCTGAGCAATGATTTCAGCCTCACGCTCATGATTTTTAGCGTTAAGCACGTTGTGAGGAATGTGCTCTTTTTTAAGCATTTTTGAAAGGAGTTCACTCTTTTCAATGCTGATTGTACCTGCCAAAACAGGCTGTCCTTTTTCGTGACATTCCTTAATCTTTTCAATTACATTGTGATATTTTCCACGTTCTGTTTGGAAAATAACGTCAGGATGGTCAATTCTTGCAAGCGGTTTGTTAGTTGGAATTTCAACAACATCAAGTTTGTAGATTTCTGAAAATTCAGGTGCTTCCGTTGAAGCAGTACCTGTCATACCGGAAAGCTTCTTGTAAAGACGGAAGTAGTTTTGGAAAGTGATTGTAGCAAGAGTTTTGCTCTCGTGCTCAACCTTAACGCCTTCTTTTGCTTCAATAGCCTGATGAAGACCCTCGTTATAACGTCTGCCCTCCATAATACGACCTGTGAACTCGTCAACGATTTTAACCTGACCGTCTGTTACAACGTAGTCGATATCTCTTCTCATAACGCCGTTGGCTTTGATAGCCTGGTCAATATGGTGGAGAAGTGTGGTGTTGTCAATATCCATAAGGTTTTCAACGTGGAAATATTCCTCAGCCTTTTTAACACCGTCTTGAGTAAGTGTTGCGGTCTTAGCCTTTTCGTCAACAATATAGTCGCCGTCGTAGGTTGATTCCGTATCCTGCTTTTCGTCCATTTTTGCAACCTTAACCATTTTTAAGGTCTTTGCAAAAGCGTTAGCCTGACGGTAAAGGTCAGTTGACTGTTCGCCCTTACCACTGATGATAAGAGGAGTACGAGCCTCATCAATAAGGATTGAGTCGACCTCATCGACAATTGCGAAAACGTGGCCACGCTGTACTTTTTCTTCCTTATACTGAACCATATTGTCACGAAGATAGTCAAAGCCCATCTCGTTATTAGTTCCGTAAGTGATATCTGCGTTGTAAGCATCTTGCCTTTGCTCATTAGTCTTTTCGTGAATGATAAGACCTACCTTTAAGCCAAGGAATCGATAAAGCTTGCCCATCCATTCGGAGTCACGCTTTGCAAGGTAATCGTTTACTGTTACGATATGAACACCCTCGCCTGTAAGCGCATTAAGGTAAGCCGGAAGGGTAGCAACAAGAGTTTTACCTTCACCTGTTTTCATCTCGGCAATTCTGCCCTGATGAAGAACAATACCGCCGATAATCTGAACAGGGAAATGTTTCATTCCGAGAACACGCCAAGCGCCTTCACGGCAAACTGCAAATGCATCCGGCAAAATATCGTCAAGTGTTTCGCCGTTTGCAAGCCTGCCCTTAAGAATCTCGGTTTGAGAGGTAAGCTCTTTATCGCTCATAGCTGCATACTTGTCCTCTAAAGCGAGAACCTTGTCTGCAGTTTTTTTAACTCTTTTAACCTCTTTTTTAGAGTAATCGCCAAAAATGGCTGTAACAAATTTATTTGCCATAATTTACACCTCGTTAATTAGTACCAACTGCCATTATAACACGAATGGCACTCAATGTCACTAATTATTTTAAATAAATTATATAATATATAACAAGTATATTTATTATTGCTTATTTTCCGAAAATTGCTTTGATTGAACTGAGCGCTCCGCCGGATACCGCATTTTCTGCCGTATCGTCAAAGGTAAGCTTGAGATTTTTGCTTCCTTGCTCAATATTAAGAGTGATGTCAACACCGTTTTCTTCCATTTGAGCGTCGGCAATTTTTTCTTTAAGTTGGGCAAGTCTGGAGTCAAGAAAAGTATCGTCGCTAAGCTTTGCAAGAAGTTGAAAAGCGGAATAATCCTTTTTAAGCTCGTTTGCAAAATCGGATGCACCCTGTGCCAAATCTTTATTTTTAACTGTTAGCGTTACGGTTTTTTTGTCAAGGTCGATGCTCTTTATTTCGTAATCTACGTTTTCAAAAATAGCTTGGCCGAGCTGTTTTAATTGCTCGTGCTTTTCGGCATAGCCGACGATTGTGTTAAGAGTAGATGAGTCAACGTATTTTTGAAGCGTATCCGTATCAAATTCTTTAAGTGCCGCAAAAGCCGTATCTACCGTTTTTGTGACATTTTTTTCCGTCATAGCGTTTGACGAGCAGGCTGTGAAGCTTACAAGCATAAATGCAAGGCATAATAAAATACTTAATGTTTTTTTCATAATGATTACCGTCCGTATAAAAATATTTGTTGACATAAAGCATAATTATATGTACTATATGTGAAATCCACAAAATTTATATGATTTTAGCTTTATGCATATTTCTTGTTATTATATATAAAAAAAACAAAAATGGCAATAATAATTAAAATTGTTATAAAAAAATTGCATAATTAGAATATATGTGGTATAATCACTTCGGTTATCCACATTATATGGTTTAAATTAATTTTATAAATGTGATGAATGGAATGTTAAACAGATGAAAGAGAAGTTTAAAAAGTTTTTTGCACCGACAAAGTTTAAACGGCTTTTTGATATAGTTGTATCGTTTTTCGCACTGATAATTTTGTCGCCGCTTTTTTTGGTGATTTGTATTGCGAATTTGCTTACACCTAATACAAGCGTATTTTTCTCCCACGAGAGAAGAGGAAGAAAGGGCAAGCCGTTTAAAATTTACAAATTTCAAACTATGAAAAACAATACGCCGAATGTTGCTACGGGCGATTTGGAAAATCCGGAGCAGTATATTACAAAGGTCGGAAAGTTTTTAAGAAAAACAAGTCTTGATGAACTTCCGCAGCTTTGGAATATTCTTAAAGGCGATATGAGTTTTGTAGGGCCGAGGCCGCTTATTTCAAGTGAAATGAGAGCGCACAGACTAAGGCTTGAATATGGCGTGTATCGTTTCAGACCGGGACTTACGGGGCTTGCGCAAATCAACGGTCGAGATGAAATTTCGCTTATGAAAAAAATGAAATATGACAAGATTTATTGTGACAATTGGTCGATTAAGCTTGACTTGGTAATTTTGCTTAAGAGCGTAGGCGTTGCACTTAAGCAAGAGGGTTATCAAGAGGGCAAGTGGCACCGCAGATAAAATATTAAACGGAGAACGATTTATGGAAAGAAACTTTATTGACGGATATACGGAGTGGCAGTCAAATCCTGAAATTGTGGGTGTTAATAAGCTTCCGCAACATGCAACGTTTATGCCTTATGAAAATTTTGACGAGGCTAAAAAAGCTGACAGATTTGCTTCAAGCCGTTCTAAACTTTTAAACGGAAAATGGAAGTTTAAGCTTTATAAAAATTATGCTTACAGGCCGAGTGATTTTGCTCAGCCTCATTATGATACTCATAATTGGGACACTATTAAGGTCCCTGGCTCTTGGCAAATGCAAGGTTATGACCAGGCGCAGTATTGCAATGTTCGTTACCCTTGGGAAGGAAGCGAGGATATTTGCCCGCCTAATGCTCCAACAAAGCATAATCCCGTAGGCTGTTATGTTAAAAAGGTACATATTGACAAATCACTTTTGAATAAGCGTGTTGTAATCTGCTTTGAGGGTGTTGAGTCTGCATTTTATCTCTATATCAACGGCGAAAGAGTGGGATACAGCGAGTCAACCTTCCACAGAAGCGAGTTTGATATTTCGAAATATATTAAGGAAGGCTCAAACGTTATCGGCGTAGAAGTTTATCGCTGGTGCACCGGTTCTTGGCTTGAGTGTCAGGATATGTGGCGCTTGGGCGGTATCTTCCGTGATGTATATATTTATACTACCGAAAAGCAATATATCAGGGATTTTGAGGTTGTTGCCGAGCCTGACGTTACTTTAAGCGACGGCTATGCAGATATTCTTGTTAAAACTAACGGCTCTTATGAAAGTCTCAGCCTTGATTTGAGTATTCTTGACAAAGACGGCAACACTGTTGCGCTTGACAGCCAATATGCCAATGAGGATCACCAAACTAAACTTAAGGCGATTGTTACCGACGTTAATGTTTGGTCAAGCGAAAGCCCTTATCTTTATACTATGGTAATTACTCTTAAGGATAACGGAATGCCGATTGAATATATCAGCCAAAAAATCGGTTTCAGAAAAGTTGAGATTAAGGACGGAATTATTCGTATCAATAATCAAAGAGTAGTATTTAAGGGTACTAACAGGCACGAATTTGATTGCCATACCGGCAGATATATGAGTGAAGATGTAATGCGTTATGATATTGAGATGATGAAAAAGTCAAATATGAACGCTGTTCGTACATCTCATTATCCTAACGACCCTAAATTTTTGGAGCTTTGCGACGAATACGGTCTTTATGTTATTGATGAAAATAATATGGAAACTCACGGAACGGGTTGGTCAACTATTGTAGGCTGTCCTCAGCTTCCGGCGTCACGTCCTGAATGGGAAAAGGCTTGTATGGAGCGAATTAAGGCTACGTACAACAGGGATAAGAATGTGACAAGTGTTGTTTGCTGGTCGCTTGGCAATGAATCTCTCGGCGGTGCTATTCCAAAGAAAATGTATCAATTTATTAAGGATACTGATAAAACAAGATTTGTTCATTTTGAATGTCACCGTGCCCCTGATGAAAAGGAGCTTTCGGATGTTCAGTCAAAGATGTATGCAAGACCTTGGGAATGTGAGGAATATGCTGTAACTCAGCGTGACGGCAGACCGTATATTCTGTGCGAATATACTCACGCTATGGGTAACTCTTGCGGTTCTACCGACGAATATACACGCCTTTGGGATAAATACCCTTGTTTGCAGGGCGGCTTTGTTTGGGATTGGGTTGACCAAAGTATTCTTACCAAGGATGAAAACGGAAAGGAATATCTTGCCTACGGCGGTGACTTCGGCGAAAACCCGCACGACGGTCATTTCTGCGGCAATGGGCTTCTTTTCGGTGACAGAAAAGTTACTCCTAAGCTTTGCGAGATAAAAAAGCTTTATCAGAATGTTGATTTCAATGCTATTGACGCCGCTCGTGGTGTTGTTGAGGTTAAAAATAAATTTATGTTTACTAACCTTAATGAGTATGAGCTTCATTGGAGCCAAAGCTCTGACAAGGGCGAATTTTGCAGCGGTACTCTCGTTTTGGACGTTAAGCCGGGTGAAAAAACCGTTATTGACCTTGAACTCAGCAGAATTAAGACAGAATGCTATCTTAATCTCGAACTGAAAACAAAAGAAGATAATGAATATTGCAAAGCAGGTCACATTGTTGCTGAGGAGCAATTTGTAATAAACGAATTTGAAAACACATATGATGAGCTTGAGGTTGACCAGCCGCTTATTGTTGATGATACCTACGGTTCGCTCAGAGTAATAAGTGATGACGTAAATGTAAGATTTGAAAGAAGAGAGCGCAATCAGCTTTATTCTATAAAGGTCGGCGGTGAAGAACTTTTGAGTGCTCCTATGCGCCTTAATTTCTGGAGAGCGCTTACCGATAATGACCGTGGCACAAGAGCCGGTTCACGTCTCGGTTGTTGGAGAGATGCAGGCGACACACCGGGTATTTTCAACAATACAAAATGGTCTATTAATAATTATAAGGTGCTTGAAGACGGCAAAAAGGTTATTATTACAGGCGGTGCAACCGTTTGCACACAGCCTGAGTCTAAGGCACAGGTGATTTATACAATTACTTCAAAGGGTATGGAAGTTGACCTTCAGTTTTATCCCGATGCATCGCTTCCTGAAATTCCTGAGGTTTCCGTTCTTTTTGAGCTTCCTAAGGATTTTGAAAATCTTACATATCTCGGCAACGGCCCTGAAGAAAATTATATTGACAGATGCAACGCTGCTAAAATCGGGCTTTATAACACGACTGTAAATGACCTTTGGGTTGACTATCTTAAACCGCAGGAATGCGGCAACAGAACAGGTGTAAGATATGCTACTCTTGTCGGTAACAAAAAAGTATTTTCGGTAGTTGCCGAGCCGCAAATGGAACTTAATGTTTGCCATTATCTTCCTAAGGAAATTGAAAATGTTTGGCACCAAAAGGATATGCCTGAATATAACAAAACCGTTGTAAGGCTTATTGCAAGGCAACAAGGTGTCGGAGGATATGACAGCTGGGGTGCTCATTGCAACGATATGTATAAAAACAAAACAGATAAGACCTACAGGCTTAAATTCCAAATAAGATTTTGATATTTATAAGCCTTAAATCATATATTATATGGTGCATTTTTTGGCAAACTGTTTATTATTGCAAAGTGCAAAACAGACCGTTTGGCTAAAAATAACTTGACTTTTTTAATAAAAGTAATATAATTCAATATTAGGTAACGCATAAAATAAATAATGAAATTAACTATTAAAGTTGGTTAAGAGAGGATTTAATTATGGCTTCTTTCAAGGAAAAGGTTGCGTCGGTAGCGGTTGAACAGGCTGTTAAGTATGCACGCAAGGATTTCAAAAGAAACGCTCCGAGAATTCTCAATCTCGTAGAAAAATTTGACGTTAAAAAGGTAAACCGTTCAACATACGCAGGACTTCATAAGGTTATGGATGACCCTAATAACAATTGGATGAAGTTTGCAGAGGATTTGATTTGCAATATGGACGAACACGTGCTTACAAAGCTTGTTCCTCCGCTTATGAATGTTGCAATAAACAGTTATACAAAGAGAATGGCAGCTATTGAAAAATACGGCTGTAACGTTCCTTGGGCTATTCTTATGGACCCGACTGCCGCTTGTAACCTTAAATGCACAGGCTGTTGGGCAGCAGAATACGGTCATACAAGCTCGCTTTCTTATGACGACCTTGCAAGGATTATCAAAGAAGGTAAAGAACTTGGTACTTATATGTACCTTTACACAGGCGGTGAGCCTACAATGAGAAGAAAGGACCTTATGCGTCTTTGCCGTGAAAATCCGGATTGCGCATTCCTTTCATTTACTAACGGTACTCTTATTGACGACAGCTTTGCTGACGAAATTAAAGAGGTCGGCAACTTCTATCCTGCATTCTCAATTGAGGGATATGAAGAAGAAAATGACTTTAGAAGAGGTCAGGGCACATTTAAAAAGTGTACTGCCGCTATGCAAAGGCTTAAAGACAGGGGTGTTCCTTTCGGCGCTTCCCTTTGCTACACAAGCAAAAATACAGATGTGCTTGCATCTGACGAATATATGGATTGGCTTATTGAGCGTGGCGTTAAATTTGCTTGGTTCTTTACATATATGCCGACAGGCAACGGTGCTGTAACAGATCTTATGGTTTCTCCTGAGCAGCGTGCTTTAATGTATAAGAAGATGCACGAGTGGCGCCATACCAAGTCTATTTTTGCTCTTGATTTCTGGAACGACGGCGAGTATGTTCAAGGTTGTATCGCAGGCGGTCGCCATTATTTCCATATCAATTCAAACGGTGACTGTGAGCCTTGCGCTTTCGTTCACTATTCTAATGTTAATATTAAAGAACATTCTGTTCTTGAAGCGTTGCAAAGTCCGTTGTTTATGGCTTACAAGCGTAATCAGCCTTTCTCAAACAATATGCTTCGTCCTTGCCCTGTTCTTGATAATCCGGGCGCTATCAGCAAGATGGTTGCAGAAACGGGTGCATATTCAACAGAGATGCAGCATCCTGAATCGGCAAACGAACTCTTTGATAAGACTATTGCCGCTGCTAAGGCTTGGAAGGTTAAGGCAGATGAACTCTTTGACCGTGACGAGTATATTGCAAAGCACGTTAAAGATGAAAATATGTATAATTATGAAAAGCCGGACGAGGAGAGAGAATTCTCTGAGTTTGAAAAGACAGAAGATTAAAAATTAAAACGTCGGAGCGTACATATATTTATTATGTACGCTCTTTTGCCGTATTTGCAGTTGCGGCGCATACGAGGGAATTATATGTTTTTTAGAAAGAAAGAATTTGGCTCGGGTAAATATGATTTTATTATTGCAGGTCTTGGAAATCCCGGTGCTAAATATGAAATGACACGTCATAATGCCGGCTTTCTTTCAATGGATTTGTTGTCTATTGAGGAGGGTGTGGATATAAAAAAATTAAAGCATCACGCTCTTTGCGCAGATATGACTGTTGAGGGTAAAAAATGCCTTGTTATGAAGCCTCAAACTATGATGAATGCAAGCGGTGAGGCTATCGGCGAGGCGGCAAAGTATTATAAAGTTCCGGCTGAAAACGTTATTGTTGTATATGACGATATTTCACTTGATGTCGGCAAAACAAGAATTAGGCGCAAAGGCTCTGCGGGTGGCCATAACGGAATAAAGAGCATTATTGCTCATTTAGGCAGTGAGAATTTTCCGAGAGTTAAGGTCGGAGTAGGCAAAAAGCCAAATCCGGAATACGACTTGGCAGCTTGGGTTTTGGGAAGATTTCCAAAGGAACAGGAGGCTGATTTAAAATCGGCACTTGAGCATGCAACTGCCGCTGTCAGATTAATAGTTTCGGGAAAAATAGATGAGGCTATGAATAAGTATAACTCATAATATAATGATATATTGAAAGGATAAGGTGATAAGCATTGTCCTGTTTTTCTAATGAATTTAATAAAAGCAAGGAATTTATAAACCTCAGCGAAAGTGTTAATGCCGATAATGCTCCCGTTGGGGTTATAGGTCTTTCTGATGTTTCTAAGTGCTTTGTTGCTCATTCGCTTTGCCAAAAGGGTGAAAAATCATTTATTATTACACCCGACGAGGCAACTGCCGTTAAGGTGCAGGAGTGCTTGAGCGAACTTCAAGACGGAGTTTTGCTTTACCCGACAAGAGAGATGACTTTTGTTGAGGTTGCAGGTGTGAGCAGGGATTTTGAGCATATCAGGCTGGGTGTTTTGTCACGTATACTTCAGGGCGATTATTCGGCTGTTGTTATGTCGGCGGCAGCTGCATGCCAATATACTATGCCGCCTGAGGAACTTGAAAAAAGAACGTTTAAAATCAGCGTTAACGATGAGATCAATATAGCAGAGCTTGAAAAAAAGCTTGTTTTTGCAGGATATACCCGTTATGACCAGGTTGACGGAACAAGCCAATTTGCTGTGCGTGGCGGAATTATAGATATTTTTCCGACCTATCTTAACGAGCCTGTAAGAATTGAATTTTGGGGCGATACCGTTGATACTATTTCGAGTTTCGATATCGACACTCAAAGGCGAAGCGGCAAGGTTGATTTTATTGAAATTACTCCGGCTAACGAGGTACTTGTTGACGATAATTTAAAATTTGCCGATAAAATCGAGGCGCTCTCAAAAGGATTAAAGGGCAAGGCGATTAAGGCAAGGGAAAAGCTTAATAATGATATTGATAAATTAAGGCAGGGGCTTCATCTCAATTGCCTTGATAAGTATTTGCCGCTTATTTATAATTCAAACGGTGTGTTTGATTATGATTTTGACAGGCTTTTTGTTGTTGAAAGCGCAAGAGTTAAGGAAAAAATGATTAAGCAGGAAAAGCTTAATCTTGAAGAACTTAAATGGTTTGTTGAGGACGGTACGCTTTGCAAAGGGCTTGATAAATTTAATCTTAATTTTGACGAGCTTAAATCTGTTTATGAAAAGCATAATGCAATATATATGGATTCTTTACCTCGTGGAAGCTTTGACACACCTGTTGCTCACCTTGCAAACTTTCGTGTTCAAAGCTTTAATGCGTGGAGCGGTACTCTTTCTCAGCTTAAGGAGGAGCTTTTTCCTCTTTTTAAGGGCGGATATACGGTTTGCATAATGGCAGGCACTGTCAGGGCAGGCAAAGCTCTTTGCAAGGATATTGAGGATATGGGCTTTATCAATACTGTTTTCTTTGAAAAAAGACCTGAAAAGCTGCAAAATAAGGCTATCAATATTCTTACTGGTACAATTCAGTCGGGTTTCCAAATAAGCGATATGAAGCTTGCGGTTATTACCCATTCAAAGACTAATCAAAGCACCAAAAAGGCAAAAAAAGCGTCATCAAAAAATGCTATTCATTCGCTTGACGAGCTTACCGTCGGCGATTATATTGTTCATAATATTCACGGTATCGGTGTGTTTGAGGGTATTCATGCACTTGAACTTAATAAGGTAAAAAAAGACTATATAAAAATCAGCTATGCAAAGGGCGATACACTTTACGTGCCTGTTACCCAACTTGATTTGGTGTCAAAATATATAGGCCCTAAAAACGATACCAATGTTAAAATTAACCGTCTCGGCTCGGGCGAATGGAAAAAGACTAAGGCTAAGGTACGCTCTTCTGTTAAGGATATGGCTAAGGAGCTGATTGCGCTTTATGCTAAGCGAATGAGCACAAAGGGATTTGCTTTTTCTGAGGATTCCGATATGCAGCGTGATTTTGAAATGCGCTTTGAATATGACGAAACGGATGATCAGCTTAGGTGCAGCGAGGAAATTAAGCACGATATGGAAAAAACCGCACCTATGGACAGACTGCTTTGCGGTGACGTTGGTTTTGGCAAAACGGAGGTTGCACTTCGTGCAGTATTTAAATGTATAAGCGACTCAAAGCAATGCGCCATTCTTGTGCCTACAACGGTGCTTGCAATGCAACATTTTCAAACTGCGCTCAAAAGGCTTGAGCCTTATCCCGTAAAGGTGGAGATGATATCTCGTTTTGTATCTCCCAAAAAGCAAAAAGAAATACTTCAAGGGCTTGCCGACGGCTCGATTGATGTTGTGGTAGGTACTCATAAGCTTTTAGGCAAATCAATTAAATTTAAAGATTTAGGGCTTCTTATAGTTGATGAGGAGCAACGATTCGGTGTGGCGCAAAAGGAAAAAATAAAGGAAAAATTTCCTCGTGTTGATGTTCTTACCCTTTCTGCTACCCCTATTCCCCGTACGCTCAATATGGCAATGAGCGGTATCAGGGATATGAGCCTTATTGAGGAGGCACCGGGTGAGCGCCACCCTGTTCAAACCTATGTTATCGAATATGACGCTGAAATTTTGCAAGAGGCAATGGAACGTGAAATAAACCGTGGCGGTCAATGCTATTATCTTCACAATAATGTTGAAACGATTGAGCATAAAGCTATGATGATTAAAAAAGCAATTCCTCAGGCAAGGGTGGGTATTGCCCACGGTCAAATGAGTGAGGAGGAACTTTCAAGCGTTTGGCGTGATTTGCTTTCGGGTGATATTGATATTCTTGTGTGCACAACTATTATTGAAACGGGTGTTGACGTGCCTAACTGCAATACTCTTATTATTGAAAATGCAGACAGAATGGGTCTTGCCCAGCTTCACCAAATAAGGGGACGTGTAGGCAGGTCATCAAGGCGTGCTTATGCCTATTTCACGTTTACAAGAGGAAAGGAATTGACCGATATTGCAACGAGGCGACTTGAAGCTATCAGGGAATATACTGAGTTTGGTTCGGGCTTTAAAATTGCCATGCGTGACCTTGAAATCAGGGGTGCAGGCTCGCTTTTGGGAAATAGACAGCACGGTCACATGGAAGCAGTTGGATACGATATGTATTTAAAACTTCTTGAAGAAGCCGTTGCTATGGAAAAAGGCGAAATCAGCGAAGAGGAGCCGGAGGAGAGAGAATGTCTTATTGACGTTCAAATCGACGCTCATTTGCCGGAGGAATATATTATTTCTACATCGCAAAGGCTTTCTATGTATAAGCGCATCGCCGCAATTAAGAATGAGGCCGATGCTCAAGATGTTTATGACGAGCTTACAGACCGATTCGGCGCACCGCCGTCATCTGTTTGGGGGCTTATAGAAATTGCCCTTTTGCGAAACAGTGCAAAGGCACTCGGCATAACGGATATTGTTCAGCGAAACGGCTCTGTTTTGTTTTATTCAAGCGAGCCGGATATCAAAACCGTTGCGATACTTAATGCGTTTATGAAAGGCAGAGTTACTCTTTCTGCGGCTAAAAGGCCGTATATCGCAGTTAAGCTTGACCCGACCGAGGCAACGCTTGAAACGATACGTGAAACGCTTAGAATAATGAGCGAAGCCAAAGAGCATTACAATAGCAATAAATAAAATAATAACCGTTGCGGTACTTCTTAATTGAAGCGCTGCAACGGTTTTTTTATATTTTATTTACTATTCTTCAGGGAACATAACGATAAGAAGCATTTTGAATTGTTCCTTTGCAAAAACAGCGTGAGGCTTTTTGGCAGGCATAACGATTGTCTCGCCCTCGTTTAAAATAAATTCTTCGCCCTCAATTGTGATTTTGCCGACTCCGTCAAGAGCAACAATCATAGCGTCACCACCGGACTCGTGAGTGCTGATTTCTTCACCCTTGTCAAATGCAAAAAGAGTAAGCGAATGGTGTTCGTTTTGCGAAAGGGTTTTGCTGACGATTTGACCTTTTTGGTATGTCACTTCGTCCTTGATTTTGAGAACTGTTTTGTGCTCAATGTTTTTGATTAATTTATCCATTTGTATCTCCTTGATTATTCTGCTTGTGACGTTTTACAAGTTCTTCAAGCATTTTGTTGTGCGATTTTTTGTCTATTTCATATTTGAGAGTAGGAATAACCGCTAAAAGCATACCGATTGCAGGCGGAATTGAAATAAGAAACCACATAGCTTTTGAATAAGAAGTGTAGTCTGTTGCAAAATTTGCACCGTTTGCAATAGCCTCGTTCATTTTATTTATGTTGATATCCGTATATCCTACTGCGTCAAAAACATAGCCTGAAATAATGGAACTGATGCCTGCCGAAAATTTGGTAATAAAGCTTTGACCGGAGAAAAAAATTCCGTCAGGTCTGTAACCGTTATGATATTCCTCATAGTCAATGCAATCGCTAATCATAACAGATTGGCAAACGCTTACTCCCCCAAAGCCCATACCTGTGCCAAAGAATAAAATTCCGTCAATAACCACAAAGCCTATTTTGGAAAGGTCAGTCGGCGCTATTAAGTATACGACAAACAAAAGTACAAATGCAACAGCGCTCAGTCCGCTGAAAAGATTGTATACTTTTTTTGTTTCATATTTTTTCATAAGAGCAGGGGAAATTGCCATTGAAACAAACTGACCTATAAAAAGTCCGCCGGCTAAAATAAGCACGATTATGAATATATCAAGCTTTGTAAACGCATAGGTGAGGTTGCCCTTGCAATAGTAGTATGTCAAAAGCGTCATTGCAATATTCATCATAAGCTGCAATGGTGCACGCAGAAGTCCGCTTATAAGAATACGTCTGAAAGGCTTGCATTTCCACATAAGGGCAAAGCTTTCTTTCATAGTTTTTGTTTCACTGCCGTTAGGTACTCTTTCCTTTGTTCCTGTACCTGCACATTCAAACAGCGCCGAACCTATAATTGTGATTATAATTGCCGCAACGATAAATCCCTTTTGCGCATTTGTGTCTAAGCCAAAAGCGGAGTTTAGCGATTGCGATACTGCAACAATTGAAATCACAACCAAGCCGGCACCGATTGACGCAATAATTCTTGAAAGAGAAATAAGCGAGCTTCTGTCCTTTTCGCTTTCCGTTATACGTGAAATAATGCCCCATAGAGGGATATCGCCAACCGTATAGCTCATTCCCCACAGCACATAGGATATTGCCGCCCAAGCAACAATAAATATCATAGCCGTTTTGTTGCCGTTTGCCTTTGCGTTTGCATAGTTGCCGTTGAAGAATGCCGCTATCGTAATAACGCATATAACAATAGGCGAAAAAATGAGATAAGGTCTGCATTTGCCCCATTTAGTTCTTGTTTTGTCAACTATCGAGCCCATCATTGGGTCATTGATTGCGTCCCAAATTCTCGCTATTGCAAATATCCATCCAAACGCAATAGCCGGCAGGCAAATTACATTTTGAAAGTAATAATAAAGTCCGACGGTAACTACATTATAAATCATATTTTGACCGAACATTCCGGTCAAAAACATATTTCTTTCTTTTTTTGAATATGTGTTTACGTTTTCCATAATAATCACCATAGCCTTTCAGGCAATACAATCAGTATAGTGCGATTTTTCACACTATTTCCTTTATCAGTCTGTTATAAGTTGTTCATATAAAAGATTTTTAATTTCCTTAGGCAGTTTTGAAATCCTTAACGCCTTTAGCAATTCTTCTCTTGTTTGCGCATTTTTAAACGGTTTATAATATGCTGTTTTTTTAGCCGTTTGCTCCTGCCAGCGTGACATTGAATTGATAACTCTTTCCTTATAGTCAGGCATTTTTATAAGTTTTATATTTGTAAGTTCAATTTCTATATCATCGCTTGAAAAATCCACCTCAATGCTCAAAGCGCTATCTGAATTTGAAATTGTAAATTCCTTATTGAGTTTAATATCTGCGCTTTCAATTTCCTTAAACGTGATTTTATATTTCCTGCCGCTCGGTATAACCTCGCAATCGCCGAAAGGCGCTTTAATCGTTAATTTAATCTTGTCGCCTTTTTCGTCAAACGTGTTTAGAATTTTAGTTTTTGCATTATGCTCTTCAAAATTCACTCTGCCGTTATCTTCGTAAAGGGTGAAACTGTTGTTGCCGTTAAATATCCAAAATTCAAGTGCTTTAGGGTTTGCCGAGGAGTTGCCGTCATCGTTAGATAACGGAATAATTGTGCCCTCTTTCGCAAGAACGGGAATATCATAAAGCTCACGGTTAAGTGTTATATCCATAGGGCCGTGGTATTTTTGAAGAGTGAAAATATCTGTGTAAGTGCCTTTGGGTATCCAAGCTTTTGCCGTTGCCATATTAGTTTTTTTATTTGTTTTCGATGTTATGGGGGCTGCAATAAGTTCGCTTCCGAAAAAGTATTCATTAGGCACATTAAAAGCGCTTTCTTCGTTTGGATAAGCATAATACATAGGCTTGCAAAGCGGTGTGCCGTTTTTGTGGCATTTATAATCCATAGTGAAAATATACGCAATAAGCCTGTGCCTGAAATTAAGCCACTTTTTAGCGCTTAAATAAACGTCACGTCTGTATTTCCACGGTTCCTTGCCGAGCAAATCGTTTGACGTTGAATGAAGCCTTAAAATAGGAGAAAATACTCCGAATTCAATCCATCTTAAATACAGTTCATCGTCCTTGTAGCCGAAATGGTGACCGCCGATATCATGGCTCCACCAAAAATATGCCGCATTAGCCGCATTTGCAGTAAAATAAGGCTGAAAGTCAAGAACTTTATGATTTATAGCCGTATCGCCGGAGAAGCCTAAAGGATATCGGTGTGAGCCAAGCCCTGCGTAGCGTGACAGAATAAGCGGCAGCTTGCCGTTTTCCGCATTGTCAAGAAAATGATAATGATTTAATGCAAGAAGCGGGTCAAGGCCCTCAATATCACTCTTTTTACCCTGTTGCCAATCTATCCACCAAAAGTCAACGCCGTCTTTTTCATACGGCTTGTGTACCTTGTCAAAATACGCATTCCAAAAATCATCGCTTTTGCAGCTGAATTTGACGTCCTCTTTTGTTTCGGGGTCAATGCCGACTGCCTTTGCAACGTCGTTGTACATATCCTCAAAATGCCTTATTCCGTCAGCAGGGTGTAAGTTTAACGTCACCTTTAAATTGCGGTTTTGAAGATTGTTTAAAAATGATTTATAATCCTTAAAAAGTTCTGTGTTCCAGCTGTATCCCGTCCAACCGTTTGCATTTATTTTGAATTGCTTTTTTAAATCTACCCAATGCCAATCCATATCAATTGTTGCAACGGTAAGCGGGATTTTTTCTTTTTCAAATCTGTCCATCAAATTGATATATTCGCTGTCGCTGTATGCGTGGTATCTGCTCCACCAAACGCCGAGAGCAAAGCGTGGCACAAGCGGAGTATAGCCTGATAATTCAAAAAATGCTTTTATCGTTTTGCTATAATCTTTGCCGTAGGCGAAGCAGTAATAGTCCTTGCCGCCGCTTCGTTTTACAAAATGCCCCTCGTCATCAAAAAGAAAGCTTGTGCTGTCATCAAGCAAAAATGCGCCGTCTTTTGTAATTAAGCCGTCATCAAGCGGTACTTTGCCAAACGTTGCGTCAAGCGTTCGCCTTGTGCCTTTTAAGTTCTTTTGCTTTTTAAAATATTGCGTTTCATCGCTGCTCTTTATTTTAACGCAAATCGGAGTGCCGTTTTTTATAATAAAAATAACGTCACTTGTTTCGACAAATATTTTGTTTTTGATTTTTTTGACATTAAATTTGCCGACTTGAAAATTCCTGTTGAGCACGGTAAAACTTGCCAAATCGGTAAAAGTGCCTGCCTCAACTCTTATCAGCCGAGATGTTAAATATGTAATTCTGATATCGTCAATTATTTTTATTTGATTTTCATTTGCTTTTGCATCTGTTTTAATGATTAAAGATTTCTTTAGCATAATAACTCCGTTTCAGCAAAAATGTATAAAGCCCTATAAATATATCATATAGCAAATATGAATAAAAGTAAAGCAAAAAATGCTTAAAAAACTATACAATATAACAAAAGCGTTGCGAAATATTCGCAACGCTTAAGGATTAATATAACTTAAATATAAATATTATCAAGCCGTATAAAAATGCCGACGCCGTGCCGTAAACTATGACAGGACCTGCGATTGAAAACATTTGCGCTGCAGTACCAAGCACAAACCCCTCATGCTTCCATTCAAGCGCAGGGGATACAACGCTGTTTGCAAAGCCTGTAATCGGCACAATTGTTCCTGCACCTGCGTGTCTTGCAATTTTATCAAAAACGCCGATACCGGTTAAAATAGCGGTTATAATAATTAATACGCTTGACGTTGCGGCTGAAACTTCCTTTTCGCCCAATCCTGCTTTTTCAAAAATCATAAACAAAATTTGACCGATTAAACAAATTGTGCCACCGATTAAAAATGCCTTAATGCAGTTTAACACCTTTGGCGAATTCGGGCTTGCTTTGTCAGTCATTTTGCTGTAATCGTCCTTGCTGATGCTCATTATCTGTCACCTCTTTATTAATATTTACAATCTTATAATAATTATTCACTTGACTTTTATGATTATATCTTGTAATATCATAATATACTATTTGTAAATTATAAACGGAGGCATATTTATGCATCTTATTGAGGTTCGTGACGTATACAAAATATATAATCCGGGCGAAAATCAGGTTAATGCGCTTGACGGTGTATCTATTACTATTGACGAGGGTGAATTTGTTGCCATTATCGGTCAGTCAGGCTCAGGTAAATCAACTCTTATGAATATGCTCGGTTTGCTTGATACTCCTACTCACGGCGAATATTATATCAACGGTAAGCTTGTTGACGATTTAACAGATGACCAAATGAGTGTTATCAGAAATGAGGAAATCGGCTTTATTTTCCAAGGCTTCAACCTTATTTCGTCACTTTCTGCGCTTGAAAATGTTGAACTTCCCTTGGTTTATAGGGGTATGCCGAAGCAGGAAAGGCGTGAAATTTCGCAGCAGGCGCTTGAAAGAGTAGGACTTGGAAGCCGTATTCATCACTTGCCAGCAGAAATGTCCGGCGGTCAGCAGCAACGTGTTGCCGTCGCAAGAGCTATTGCCGCAAAACCTCCTGTTATCTTGGCAGATGAGCCTACAGGTAACCTTGATACAAAATCAACAAAAGAGGTTATGGCAATTTTGCACGAACTTAAGGATGAGGGCAGAACAGTTATAGTTATCACCCACGATAATGAAATTGCGGAAGAGGCAGAACGTGTAATCCGTATTCGTGACGGCAAGGTGGTTGAGGATTATATTAACCCCGGTTATGAGGAAAAATACGGCAGAGAGTCAAAGAAAAATAATAAAAACCCGATTGACGAGGGTTGATACATAATATAATAGGAATTTACAGCAGATATTTAAAGCTTTTGAATATCTGCTGTTTTTTTTGCCTTTTTTAAAAGTTTTGCGCAATAATCGCATTTAAAATATACGCATATATTGAATAAATCGGCTAAAATAAAATTTTTTGAATAATTTTTAGGCAAAATATAGCCTTTAAACGTTATATTTCACTCCCTATACGCTGTTAGTGTAGGGAGTTTTTCTTTTGCCCTGCAAAAAAATGATACGGAGGTGTGAAATGTCACGCAGAAAGAAGATAAGCGAAAAGGAGGTATGCGACGGCTTAAGACGTCTTGCATTCGGTGAAATAACGGATGCGGTCAGCCTGCTTTTTGAGCCTGAGGAAAAAATACTCCAAAAGCTTAACACGCTTGATTTGTTTAACGTAAGCGAAATCAAGCGCCCAAAGGGAGGCGGAATGGAGATTAAATTTTTTGACAGGCTTAAGGCTATTGACAAAATCAGAGAAATGGTGAATGAGCAAACGGACAAGTCGCCGACCTCATTTTATGAGGCATTGGAAAAAAGTACGCAGGCGACTAAAAGGCATTATACGGAGGAATTTGATGAATAGATTTATCCCGTTTTCAAAAAAGCAACTTGCCGTTTTGAATTGGTGGTGCAATGGCAGTGACGTTAAAAATAAAAACGGAATAATCTGCGACGGCGCCGTAAGGTCAGGCAAAACGCTTTGTATGGGTATATCGTTTATTTGTTGGTCCTTTTATGCTTTTTGCGATACTTCGTTTGCCATTTGCGGGAAAACAATTTCTTCACTTAGGAGAAATGTTATTACTCCGCTTTTGCCGACGCTTAAAGAACTTGGTTTCAGCGTTGATTACAGGATTAGCAGGAATATGGTTACGATTTCAAGAGGCAATGTGACTAACCGTTACTATCTTTTCGGCGGCAGAGATGAATCAAGTGCATCACTCATTCAGGGTATGACTTTGGGTGGCGTTATGCTCGACGAGGTTGCGCTTATGCCGAGAAGTTTTGTTGAACAGGCGGTTGCAAGATGCTCTCTTGAAAATTCAAAATACTTTTTCAACTGCAATCCGGAGCATCCTTATCATTGGTTTTATATGGAATGGATAAAAAAAACCGAAGAAAAAAATATTTTGTATATCCATTTCACTATGGACGACAATCCCTCTTTGTCCGAAAGCGTTAAAAAAAGATATAAAAGTCTTTATTCAGGCGCTTTTTATGAGCGATTTATTGAGGGGAAATGGGTCACGGCTCAAGGTCTTGTTTATCCTATGTTTTCACCTGAAAGGCACATAAAAAGGTGCGACGGCGGTTTTTCACGATATTATCTTTCGTGCGACTACGGAACGGTAAATCCTTTTTCTTTAGGCCTTTGGGGTGAGTGCGACGGCAAGTGGTATCGGCTTGATGAGTATTATTATTCAGGCAGAGACAACGGTATTCAGCTGACAGATGAGGAATATTACCGTGAGCTTGAACGACTTGCGAACGGCAAGGATATAACAGCTTTGATTATTGACCCGTCAGCTGCATCTTTTATTCAAACTGTTTTAAGGCACAAAAAATTTCGTGTTATCAAAGCGAATAATGATGTTCTATCGGGTATTAACCGAGTGTGCCAGGCACTCAAGGATGGGGAGATATTTATATATCCCTGCTGTGCTGATGCAATAAGAGAATTTTCAATCTATCGCTGGGATGACAGTATAAAAAAGGATGCGGTTAAAAAAGAAAATGACCACGCAATGGATGATATACGATATTTTGTCGCTACTGTTTTGGGCAGAGAGGGACAAGGAAATTCGTTTGCGTCTTTTGCAATAGAAAGGAATTAGCTTTGAAAATTTTAGATTTAAGAAAAAAGAAAAGTCAAAATTCAAATGCTGCATGTGCGGTTCAAACGTCAATCGCTACAAATCATCCTTATTATAATCTTACAAGTTATATGCCTATTAACGGCGAATCGAGAGTATATGCCGAGCTTAGAAATGCAGTTCCTATTTTAGACGCCGCAATTAATAAAATTGTGCGACTTTGCGAGGGCTTTAGGTTTGATACAGGCAATGAAAAAATAAACGATATGATGAACTCGTATTTTGAGTCGATAAATGTCGGCGGAAACCAAAGGGGGATAACCTCTTTCGTTTCAAATTATCTTAATCAGCTTTTAACCTTCGGCACGGCAATAGGCGAAATAGTTATGTGCTCAGACGGGATATATGCGCTTTATAACAGCGAGCTTTCGTCAATTGAGCTTAAAAGGGCAAAAAACGGAATTGATGTCGATTTTTATAATAACGGCTCCAAAATTAATCAGCCGAATTTGATTTTATATTCTGTTTTAAATCCTAAGCCTTCCGATTTGTGCGGCACAAGTTTGCTTTCGGGCTTGCCGTTTGTAAGCAATATTTTGCTCGAAATTTATAATACAATCGGCGAAAATTGGAAGCATGCGGGAAATCTTCGATATTCTGTTATTTGCAAGCCGGATAAGGACAGCGCTTATTCAAACGCAAACGAAACGGCGCAAACCGTTGCAAATGCGTGGAAAGATGCCATGAATTCAAATACCGTTAAGGATTTTGTGGCAGTCGGGGATGTGAGCGTTAAGGTAATCGGTGCGGACAATGCTGTGCTTGACAGTGAAATTCCTGTAAGACAGCTTCTTGAACAGATTGTTGCAAAAACAGGGCTTCCGCCGTTTATGCTTGGTCTTAGTTGGTCGTCAACAGAGAGAATGAGCACGCAGCAGGCAGATATATTGACAAGCGAGCTTGAATCGTACAGACGTATTCTTGAACCTGTGATTAAGCAAATCGGCAATATGTATCTTGCAATGAACGCCTTGCCTTATGAGGCGAATATCGAATGGAAGAAAATTACACTTCAGGATGAATGTGACGAGGCTAAGGCACAGCTTTATACGCAACAGGCAGAAAAAATAAGAAGGGAGATTGAAAATTGAGCTTTGGTTATGTGGAAAAAGGTTTTAGTCCGAGCACTGAGGACTTGAAAAAAATCAATAAGTATACAAGGCGTGAATTTGACGCAGACAGTCTTTATGTTTTTACTGTTATTCTTTGCGATAACGACATAGACAGGGATTTTGAAAAATTTTCATTATCGGCGCTTAATGAACTTAAAACGCTTTTTGTCGGCAAAACGGGTATCAGCGACCATTCAATGAAATCGAGCGACCAAAAGGCACGTGTTTTTGAAACGTGGATTGAAAAAGGCAATGGAACAACAACAGCCGACGGTGAGCCTTATTATATGCTAAAGGCAAAGGCTTATATGCTCAAAAACGAGGAAAACAAAGGATTTATTGACGAACTTGACGCAGGAATTAAAAAGGAAGTTTCCGTTTCCTGCTCATCAAAAAAAGCAACCTGTTCAATTTGCGGCAAGGATAAAAGGCAGTGCAGATGCGAACACGTTTCGGGCAAAGAATATAAGGGCAAAACCGCCTGCACAATTTTGTCAGATATCAGCGATGCGTATGAGTTCAGCTTTGTAGCCGTTCCTGCGCAAAGACAGGCAGGAGTTACAAAAGCATTTGAATTTACAAAGGAGAATAATATGGAGGATATTATTAAAACGCTCAAAAATATGAGCGACGATACTACGGTATCAAAATTTCAGCTTGATTCGCTTTTGAATTATGTTGATTCACTTGAGGATGAGGCAGAGCTTGGCAGAAAGTACAAGAAAAGCCTTGCAAACGAGGTTATAAAGCTTTGCACAGAGGCTATGCCGGAGATGGATATTAAGGCTTTTTCCTCTGTGGCACAGGTTATGACTGCAAAGGAACTTTTGTCCTTTAAAGAAGCTTTCACAAAGAAAAACCGTGAAAGCACCGCTCATCTTCAAATTAAAAGTAATGACACAAAAACAAATAATACAGTAAATCAATTTAAATTATAATTAACGGAGGAATTAATTTATGTCATACGATAACATTAGAATTGAAAAAAGTTTATACACCACAGGTAAGTCTTTCACTCAGGCACTTGAGGCACTTGACCCGTCAGAAAACTACAAGGGCACATCTCTTGAAGGCCTTGACGCATACGAACGTCAGCTTAAAAGGTTTGACATTAAGGTTTCGGGCGAAAACTGCGATACTGTTTCAAAGTTTTTCCAAACTTCCGATTCGGCAGCTCTTTTTCCTGAATTTGTATCCCGTTCTATTAAGCTCGGTATGAGAGAGGCGTGCACCGTAGATAAAATCATTGCAACCACATCTTATATTGATTCGCTTGATTACAGGTCTATTTCGCTTGAAGATACAACTGATTTGGTTGACTTTATAAATGTTGCCGAGGGCAGTGCATTTTCAGATGTAAAGATTACTGTTAAAGACAAACTTACCAAGCTTAAAAAATACGGCAAGATGATTTCCGCATCATATGAGGCAATCAAGTTCCAAAAGCTTGACCTTTTCTCAATCACACTTCGCAGAATCGGTGAAAATATGGTTTATTATGAGGCATACGATGCACTTGCAACAATTGACAAAACAACCGTAAATAAGATTACATATACCGGTGATACATTTACTTATGATAATCTTATTGATATTTACACAATGATGAAGCCTTACAATCTTACAACAATAATTGTTGACCCTAAGTCATTTGCAAGACTTCTTAAATTACCTGAAATGAGAGACGCAAACGCAGGTCTCGATTTCCACGGCACAGGCAGAATGGTTACTCCTTTCGGTGCAGAGGTTTATTGCTTAAAGGAAATGGATTCCGATACCCTTATTGCAATTGATAAAAACTATGCGTTTGAAAGAGTAATTGCGTCAGACATTACAACAGATTTTGACAAGCTTATCGACCGTCAGATTGAAAGAGCAACAGTATCTACAATTGTTGGTTTCTCAAACATTTTCCCTGATGCCGTTGCTATGCTTGTTAAGGCAAAATAAGGTGATTTATTATGACTGATTTAAGTAAAATTAAAGCGGAATTTATCACTCTTTCGTCTTTGAGTGAGGAAGATGCGGGAAAATATCAATCGCTTATCGAAATGGAATGTGAATATATAAATTCACTTTTAAAAAGCAGCGATGACGAAAATAATTCCTGCGTAATATTTCTTTGCGCTGCAAAGGCTTATTATCGATATATGCTTACTAATCAGTCAGACGGTATCACTTCGTTTAAGGCAGGAGATGTGTCATATTCGCTTGACACGTCTTCTGCGCTTGAAAATGCAAGGGCAATATACAATTTTGCTCTTGAACAGTGTGCCTCGCTGATTAAAAACAATCATTTTGCTTTTGAGGCGGTGTAATATGAGAAGCGGATATATTATAAAAAATCATCTTGATAAAATCGGAATTGAGGCGACGCTTTATGACGGAGAATGGAACTCAATGCCGTTTAAATGCACCGTAAATCCCTTGTGGCGAAAAAAGAGCAGTGCATTTGACGATGATGTTACAGAACTTGGAATAAATGAAGCGAGATATCATTTGTATCTTGGTCCGAAAACTCACAATATTATGGAAATAAGCGATAACGGATATTTGCAAACTTCGTCGGGCAAGTATAAATTTTTGAGGAAAAATGCAGTGAAAATAAACGACGAGGTTATTTATTATACAGGCATTTTAAGAGAAATTAAGGAGGCAGTATACGATGAATATTAATGATTTTATAATCACCTTTGCAAAAGCTCTTAAAACTGATTATTTTTTTAAAAATATTAAAATCATCAAGCCTTTTGAAAATGTATCTTATGCCGGTGAAATAAAAAATACGTTTGTTTGTGTCGGTCTTGACGAGATGGAAATTACGCCGATAGAGCTTGGCGATGATACAAAATATGCAAATGTCAAAATTAAGGTCGGTATATTTACCGAGAAAAATAATTCTGCTTTTGCAAAGGATGTGTTTTTAAATATTTGCAGGGTAAGCCAAAAATTTAATATTACTTCAATAAAAGCACAGCCTCTTGAATATGTAAAGCAAGCCAAGGGATATAGGCTTAACGGCTATTTTTCATTCGGCACAAATATTGATTTCGGAGGTGAAAGCGGTGAATGAGGAATATGAACAGGCGGAAAATATAAGCGAAATTATCCGTCTTGATAAAAATCGATACGATAAATCCGCAGGTGAATAATGAAAGAATTTAAAATGAGATTTAAGGATTTTGTGTTTGATACAAATCCGTCATATATTCAGGTTATTACCTCTCGTGATGTTTCAAACACTTCTGTCTATGACGGAAAAGGAATTACTCAGGATATATCACAAAAACCGATTATCGTTAAAGGAAAGGGTACTTTTTTCTCAGACGATGCAGATGAAAAATGCGCTCGCCTGTCATATCTTTTAAGGCAGGGAGGCGCAGGCGAACTTCATTGCCCGTCGCTTTATCCTATTGAGGCAATTTTTACCGAGTTTAAGTATGATTCAAGCGCAACGCTTGGTAAAATCGAGTATGAATTTGAGTTTACTCAGGTGTGTGATGATAAAAAGGAAATTGCTCCTCTCGATTATATTGTTGCATACGACGGGGATAATGCTTTTGATATTGCGGCAAGGGCAAATATGAGTGTTGACGAAATTATGCAATTAAATGATATAGAAAGTCCGTTTTCAATAAAGAAAGGTGATCGGGTGAAGCTGAGATGAAAATTGTTTTAGTGACAATGTTGGGGAAGGAAATAATACCAAGCGGTATTGTTTCAGCCGTTTTAACACAGACGGCAGAGGTTGCTTGCGACAGTCTAAGCATTAAAATTATCGGCGGCAAATCGCTTGATGAAATTGAGAGAGTATATGCTTATAAAAATAACAAACTGATATTTAACGGCTATTGCGATTGCCAGAGGACAACTGCTGATGAAAGAGGATTTGAAACATATATTTATGCTCGTTCAAGCGCCTGCCTTTTGGTTGACAACGATGCTTTCGCTTATACATATAATCGTCCGAGTGCTCAAAGTCTGTTTGACGCTTATGCAAAACCGTTCGGCTTTTCTTATAAGCTTGACGATATTTGCACGTTTAAAAAATATGAAGTTTCAAGCGGCTCCTCGCTTTACGGTGCCATCAATTTGCTTGTTTCAACAATTACCGGCAATTCAATAAGGATTAATGCCGATAACGAAATTTTTATGTTGAAACCGAGCGAAAATATATTAAGCCTTAATGATTTTTCAGTGATTTCGGCCAAAAGCATAATAAATCGAAGCGAACCGATTTCGGCAGTTAATTATAAAAAGGAATTTTCGTATCTTTACGATTGCCACACCTATTCGCAGCTTGCTGAAAAATTAGGATTTTCAAGGCAAAGATATGTAAATCTTGCGGCGCTTCCGAGTTGGCAGAGAAATTATAAAATTTCTAAAATGCTCAAAGATTCGTTCAAGGATTATAAGCGCCTTGAAATAACGCTTAAAGGTTATGTTGAAAGCGAGCTTTTACAGCGGTTTGATTATAGCGGTAAACTTGGTGATTTTAATGATTATCTGCTTTTTGAGAAGGTTTATTCCATTGATGAAAACGCTGAGCAAACAAAGCTTGTTTTAAGAAAAAATATCGATATCTCGGAGGTAAATTATGTGGATTAGCAAGCAGATTATTAAAGAGCAAAAAGTGCCTGCAGTTGAATGCGGCAAGGTTACTATGAGCTCAAACGGTGCTGTTGAGGCAACTTCAACAGGCGTTGAAAGAAATGTTAATTTTTACTCTCCCTACGGTTACAATTTTTGTGTACCTAAGGGTGAAAGGCTTTTGCTTACTCAAGGCGGAGGAGAGCAGGTTTGCATAGGAGTTGAAAACGACAGTTCAAATGTTGAATACGGAGAAATTAAAATCACATCTCTTTCCGGGGCATATATTCACCTCAAAAATGACGGAAGCATAGTGATAAACGGATTGACTATATCAAAGGAGGGCAAAATTATTGAGTGATATTAATGAAAAAACAGCCGATATTATTAATTTGTGCCGCTCGGCTGTTTATTGCGAAAAAGGAAGATTCTATCCCGACAAAAATTTCGGCAGCAGAATACACGAGGCAAAAGAAAACGAAAGGCTTATGCTGTCGTTTATCAGAATGGCTTTATCAAAGCTTGACGGGGTATATGTTAAAAATGTTACATATACCAAAAACGATAATTTAATTACAGTTGATGTTCTTATTAATAATGAGGAAAGGCAGGTGTACGTTGTAATATGAAGTCTACATATAATGAAATTTTGCAGAATATGAAAGCTGCTTACAATAAAGAACTTGGCATGGAAATTGCTGAAAATTCTATTGATGAAAAAAAGCTTGAAGCAATTGCAAGCGAACTTTACGGCTTGTCATGCTACGGCGATTTTATTTTAAAGCAAGCGTTTGTTCAAACTGCAACGGGAGAGTATCTTAACCGTCACGGTGCGTTGCGTGATTGCAAAAGAAAGCTCGGTACTAAAGCAAAGGGTACGCTTACATTTGGCATTAATGAGGCAATTGCAAGCGATATAGTTATTGAAAAGGGAACTGTTTGCTCAAAACCGAATTATCCGCTTATTCAGTATTCAACAGATGAAACGGTTATTCTTAAAGCGGGCAATACAAGTATATCAGTTTCCTGTACCGCTTTGGGAAACGGAGAAAAATACAACTTAGAGGGCGACAATTTACTGACTCTTGTTAATCCTCCGTCGGGGATTGAATATGCGTTTAATGCGTATCCGATAACAGGCGGAAGCGATGACGAAAGCGACGGCTCGTTTAGAAAAAGAATTATGTCAACATTTAAAATTCCGCTTAATTATTTTAATAAAAGTTCAATTGAACTTGAAATTAAAAACATTGGCAATATTAAAGATTGCTCAATAAAGCAAAGCGACACCCCCGGAAGCGTAAGGGTAATTGTTTCTTGCCCCGGAGAACTCACGAGTGAAGAATTGGAAGGCATCAAAAAAGCATTTCCGCAAATTGAACTGTTTGGCGTTAAAATTCGTTTTGAGTATGCCAAAAAGACACATGTATCGATAAAGGTCAAGGCTAATGTTGACAGTATTTCTGATGAGGCGTCACAAAAGCAAGAAATATATGATAACATTTATGAAATTTTAACACGCAATAAAATAAACTATAATATTTCACTTGATGAGATTAGAAAGGCGGCGCTGAAAATTGACAGCGTTCAAAGCGTTGAAATAAGCGGAACAAATGTTTTGGGCGATTGTATTCTTTGCGACGGCGACGGCTATATTCTTCTCGACAATTTGGAGGTCGAACTTTATGAATGTTAGCAATACACGCATTTACAGGCTTTCGTCGCTTTTGTCTGCGCTTAATTTGAACGTAAGAAGAAACGGATTCAATTATGCCATGATTAAAGCTATTGATGCGGGAATGACGCTTGTGGAAGAATATTTTGATAAAATACTTTCTGAAGTGTTTTTCGATTCGGCTAAAAATTATGGCATTAAAATGATGTGCGATTTACTCGATTTGGATGAGATTAACTATGAGAGTGTTCAAAAAGGCTTATCGCAAGGTTTTGTTAAATATAAATATGATGAATTTAAAGAGGAATGTTTGAAAACTTTTGATAAAAATATGACGTTTAGCGTATCGAATTTTGTTTTTTCTGCCGGTGGCAGTAAAGAGTCTTTTTTATCACAAATTTTAAAAAATATTTCTTATTTTGAAAAATATATTTGTCCCGGTGTTGTTATGCAGGCGAATGAGAGTATTTATGATTTCGATGCGCTTGATGCGCTTAATTATAATGCAGACGATTGGGATAAAATTGCAAAAATATCATTTAATTTTATCGACAGTTTAGGAGGTGCACAATGAGCAGCACAAATAAAACAGAAATAGGGCTTAATCTTTGGCTCGGTGGGGACAAACCTAAAAGAGAAGATTTTTGTAATGATAATTTGATTATCGATAAGCAAATTATAGACCATAAAAACGATATGTCTTGCCACGTGTCTGAGGAGGAAAGAAACAAATGGAATACGAATGTTTATTGCAATATTTATTATGGCAATAATGAAAGTGTTCGTGAAATTGCAACCGCTTGCCCATTTGATCCGAGCGCAGTTATTATTTTCCCGACAGGCGTTACCCCTCACGTTTGGGATGCGCCAAATAGCAAAGACTATATTTATACGGCTTACGGCTCTACCTTTGGTACTACAAACGGTTTGCGTTTTAGAGATGACAGAAAAACTCTTAAAGTTTATCAAAACCTTAAGGGTATTATGAACGAAGTTGTTTGTCTTAATGAGTCGGGTGTTGCATATTGCTATGTTTGTATAAGATAGGCGCTAACACGTAATGAAAAAGCAATGTAAGGGACGCACTTCATAAAGAAGAATGTGGTTTAAACTTTCTGAGTTTTACCCATTGCACTATTAAAAAATCCTGCTAATACGTAAGTATTAACAGGATTTTATTAATGCACACTGAACAAAATCAGTTTGTTTTATTTTTGAGCAATTATTTTTTATGTAGTGCGCCCCAAGATTAATCCTTTCATTGCTTTTTGCCTTGTATGTTGAAAAGTAGTTGAATTTCTCTTGACTTTTTTCTTTTTTTCGTATATACTCTTGTTTGTTGCATGTCAGTGCTTCAACTTAATATTTCGAGGTGTAGCTCAGCTTGGTAGAGCGCTGCGTTCGGGACGCAGAGGCCGCAAGTTCAAGTCTTGTCACCTCGACCAAAAAAAGAGATGCCAAATGAAAGGTATCTCTTTTTATTTATTAGTATATACAAGACTTGAACTTGCGGAAGGCTTCTCCGAATTCGACGAGCAAAAGCGAAGTGCGAATTTGGGAGAAACAGTCCGGTGGACTGTTTCGTAGAAGGCTAGTTCAGTTCTGTGTTTTTCCATTTAATTAAATCCTGTTCAATTTTTCTTTTTAGCAAGTCCATCACCTTTACATTATTGCTTTATATACTCTTCTTATACAATAAAACTTAACTTTTTCAAGGGAGTTTTACCAAAAGCATAAACTTTTTCTAGCGAGTTTTTTGAATTTTTGAATATTTTTCGTTGAAGTGTTGAAGTATAGAATAAATGGAAGCATAAATTTTCCTCCTAAATATTGAACATCAGTTCAAGTTCTTCTTTTGTAATTAATAAAACATTGACAATACATAATATAAATGATATTATAATGTTACGTAGTCCGATGCCAAAAACTACGTATCTCAATCAAAACGCCCTTGGTTACTCAGCCGAGGGCGTTTTTGTTTTAGTTTAAAATTTATCTGTCAAATGCAATTCTTGTTTCAAAGCATTTACAAGACTCGCCAAATTTGGATAATTCCGCCGCAGGTTCGAGTCCGGTACATACTAATAAATAAAAAAAGAGATACCTTTCATCAGGTATCTCTTTTTATGGTCGAGGTGACAGGACTCGAACCTGCGGCATCCTGCTCCCAAAGCAGGCACTCTAGCCAAACTGAGTTACACCTCGTTGTTTTTTCAACGCTTTGACATTTTAATATATTATTCGTGATTTGTCAAGTCTTATTTTGCTTTTTTTGAAAAAACTTTTAAATATAGTACTCGTCAATAAGCTGAGTGCTGTTTTTATCTAAAATATCTTGAAGAGTGATTGAATCAAGGTATTCGTTAATGACTTTGTAAAGCCCTTGCCAAACGCCGACTGTCATACATGTTTCGTATTTGTCGCATTGGTTTACCTCGTCTTCTAAGCAGGCGACAGGCGCAAGGCTGCCCTCGGTTATTCTCAATATATCTCCGACAGTGTAGCTTGAAGGGGATTTAGCAAGCATATATCCGCCTTGATACCCACGTGTTGTTTTTAAAAGACCTGCTCTGTTGAGAATAGGCACAATCTGCTCTAAATATTTTTTTGATATATCCTGCCTATCGGCAATGTCCTTAAGCGCAACGAAGCCTTCGTTTCGATTTTGCGCAAGATCAAGCATAAGCCTTAATGCATATCGCCCTTTAGTTGAAATTTTCAAATTATCGCTTCCTTTTAAATCATAACCTAATTATACCATAGGTTTTGTAAGTATTCAATAGCGAAACATAAAAATTTTTAATACTGTTAAATTAAGACCTTTTTATCGCCGCTGTTTATGTTGAAGCAATAGCCTTTTTTCTCGCCGTCGAGCGTATATTTAATTGAAATATCACCGTCGCTGTCCATATTTACATAATTTATGTCAGCTTTATTACGTGTTGTGACGTTGATAAAGCAATCCTTTTGATTGTTATTATATGTTGAAACATCATCGCTGACAAAAAGTAAGTTGCCAAAAAGGCTTGCGGTTTCAGCGATTAATTTTCTTTGCTCAAAGGACATTTTAATATTATTGTCTCTCAAAAGAAATACATCAGGGTCGTTTAAAAAAGCTCTGCCGTCAAGTTCACGACGGAAAATTGTGTTAAGAAGTGCATGCTTTGTGGAAACATCCTCTCTTGAAAACGGCTTTTTACCCCAACTGAGAGCCATATCGGCGCCGATTCTGCAAAAATCAACCTTTCCGAATGCGGGAGCAAGCGGAACACCGCAGCCTAAGATTAATTTATCGCCGCAAAGCTCTCTGATAAGGTCCATAGCGTCGCACATAATCTCGCCTCGGCTTTTACCGTTAAACGGAATAATGCAACAAGCATAAAGAAAGTCGAGCTTAACCATATCGTAGCCCCAAACATTTAAGACGGTATCAAAAACCTCTTTTAAATATTGCCTGACCTCGTTGTTGTAAATGTCAAGCGCATAAAATCCGCCCCAATTGTGAGAAGCAAACGGAATTTTGCCGTTTTTGTTTTTCACAAACCAATCCTTGTGCTTGTTATATATGTATGATTTGGGTGTTGCGGCGAACGGCGCAAGCCATAAGCCTGCAAGCATATCGTTTTTGTGAATATTATCCGCAATAAGCTTCATACCTGACGGGAATTTCTTCTCGTCGTGATAAAGCCAATCGCCGACAGTTCTTTCGTAGCCGTCATCGACTTGAAAAATGTCAATCTTGGAACCTAATTTTGCAATCGCTTCAAGATCACGTTCAACGATTTCCTCGGTTACGCTTGTGTAATAGTTGTACCATGTGGTGTAGCCGCACATTCTTTTTGCTCTCGGCTTATTGATTTTTGCCTCTTCAAAATATTTATCAAATGCATTGTCAATATTATCAATAATATCGCAAAGCTCAAGAAGTGTAATTTCCTGACCTTTTTTGTATGTAACGCCCTCAAGGTCTTTTTTAACAGAAACGGTTGAAGCGTTGGCGTTAAACGTGATGATTGTGTATCCTGCTCTTTCGCTTAAGGAAGCAAAAAGGCGGATATCGTTTGCATTTCTGATGTAAGCGTAAGAATATCCGTAAAATATTCCGCTTTGCTCAGGATATTCGTGGAAGGTTAAATCACCTGCACCCCAAATGCCCCTGATGTTAAAACTTTTTTTATCTAAAACAGACAGAAATTTTGGATTAAAATCATCACGCATATCGTCATTCGGTGCATATTCTCTTGAAACAGTCCAGCTTTGATATCCGTTTACAAAAAATTTGCTTTCTTTTGAAAATGAGATGTTATCTTTAATCTCGAATTTTTGAAATGTAATATCTGTTTTTGGCAAAAGGGTAAGTGTTAAAATATCACCGTTGATTTCTTCTCTTATTTCAAAATCTACGGTTTCGCTGTGGTGAGTTTTATGCACTTTGCCGCCTGCGGTATAGATAATGTTATATTGATAGCTCATATTTTTTAACCTTTCTTTTAATGTCAAATAATTTCTTTGCCCTCTTCTTCGGGGTAAAACATACCCCATTCTTTTCTTATAAACGTCATTATGTCCATAACATCACGTGTGAAGTCAAGATGCATATCTACATTTTCGCCGGCTACTGCCTTTTCCATATCGTCAATTTCATATTCAAGCGCTTTTGCCGTATCTCCTGTGCTTATTTTTTCGCTTTTGAGCGTTTCGGTGTAGGTGATTGTAGCTTCGTCACCCCTTGGGTATTCGTAAATTTCTATATATCCCTTGTCAAAAGCAATTGTTGCTCTTTTTGGCTGCTTTGCGTGGAGCGAAAGAATAACAGTCGCCATTTCATCTTCTTTGTTTTGAAGAAGAATACTTGCCTGTTCGTCAACTCCTGTCGGCGCATATTTAACCTGTGTGGCAATTTTGTGCGGCTTTGACGTCATAAAAAAGCGAACGATTGAAAGGGCGTAAACGCCGATATCGAGCATTGCGCCGCCGGCAAGATTACGATTAAAAAATCTGTTGTTCATATCGTAGGGCTTGTAACTGCCGAAATTCATTTGAATAAGCCTAAGCTCGCCTAATTTACCCGATTTTATTATTTCATCAAGCTTTTTGTAAATCGGCATATGGTAAATTGTCATCGCTTCAGCCAAAACAACGTGATTTTTCTCTGCAAGGTCAATTGCTTCGTTGAGTTCGGCACTGTTTAACGTAATTGATTTTTCGCATATAACGTGTTTGCCGTGGCTGAGAGCTTTCCTTAAATATTCAATATGCGTGTTGTGAGGAGTGGAAATATAAATAATATCGACATTTTCATCCTCAAACACTTCTTCAATATTGCCGTAAACCTTTTTAATGCCGTATTCTTCGGCAAAGGAAATCGCTTTGTCATACGTTCTGTTGGCAACGCTGTAAAGTGCCCTGCCTTTTGCTTTCATAGCATCTGCAAGCTGGTGCGCAATAACGCCGCAACCGAGAGTTGCCCAATTATATTCAGCCATATTTAACACTCCTTTATTTTCTTTATTATACTTTAGTTTTTTCACTTAGTCAATTATTATGATTTATGTTAAATAATAATTGAAATGGATACTATATAATGTTATAATTAAACTGAATAAATTTATGGAGATACAAAATATGCCAAAGGAAGAAAAAGATTACAAAACAAATGATAATTTGATAATAGGCAGAAACGCTGTTATAGAGCTTCTCAAAAGCGGCAGAGAGGTTGAAAATGTGCTTGTTGCAAAGGGCGAGAGGGAAGGCTCGATTAACCGTATTATTGCAATGTGCAGGGAAAATAAAATAGTTGTTAAGACAGTGGACAGGAAAAAGCTTGATTTTATGTGTGCCGGCGGCAATCATCAGGGGGTTGCGGCTAATGTTCCGGCTCACAGCTATTCAAGCGTTGATGATATTTTGGAATATGCAAAAAGCAAAGGCGAAGCGCCTTTTATTATAATTTGCGATGAAATTGAGGACAGCCATAATCTCGGCGCAATTATCAGAACTGCCGAAGCTTGCGGCGCTCACGGAATTATTATTCCGAAAAGAAGAAATGTTGGGCTTAATTTTATCGTTGCAAAAACCTCGTGCGGCGCACTTGAATATGTTAAAGTTGCAAGGGTAGGCAATTTAGTTTCTGTTATTGAAGATCTTAAAAAGCAGAATGTTTGGGTTTACTGTGCCGATATGGATGGTCAGCCTTGGTGCAAAACAGACTTTTCCGGTGGCTGTGCACTTGTTGTCGGCAATGAGGGAAGCGGTGTCGGCAGGCTCATTAAGGAGAAATGCGATGTAACTGTTTCGCTTCCTATGTGCGGAAAGGTTAATTCGCTTAACGCTTCTGTTGCGGCAGGCATTATTATGTATGAGGTCGCAAGGCAAAGGCTCGGTCTTTAATATAATTATATTGAGAGTGGAGAATTATGAACGAAAGCTTATCTATTGATGAAATAATCAGGCAGGCTGAGGAAATAAGAAAAAAGACGGTAAAACAGGCGCAATCGGCTTTGGAAGATGTAAATACATCTGCAAATGAGATAACAAAGCGTGAAATAGAGGTGCCTAAGCCTGATATTGAAAATATAAAAATTCAACCTAAAAGTGAAAATGTAAAGACGTATGAAAAAAGCACTGCCTCGGATAAAACGAAAGTCGGCCCTGCCATAAAAGCTGAAGATGACGGAAAAACAAAGCATATTGATTTTAAGCCAAAGTCAAAGAGCGACGATTTTGCAAGCCAAAAAACCGTACAAAAAAGCTTTTTTACAAGCAACCGTACCAAAGAACCGATTTATTCCAAAAAGCCGCCGGAAATTATTGAAAGGCCTGCCACGATAAAGAGCAAGTCGAGATTTGACAAAACGGGTGACCTTGAGGAAATACCTACCATTGTAGCCGTTGAGGAACTTGAAAAAACGAAAATTTCCCTTACTCGAGAGGAAATTAAGGAGAAGGAAGAAAAGGCTCAGGAGCAAAGGGAAGAGGAGCAGGCAGTTCAAATTGTTCTTGACGGCTTTGATGACGAAACAAAGCAGATAGATAAAATTGACGAGGAACTTGCTGAAAAGCAGTTAAAGGAAAGGCGAAAAGAAAAGGTTAATAAGTTTCGCATTTTTTCACCTGAAGATATTGAGGATGCGGCAAAAGCGGACAAAGATACCGTGATTAAAAAGGAATATGAAAGTGCAGATGAGCAATCGGCATTTTCAAAAAGGCTTGATGACGCACGTTCGTCAGCTTCGCTGAATTTAAAAATAACATTTGCCTTAACATTTGTTTTAGGACTTTTGACAGGACTTAAGGACAGCTCCTATTTACCGTCGCTTTTGCTTGACAGTACGCCTTACATAATAACGCTTCTTGTTTTATTTGTTATTGTTTGTGTTGTCAATGCGAGAATATTTATGCACGGCTTTAAGCTCAAAGGCGGTATTAACAGTGATTTTCCAATATGTGTGGCGGAAATAATAGTTTTTGTTCACACAATTTTGCTTTTGATTGACAGCAACTTGCTTCTCGATGACGGTACGCTTTATCCGTTTGCAGGTGCGTTTGCTTTGCTTTTGAGCGGACTTGGAAAATATACATTTATTACAAGAATAAGAACAGACTTTGATTTTATAGCAAATCAAAAGGAAAAATATACCGTTGAGCCGATAGTTAATAAGGTTGACGCAGGAATTATAAGCCGTGGGCTTTTAACCGGAGAACCTAATTTAAAGGCAAGCATTAAAACGGATTTTGCAACTAAGTTTCTTGATATTTCAAGCGTGGACGAGCCGGCGGATAAAATCAGTAAATATGTCGGTGCACTTTCACTTCTTCTTAATATGATTTTAGCAGTTGTTGTCGGATTAATTAATCAAAATTGGCATTTGGGAGTTAATGCTTTTGTTTGCGCTATGTGTATCACAACTCCTTGCTATGCGCTGTTTTGTACCAATAATACACTTTTGGGAGTGTCAAAGCAGCTTAGAACCCGTGGCGCTATGGTGAATGGATTTGAGGGTGCAAGCGTTACAAGCGACGCCAATGCAATTGTTATTGAGGCACAAAATCTTTTCGGACCTCGCAGCTGTGAAATTCACGGAATTAAAACCTTTAATGGTGCAAAGGCTGATGACGTTATTTTAAAAACCGCTTCGGTTATTATTAATACAAAAAGTCCGCTTGCTTCTGTTTTTGACGATGTGATTATCGGAAAACAGGCGATTTTGCCTGAGGTAGACGATATTGTTTATGAGGACAGGCTCGGAACAACCGGTTGGATTTATCGCAAAAAAATTCTTGTAGGCACAAGGGATTTGCTTATTCATCACGGCGTTCCCGTGCTTAAGGAAGATTTTGAAAAAAAATATACCCGTAAGGGCAGAAAAGTGCTTTATCTTGCAGAGGCAGGAAAGTTAATGGCAATGTTTGTTGTGTCCTACAGTGCCGACCCTCAGCTTAAAAAAGCGCTTAGAAAGCTTGAAAAAAGCGGAATGACAATTCTTGTTCGCAGCGCCGACCCATTCATTAATGACGAAAGCATTGCCGAACTTTTTGAACTTCCGGACGGATATATCAGAGTTATGAATTCGTCAAACGGCAGAGCGTTTGAAAAATATTCAAACCTTTTTGCTCAAAAGTCACCTGCCTACATTGTTCATAACGGCTCCGCTCTCGGCCTTGTTTCGGCATTCAGTGCGGCTGAGGATTTGCAGGAGACAAGAAAACTAATCAGCGTTCTTATATCGTTCGGCTCTGCTTTGGGGCTCGGTGTTGTCGGTCTTTTGGCATTTGTCGGCGGAATTGACCAGCTTGATGCAATCAAGGTTGCGCTTTTTCAGGCGGCGTGGTGTATTTTTGTAAATCTTCTTGCAAAAATTAAAAGTTTATTTATGTGATTTAAAGGCTTCACCTGATTTGAACAAGTCCGTAAAAATGTACTTGTTCAATTTGGGGTGAAGTCTTTTTATTTTGCTTACCTGTTTTTACAAAATTTTCAAAAGCGTTTGGTTATAATGCTTTTGGGATGTGTAAAAATGGCAATTGTTAAAAATATTAAAAATAAAATCAAAATACCTAAAAAGAATTTAAAAAATATAATTTTATATTCTAAGCGTGTGCTTTGGGGTGTAATTGCTTTTCTGCTTTGCTTTTCAAGCGTTGTGGGCGGCTGCTGTCCGTTTGCCGTGTCACTTATATCGGTGTCGGGCAAGAAAAATTTTCTTTTTGCTTGTGTCGGTGCGTCGCTCGGTTATATTGTTTTTTGCTCAAGTGAAAACGCAATAAGATATGTAAGCGCAGTGGTTATTTGTACTCTCGGCACGGCGGCTTTGATATTTTTCAAGGTCAGACGTGAAACGTATCTTTCAATGCTCATTTCATGTTTGTCTGTTTTGTCAACAGGGATTGTTATGAATGTCAAGTCAGGCTCGACTCTCGGCGAATACGCAATAACTCTCGGTGAGTCAATCCTTGCTTTGGGCAGTACGTTTTTCTTTTACCGTGCGGCAAATTGCAGCTTAAAAAGGCTTAAGCTTAAAGCCTTGCCCGTGACGGATTTGACGTGCATTTTTGTGGCTTTTTCTATTTTGCTTTCATCTATTTCGTTTATTGAAATTAAGGGCGTTTCAATTGCAAGAATTTTGGCTTGCCTTTTGATTTTGACTACCGTTCGCTTCGGCAGTCAGCGCTTTGCGTTGATTGTGTCGCTGTGTCTGGGCTTCGCACTCGGTATAACAAAGGAAAATGCACTTTTTTTGATAGGTGCATATGCGTTTTCGTCGCTTTTATGCAGTCTTTTCACTTCGTTTTCAAGCCTTGCGATAGGGCTTAGTTTTACTCTTTCAATGTCGTTTTTTGCTGTTGCGGCAAAAATGGGCGCATTTTCGCTTTGTACGGTTTTGGAGAGCGTACTTGCTTCTGCAATTCTTTGCATTTTGCCTGAAAAATTAACGCTTAAGCTATCAGAATTGTGGGAAAGCGGGGCGGATATTGCGCCTGAAGGAAGCTTAAGGCAGAGCCTTGTTGTCAGGCTGCGTTTTGCTTCAAGCGCACTCGCACAGGTTAGTGAAAGCGTAAGAGATGTTCGTGAAAAAATCAATTCTTTTTCAACCGTTGACCCTAATGAAAGTGAAATTCGAATGGTTGCGGCAGACCAATTCTTTTCCATTTCGGATATGCTCGGCGATTTGGCATTTGAATTTGACGAGGCGGAAAGCTTTGATTTTAAGGCAGCAGGCAGGATTAGAAGAATGCTCGGCGAATACGATATTTTTCCCGAAAATATTTCGGCGATAATTGATAAATATGACAGAATGAGAATAGAGATTTTAGCCCCAAACGACACAAAGGGGCTTGATAATATGCGCCTGACTAATGAAATATGCAAAATATGTAAGAGAGAGTTTGAATGTGGCAAAATAAACGTCAGCTCGGCAGGAACATTGCTCTCATTTATGGAAAAGCCTAATTTCAAAATGAGTTTCGGATTTGCTCAATACTGCGCAGAGGGCAATTTGTGCGGCGATACGATAAAAACTATAAATGATTCAAGAGGCCATATGGTTTTCATTATCAGCGACGGAATGGGAAAAGGAAGTCGTGCGGCTTTGGACGGCGCAATGGGTGCCGGTCTTTTGTCAAAGCTTTTGTCTGCGGGTTTTGGCTTTGACTCTTCTTTAAAAGTTGTAAACAGTGCACTTCTTGTCAAGAGCCACGAGGAAAGTCTTGCAACACTTGATTGTGTAAGAGTTGATTTGTTCAGCGGTAAGTGTGAATTTTATAAGGCAGGTGCTCCTCGTTCTTACATAGTAAAGGATGACAGGCTTACAAAATGCGAACTGACATCTATGCCGGCAGGTATTTTGAGAGGGGTTGAATTTGCAAAAAGAACAACCGTTCTTAATACCGATGATGAAATAATTATGATGAGCGACGGAGTAACCGATGTCGGAAATGAATGGCTTGAAAAGTTTTTGCGACTTGAAACGACGCTTGACCCTAACGAAAAAGCAAAGGCGATACTCAAAATTGCACTTGAAAACAGCGACGAAAAGCATAGGGACGATATGTCGGTCATAGTCGCAAAAATGATAGAACGGTAAGGCGAACAATGTTCGCCCCTACGGTATTCGTTTGATATTAAATAATCCAAATAAACAAGACTACTGTAGGGCAAGGGCTTGCTCTTGCCGAATATTAAAAAATACTTGACTTTTTATAATTATATGTTATTATATAGACAGTAAGTTTATTAATTCCAATGAGAGTGGACCTAAGAGGTCCGCTCTCTTATTATTGTAAGGAGGTTTTTTCTTGGCAGGAAAAGGAAATACTGTATCAAGGGTAACTGAAATTATTACCCCTTACGCACATCAGCTCGGTCTTGAAATTTGGGACGTTCGATTTGCCAAGGAGGGTACAGATTGGTATCTTCGCATATTTATAGATAAGGACGGCGGAATTTCAATTGACGATTGTGTTGATTTAACCCATGCAATTACAAAGCCGCTCGACGAGGCTGATCCGATTTCTCAAAGCTATACTCTTGAGGTCAGCTCTCCCGGTGTTGAAAGGGAGCTTACCGCCGATGCTCACTTTGAAAAATATATCGGCTCAAATGTTATGGTAAGGCTTATTCGCCCTATTAATAACGTCAGGGATTTTGCCGGAAGGCTTAAGGCTTATTGCGATGGCGAAATTACGCTTGAACTTAAGGACGGCGAAGAACTTAAAGTAAATAAAAAAGAGACATCATTCGTTAAGCTTGATGACTTTGATATAAAAGATTTTGAAAAAGAAATGAATTAACCGAAAGGATGATAGGAAAATGAGTAAAGAATTTTTTGACGCAGTAAAAGCTATTGAAGCTGAAAAAGGTATTCCTGCCGAATATCTTTATGAAAAAATTTCAGCAGCAATTATTGTAGCCGCTAAGCACGACTATAACGGAAAGGATATCGTTCATTGCGATATCGACCCGGAAAAGCAGAAAATTAAGGTTTATGTAAGAAAAAATGTTGTTGACGAAATTGAGGATGAGGACACAGACCTCACTCTCGAACAGGCTCAGCTTATCAGAAAGAGCGCTAAAGTCGGCGGCACGGTTGATATTCCGCTTAAAACAAAGAATTTCGGCAGAATTGTTGCTCAAACAGCTAAGCATGTTATCCGTCAGGGTATCCGTGAGGCTGAAAGAGGACAGATGATTGAAGAATTTAAGTCTAAAAATCAGGAACTTATTACTGCTAAGGTTGACAGAATTGACCCTGACACAGGCAATGTTACTCTTGATATGGGTAAAAACTCCGCTGTTCTTCCTAAAACGGAACAGGTGCCTGGAGAGCATTTCACAGTAGGTGAAAATATTAAGGTATTTGTTGTTGATGTGAAAGAAATGGGCAAAGGCCCTCGTATTATGATTTCACGTACTCATCCGGGTATGGTTCGCCGTTTGTTTGAGCAAGAGGTTCCTGAAATTTATGACGGCACAATTGAGATTAAGTCGGTTTCACGTGAGGCAGGTTCAAGAACTAAGATTGCAGTTTATTCAACAGATGAGGATGTTGACCCTGTAGGCGCATGTATCGGCCCAAGAGGTCAGAGAGTTTCAAATATCGTTGATGTACTCGGCGGTGAGAAAATTGATATCGTTAAGTATAACGACGACCCGGCACAGTATGTTTCTGCGGCACTTGCTCCGTCAGAGGTTTGCGGTGTGGAAATTCTTGACGAGGATGCTAAGAGTTGCCGTGCAACCGTTCCTGATGACCAACTTTCTCTTGCTATCGGAAATAAGGGTCAGAATGTTCGTCTTGCAGCAAGGCTTACAGGTTGGAAAATCGATATCAAGCCTGAATCGGGATTTTTTACCAATGAAGAGCCTGAAGCTGAAGAAAATGAAATTGAAGAATAATTACCTCGCATTTTGAAAGAAAGGCGGCGTAAATATGAAAACTAAAAAAATACCTATGCGTATGTGCACGGGATGCGGCGAAATGTTTGACAAGAGAGAGCTTGTCAGAGTAGTTAAAAGCCCTGAAGGCGAGGTTTCGCTTGACCTTACGGGTAAAAAAGCCGGCAGAGGCGCATACGTTTGCAAAAATGCCGATTGTCTAAAGAAAGCAAGAAAGAAAAGAGCTTTTGAAAGAGCTTTTTCTATGCAGATAGACGATGAGGTATATAATAAGATGGAAGAAGAAATAGAAAATGCCTAATCAAAAGGTTATTTCAATGCTCGGGCTTGCAAGGCGTGCAGGCAGGCTTTCAATGGGGCACGATATGGCGCAGCATGCACTGTTTGGGCACAAAGCAAAGTTATTGCTTTTTTGCAGTGATGTATCCCCTCGTCTTATTTCAGAATTTGAAAAGACGATTGAACTTCATCATTTTAAGGTTAAGGTTATCAAAACCGATATAACTATTGATGAAATTTATTTCGGCGTGGGATATAAAGCGGGAGTAATTACAGTTGACGATGAGAATTTCGCAAAAAAAATAATTTCTCTTCTCGAACAGTAGGATATATTAATTACTTGAAATTTAACAGGAGGAAATGCCAATGGTTATTAAATTTAAAGTTTCCGATGTAGCAAAGGATTTCGGCAAGAATAACAAGGACATTATCAATATTCTCAGTGAATATTGCGACGGTCCCGCAAAAAAGGCTAATACCGTTTTGGAGGAAAACGAGCTTAACATTTTGTTTGACAAGCTCACAGCTGACAACAGCGTTGAAAGTCTTGACAATTATTTTAATTCTGCCAAAAAATCAGATAAGAAAAAGACAAAAGACAGTAAGAACGAGTCCGCAAATGTTTCTAAGGATAACAAGGAAAAAAAGGACGAAAATAAAAAGCACAAAAATCAAGCCGCTATTCTTCAAATGGCAGAGCAAGCGGCTAAAAGAGCAGAGGAAAAGGCCAAGAAAAAGGCTAATCAAACTCCGCAGGCAAGAACTAAAGGCGAAGCAAGGCATGTTGATACACGTGTAAATAATGTTGACCTTGAAAAATACAACCAAAAGTATGAGGACATTGCGCCTGCAAACAATATGAACGACTATCAGAAAAAGCAGAAGCTTAATCAGAAGTCAAAGCAGTACAGAAAGAAAAAGCCACAGGGTATGCGTGCTAAGTCTAAGAAAGAAACAGAGGCACAGCGTCTTGCCCGTATTGCAGAGCAGAGAAAGAAGCAGCAGATTAAAATTACCGTTCCTGAGGAAATCACGGTCGGTGACCTTGCAAAGCTTCTTCGTATGACTGCAACAGAAGTTATCAAAAAGCTTATGAGTCTCGGTGTTATGGCAACGGTTAACGAGGTTATCGATTATGATACTGCTGAAATTGTTGCAACAGAGCTTGGCGCAAAGGTTGAAAAGGAAGTAGTTGTTACTATTGAGGACCAAATTATCGAAGAAGAGGTTGAAGATGATGAAAATGCAGTTACAAGACCTCCTGTAGTTTGCGTTATGGGTCACGTTGACCACGGTAAGACCTCTATCCTTGATGCTATCCGTAATACAGAAGTCACCTCTACCGAGGCAGGCGGCATCACTCAGGCAATCGGTGCTTATCAGGTTGATGTTGACGGTCAGAAAATTACATTTCTTGATACTCCGGGTCACGCCGCATTCACCGCTATGCGTGCAAGGGGCGCTATGGCAACCGATATTGCAGTTTTGGTTGTTGCGGCAGATGACGGTATTATGCCGCAAACTGTTGAAGCTATCAATCACGCTAAGGCAGCAGGCGTAGAAATTATTGTTGCTATTAATAAAATGGATAAAGAGGGAGCAAATCCCGACAAGGTTATGCAGCAGCTTACAGAGCACGAGCTTGTTCCTGAGGAATGGGGCGGCGATGTTATTTGCGTTCCTGTTTCGGCTAAAACCAAAATGGGTATTGATAAGCTTCTTGAAACCATTCTTCTCGTTTCCGAAATGGCAGAACTTAAGGCAAATCCTGACAGGCAGGCAAAGGGTGTTGTTATTGAGGCTAAGCTTGATAAAGGACGTGGCCCTATTGCCACCCTTCTTGTTCAAAATGGTACTCTTAATGCAGGAGATATCGTTGTTGCAGGCACTGCAGTAGGTAAAATTCGTGCTATGTCGGATTATCACGGCAAGCCGATTGAAACTGCAGGCCCGTCTGTTCCTGTTGAGATTATGGGTCTTGACTCTGCTCCTATGAGCGGCGACGAGTTTAACGCAGTATCTGATGAAAAGCTTGCAAGAGCACTTGTTGAGCAGAGAAAGGCTAAGGCTAAGGAAGAAGAATTTAAGCTATTCCAGAAAGTTACTCTTGATACTCTCTTTGACACTATTTCAGAGGGTGAGATGAAGGAACTTAACATTATCGTTAAGGCTGACGTTCAAGGTTCTGTTGAGGCTGTTAAGCAGTCACTTCTCAAGATTGAAAACGACGAGGTTAATGTTAAGATTGTTCACGGTGCAGTAGGTGCCGTAAGCGAAAGCGACGTTATGCTTGCAGAGGCTTCAAAGGCTATTATTGTTGCATTTAATACCGGCGTTGACCAAATTGCTGCCGATAACGCTAAGCGTGACGGAGTTGAAATTAAACAATACGATATTATTTATGATGCTATTGAGGATATCGAAAGAGCTATGCGTGGTATGAGAGCTCCTAAATATCGTGGCGTTGATACAGGTGAGGTCGAGGTTAGAGAGGTTTATAAAATTTCTTCTGCCGGCACTATTGCAGGCTCACTCGTTACAAGCGGTACCATCAAGCGTGACGGTAAGGTAAGAGTTATCAGAAACGGCAAGCAAATTGCCGATGTTAAGCTTGCTAACCTTAAGAGATTTAAGGATGAGGTTAAGGAAGTATCATCAGGTTATGAATGCGGTATCAGCCTTGACGGTTGGGACGATATTCAGTCAGGAGATATTCTTCAGGCATACATTGTTGAGGAATACAGGGATTAATTATGGCAGGATTTCATATTGACAGAATCAGCGAGGATATAAAAAGAGAAATCGTTTCAATAATGCGAGAACTTAAAGACCCGAGAATCAGCGATATGCTCACTGTTGTTAAGGTTGATGTAAGCGGAGATTTAAGCTATGCCAAGGTATATATCAGCGCAATTGACGGAATTGATGCGGCTAAAAGGTCAGTCAAGGGGCTTGAAAGTGCGCAGGGATATATCAGAAAGCAACTCGGTTCAAGGCTTCATTTAAGAAAAAGCCCGGAGCTTAGATTTATTGCAGACGATTCTATTGAAAAGGGTATGGACCTTTTTGAAAAAATTAAGGAATTAACTCATGAAGATTAGTGTAAAGGAATGTGCCGACATATTGAAAGAAAAGGATAATATCCTTATTCTTACTCATGCAAATCCCGACGGCGATACTCTCGGCTCGGGCTTTGCACTTTGCCGTGCACTTATGAAAATAGGTAAAATCTGCGCTGTTATAAATGCAGACGATATTCCTAAAAAGTACAATTATCTTTTTGACGATATTGTAGAAATAAAATTTAAACCCGATTATGTTGTTGCTGTCGATGTTGCAACAGTTAAGCTTTTGGGAGGCCTTGAGGAGCAATACAAGATTGATATGTGTATTGACCATCATTCAACCAATACGGAGTATGCAAATTTATTGCTTCTTGAGGATGCTCCTGCGGCTTGCCAAATTATGTATGAGGTTGTGCTTGCTCTCGGCGTAGAGGTTGATAAAAAAATTGCGGACTGCCTTTATACAGGGCTTACAACCGACACGGGTTGCTTTAGGTACGATTCGACCACAGCACAGACATATCGTGTTGCGGCTGACCTTATTGATGCCGGAGCAGACAACGGCAGGATTAACCGAATTATGTTTGAAACAAAGAGCAAGACTTATGCAAGGCTTGAAAGGCTTGCTATTGAATCGATGCGCTTTTATGAACACGAGCGTGTTGCGGTTATAACTGTTACGCAAGAGATGTTTCAGCTTACAGGTTCTAATGCTCAGGAAACGGAGGGCTTAGCACCGCTTACCCGTCAAATTGAGGGCGTTGAAATAGGTATTACTATTCAAGAGCGACCTGACGGAACATGTAAGGCTTCAATTCGTACATTTGAAAGCGTTAATGCTGCGAAACTTGCTGCGTGTTTTGGTGGCGGCGGTCACGCTCAGGCAGCAGGCTGTAAATTTGATTGCGATGTTAAAGAGGCAAGGCGATTGCTTGTTGATAAGTGCAGGGAGATGCTCGAATGACGGGTATAATATGCATAAATAAAGGCAAGGATATAACCTCGTTCGGCGTTGTTTCTAAGGTTAGAGAAATAACCTGTGAAAAAAAAGCAGGGCATACGGGTACTCTTGACCCTATGGCAACGGGAGTTTTGCCTATTATGCTCGGCGGCGCAACAAGATTTTTGAATTATTTGCCTGACAGCGATAAGGGTTATCGTGCCAAATTTTTGCTTGGCAAGACTACCGATACTCTCGATATCACGGGAGAGGTTACAGGCGAATATGATGTTGCGGTTTCAATTGATGATGTTGAGTCGGCACTTGCCCCATTTAGGGGAGAGATTGAGCAAATTCCGCCTATGTATTCCGCTGTCAGCGTTGACGGTCAAAGGCTTTATGATTTGGCACGCAAGGGAATAGAGGTTGAAAGGCAGGCAAGGAAGGTTGAGATTAAAGAACTTTCGCTTTGCCGTGAACTTTCAAATGAAAATGAAAATATTTATACGATAGATGTGCTTTGCTCAAAAGGTACTTACATAAGAACTCTTATTGACGATTTGGGCAAAAAGCTTGGCTGCGGTGCAGTTATGACTGAACTTGAGAGAACGGCGGCTATGGGCTTTACTCTTAACGATTGCATTACTTTAGACGAAATGCAAGAAAGAAAAGACAGCGGCAAGGGTTTTGAAGATGTTTTGATTGATATAGATAAAATGTTTCTAAGCCTTGACAGCGTGTTTGTTTCGCCTGCTCAGGCTAAGAGATTTCAAAACGGCGGAGCACTTGATGTTAAAAGAATTAAAAAAAGACTTGAAAACAAAAGTTATAGGGTGTATTCTCAAGATGTAGGGTTTTTAGGACTCGGAAAATGCAGCCTTGACACACAGGAACTTTTGGTTGAAAGGCTTTTAGTTAAACGTGATTAAGACGGTATGAATAATAACAACAGTATTTCAAGGCGAGCTGTTGCACTCGGCGATTTTGACGGAATGCACAAGGCTCACCAAACAGTAATTACCGGTGCTGAAAATACCGTTATTTACTGTGTTAATAATAAATTTTCGCTTTTGCAAAAAAGCTTGTTTAAAAAACGCTATCCAAATTGTGTATTTGCCGATTTTGAGCAGATTAAGCATATGGACGGCGAAGATTTTATAAATAAAATTCTGATAGACAGATTTAGAGCGCAAACCGTTTTGTGCGGTTTCAATTTCAGATTTGGCAAGAATGCGTCCTGGTCGGCACTTGATATGAGAAATTATCTTGAAAAAATGGGCATTTGGGTCAGGATTTTGGAACATCTTGATTTTAACGGCGAGCCGATTTCATCTACAAGAATAAGAAAATGCATTGCAGACGGTGAAATTGAGCAGGCTAATGATATGCTTGGATATAATTTCACTTTTGAGTCGAAAGTTGTTTCAGGCGATATGAGGGGCAGAACAATCGGTTTTCCTACCCTTAATCAGCACTTGCCGAACGGGCTTGTTGTGCCGAAATACGGCGTTTATGAAAGCAGAACCTTTGTTTGCGGCAAGGAATATAAATCGTTTACAAATATCGGAATAAGGCCCACGTGGCGTCTTTCATCTCCTCTTTCTGAAACTCACATTTTCGACTTTTCAGGTGATTTATATAATGAAAATATACGCATTGAGCTTGTTAGATATTTAAGAGGGGAGAAGCAATTTTCATCGCTTGATGAACTTGAGAAGCAGTTACAGTATGATAAAAGCAGTATTATTTGATTTTGATGAAACTTTGCAGGACAGAACGGCGGCATTTGAAAAATATATGGATATGTTTTTAGATGAATTTTGCCCGAATTTGCCTTGCGAGGAACGTGAAAAAAGAAAAGATTATATGCGCATTACAGGTAACGGCGGATATGTTGACAGGGAAAAATGGTATCAGGGCATAATTGATGAGTGGCAGTGGAACGACGCACCGCCTGCAAAGGAGCTTGCCCGCCATTATGACTGCCGATTCGGCGACTGTGATGTGATTTTTGAACATACACCAAAGCTTTTAAAGGAGCTTAAAGACAGGGGATATATTGTAGGCATTATAACAAACGGTCCGTCATATCTTCAAAATCATAAGCTTGACGAAAGCGGACTGAGAAAATATTGCGACATTACCGTTGTCAGCGGTGATGTAGGTATTCATAAGCCTGACCCGGCACTTTTTGAATATACGGCGAATAAGCTTAATTTGCCGGTAGAAGAGTGCACTTATGTCGGCGACCACCCTATCAATGATATTAAGGGTGCGCTTGATGCCGGTATGCACGCAATTCGTATGAATTGGGGTTGGTTTAAGGGGCAAGACCTTAGAAAAGATGTACCGGTTATTACCGATATATTAGATGTTTTAAAATATGTTTAGCATCAGGAGGAAAGTAATATGAAAAAGGCTTTATCAATCTTTGTTACACTTGTTTTTGCACTTACTATGGTTACTGCGGCAGTCAGTGCAAATGCAGACGGACTTGATGACGTTATTAATGCGTCTGCATTATCTTCCATTCAGGATGTAATTAATTCAAGCACAGATGAAATAGTACCCATTACTGTCGGAAACGGTTCGGTAACAAAGACAGTTGTAGGAAGCAACACAATGCTTCTTACTGCTCTGCCGCTTGAGGACAGCGAATTTGTCGCTTGGTATACAAGTTTGTCCGATTTGAGAAAAGATAAGCGCTACAGTGAAGCAAATCCTCTTAGGGTTGATATGAAAGGGACTCAAAGATATTTTTACGCATATTTTAAAAACCCGAATGCAACAACCACTTCATCTATAACTGTGACTGTTCCGACGAATATTACAATTCCGTCGAGAACAACAACTGACTCTGATGCTTCTTCGCAAACTACGACTTTAACCACTTTTACAACAGCAAACCAAATTACTGCCGACAGCAAAATGGTTGAAGGCGCATACTCTATTGCAAACGAGTTCAGCAAATCGTTAAGTAAAGCAAATACAATTACTACCACAAAAGCTACAACAACTACCAAGGCAACTACAAAGGCGTCAAATAAAAACAAGCCGAAAAAAACCAAAATTAAATCTGTGAAAGGCAAGAAAAACGGATTTAAAATTACTTGGAAAAAGGTTTCCGGCGTAAAAGGATATCAAATCAAGTATTCAACAAATAAATATTTCTTTGAAAGCTTAACAAGATCAAAGAATGTTAAAAAAGCTAAAACCACGTCTGCAACGGTTAAGAACCTTAGAAAAGGAAAGACTTATTTTGTAAAAGTGCGAACATACAAAATTGTAAAGGGCAAGAAGGTTTATTCCAATTGGTCAAAGGTTAAAACTGTTACTGCTAAATAATAAAAGTCAATTTAATATGCATTTGTTTAATATTTTAAATATGCTTGACTTTATATTGATTTGAATTTATAATAGACTTAGTTATTTGAAAGGGGTTCAAAATTATGAATTTCAAAAAGTTATTAAAAGTTATCAGTGCTATTGTTGCTGTTGCAGGTGTAATCGCTGCTGTTTATATTGCTATTCAAAAGCTTACTGCTCATAAGGAGCCGGAGTATTTTGACGATAATGATTTCTTTGAATGTGACAACGAAATTGAAATCGTAGAAGCAAAAGCCGAGGAAGCTAAGGAAGAGCCAAAGGAAGAAAAGAAGGCTCCTGCAAAGAAGTCTGCTCCTAAGAAGGCTGCAAAGAAAGCTCCTGCAAAGAAAAAAGCTGAGTAATTAATTTTTAACTTATTTGACGGCTTTGGTTTAACCTTAGCCGCCATTTTTTTATAATTATTTTTTAATGGAGTATTAATTATGTTTAGTTCCGGTTTGGTTCTTGAGGGCGGTGGATTGCGTGCCGCTTATGAAAGCGGTGTAACTGACGCATTTATTGAAAATAATATTACATTTCCTTATGTTATCGGCGTTTCTGCGGGAAGCTGTAACGGAGTATCGTTTATTGCCAAGAATTTGCACCGAATGAGAGATATTATGGTTAATTATGCCCACGATGAAAGATATATGGGTATTAAATCTATTTTTAAAAACGGTGAATATCTTAATTCAAAGTGGATTTTCGGTGAACTCTCTTATGAAATGTTTCCGCTCAATTATGATGAATTTGAAAACAGTAAAACTAAATTTTGCGTGGTTGCAAGTAATGCCAAAACGGGGAAAGCCGAATACTTTTACCCTACCGATTTCAGAAAAGAATGTGAGATAATTCACGCTTCCTGTGCACTTCCTATGGTGACAAAGCCTGTTCAAATCGGTAAGGATATGTATTATGACGGCGGCATTTGTGACTCAATTCCGCTTAAAAAGGCGTATGAGGACGGATGCGAAAAATGTGTTGTTGTTTTGACTCAAGACAGGCATTTTATCAAAAAACCGTTAGGTCACGAAAAAGCCATAAGAAAAGCGCTTCATAAATTTCCGCTTACAGCCGAAGCTGTTATCAACAGGCAAAATATGTATAACGAACAAAGAAAATTTGTGTTTGAGCAGGAAAAGCTTGGAAATGTTCTTGTGCTTGCTCCCCGTTCTCCGCTCGAATTTCACACTCTTGACAGCGAGCCTATGAAAATTCAGCATATCTATAATCTTGGATATGAACAGACGATTGACAGGATTGACGAAATAAAGGATTTTCTTTCATCCTCTATGTCGCAAACTGCGTATCACTCAAAATAAATTATGCGTTTTATTTAAATGAAAATCCCTCTGATAATTGCATCAGAGGGATTGATTTTATATATGAAGAATTGCAGTCGAAAGACCGAAATAAATTAGAAGCGAAAGCGCATCTACGATTGTTGTTATAAACGGTGACGACATAACCGCAGGGTCAAATTTAAGCTTCTTTGCAAATATCGGCAATGTGCAACCGACAATTTTTGCAAAAATAATCTCTATAAACAGGGTAAGGCTTATTACAAGGTCAACTTTAAATGTAATGCCTTTTGTTCCTAATAAAAGCTTATCAATAAGAAGAATTTTAAAGAAATTAACTATTGAAAGAGTTAAACCGCATACAAAGCCTACTCTTATTTCTTTCCAAATAACCTTGAAAATATCGTTTAAATCAATTTCGTTAAGAGAAAGCGCACGAATGATTGTTGCACTCGCCTGACCGCCTGAATTACCGCCCGTATCCATAAGCATCGGAATAAACGCAGTAAGCACAATGAGCGCCGACAGTTTGTCCTCAAACGAGGTGATAATCATACCGGTAAATGTTGCACTGATCATCAAAAGAAGAAGCCAAGGAATACGTGATTTGAATGTTTCAAAAATGCCGATTTTAAGATATGGCTTTTCAGTTGTACGCACCATGGCGTTCATCTTGTGGATATCCTCTGTGTTCTCCTCCTGCAATACGTCGATAGCATCATCGAATGTGATAATTCCGACAAGCCTTTCCTCCATATCAACAACAGGGAGTGCAAGAAAATTATATTTGTCAAAAAGATTAGCGGCAATTTCCTTGTCGTCATGAGTGTTTACGAAAATGATATTCGTTTCCATAAAATCCTCAATTTTATCGTCGTAATTGTGCAAAAGAAGCTCTTTAACAGTAGTTACGCCGATAAGATGACGAGATGCGTCTGTAACATAACAGGTGTAAATTGTTTCTTTGTCAACACCCGTTCGCCTTATGCGCTTAAAAGCGTCTTCAACGGTGCTGTCACGCTTAAGGTCAACAAATTCCGGTGTCATAATCGAACCGGCACTGTCTTCGGGATATTTAAGAAGCGTATTTATGGATTTACGAGTTTGTGAATCTGTATTTTTAAGAATTCTTTTAACAACCGTCGCAGGCATTTCCTCGATAATATCAACGGTATCATCAAGGTAAAGTTCGTCGATAACCTCTTTAAGCTCCGTATCTGAAAAGGCAGTAATAAGCGCTTCCTGCATATCTCCGTCAAGCTCAACAAAGGTTTCTGCCGCCTCCTCTTTGGGCAAAAGCCTGAATAAAAGAAGCATCTGCTCCTTTGGCAATTCATCAAATATTGCAGCTATATCGGTAGGGTTGATTTCAATGAGAATATTTTTGATTTTATGAAATTCTTTTTTTGCGAAAAGTTCAGAGATTTCATGCGCTGTTTCTTCATTGTTAAGTTCTTCAATATCCATATCATCATCTCGCTTCCATAAATCTTTTAGTCAATACGATAAAACGGCTTTTCGTTTTCGTCATAAGCTTTGATAAGCTTCTTTCTTGTAAAAAGATACAGCAAAGTTATTATCAAAACACCGATTAAAACAGCACATGCACATACAAGAAAATCTGTTTTCTGATAAAATTTTTGATTGGTTACATAAACTGCATAGCCGTTTTGGCTTATTTCTTTTTCTATTTCGCTTGTTGTTTTATCAATACGCTTGATTTGTATGGTGTATTCCTTTTTGTCATCTGCACATGTGCAGCTTACGGTGATTTCAGGCTCTTGCTTTGTGCCAAGCGTTAAATTGATTTTATTGGCTTTTGCATTTTCACTTTTTGGCGTAGGAGTGATAACTATTTGCGTTAAATCACTCGGAATATAAAGAGTGTATTTTGTTTTGCTGCCGTCAAATTCAGGGTCAAGCACGCCACAGCTTACTTCAATGCTTTTTAAATCTGCATCTTCACCGGACTTGGCAAATGCAGTTGCGGGTATAAAACTTGATATAAAACTCATTGCAAGTAAAATTAAGAGAAATTTGCCAAGCACTTTTTTCATAATTCTCACCTTATATTGCATTAGTTTGTGCTTTGAATAATGTAGTTTGTAATCTTCTTATTGTCGAGTATTTTCTTTACCTTTTGTGCATTGTTTGTTGAAATATAATACATTTTATTGCTTGATGATTTCTTGCTGATTTTTTTATCAATCTGCTTTTCAAGCGAACTGCTATTTTGCGTTGTCACCTCGCTTGCAGAACTTTCCTCAGTTGAATAAACGGGCAAACCGTCGTTGCCGTAAATAATGTCGCCGTCCTCGTCTGTAAGCGGTATTCTTGCCTTGGTGGTCGCTGTGGTTTCACCCTCTTTTATAGGATAAACAGGTTGACCGTCGTTTCCGTAAATAATATCGCCATCCTCGTCCGTCAGCGGCTCACGTTTTTTTGTAGTAGAAACAGTGCCGTCATCGCCGATTGTTTCGTTTGAATCGCCGTATCCGCTTGTGAATTCCTCATTGTCAAATGACGAAGTGGTATTATAAACAGTATCGCCGTTTTCATCTGTAACAGGCTCATCAGATATACTGTCGTCATTAATTGTTACATCAATAGCTTCAATGAATTTTATATCTTGACCGAATTCGGCATATAACTTTTTGGCAAGAGCGGCAAAGCCGTCATTATAGTCGCCGCTGATATCACCCGGAAGCTTTGTATTATCAAGCAAAAATACATTAATACCCATAGCCTTTGTTTCTTCGATAATACTTTTGATATAGTTATATGTTGTGCTATTGTTGGGGTCTAAATATGCGTTGCCGTTTGCGTCTTTGTAAACACTTTTGCCGCTTTTTATTGCGCTGTCAAGGTCGGAAAGGGCAACGATATTATCCTTGTAGCACGAAATTCTGCCGATAGGGATAATGTCTGCCTGATTAAGTTTTGCAACAGATTTTTCAAGCTGGGCGGCAGGCGATGAAATAGCACCGTAAGCCCTTATTGTTGCAAGCTTGCTGTTATATCCTATTGTGCCGTCGTCACGCTTTAAATCAAATGTGACGGAGGAATATGCTTCATCTTCCGCACTTTTGATAACAGAGTCGAGCATAACGGAATTGTCAAGCGAAATTGACTGAACGCTCATACCTTTGAGCATAAGATTAACGTTGCTGAAACTTACACTTTCGCCTGTGTTTTCCTCGGTTTCAGGCATGGCGTTACGGTCAATGTAAAGGTCCATTGCGCTGTAACCTACGCTGATAATAAGAAAGCAGGCGATAACTATTGCAATGTTTTTGAAAAGTTTAGCCGTTTTTTCCTTAGCCGCACGCTTTTTCTTTGGCTTCGGGCGCTTGAAATCAAACTTATCGCTTCCGCTTCCGGCATCAATATATTTGTCCGCAAAGCTTATTTTACGCCCTGTTTCCTTTTCAGTCCATTTGCTATTCCGTTTTTTGTTGTTATAAAAACGCTTTTTCTTCATAAATTAAAACCACTGCCATTTTATACTTTCGCATTTTGCTTAAGAAGTTTGATAGTTTCTTTTGGATTTTCACTGTTAAATACGGCAGAACCGGCAACCATAACATTTGCGCCTGCCGCACCTGCGATTTTTACTGTTTCGGGATTGATTCCGCCGTCAACCTGAATGTCAAGCTCAGGGCATTTTGCACGCAACTTTTCAATCTTAGGCATTGTGTTTTCCATAAAGCTTTGACCGCCGAAGCCAGGTTCAACAGTCATAACAAGCACCATTGAAAGCTTGTCAAGATAAGGGTAAATTGCTTCAATATCCGTATTTGGCTTAACTGCAAGCGAAGCCTTACAGCCAAGTACAATTATTTTATCAATCGTTTTGTCGATATCGCTGTCACATTCAATATGAAACGTGATTATATCGGCTCCTGCTTTAACAAAATCTTCAATATAAAAATATGGGTCGCTGATCATCAAATGCACGTCAAAAGGAACATCGCATACCTTTTTCATTGCCGCAATTACAGGAGCGCCGATAGAAATGTTAGGCACGAAATGACCGTCCATAACGTCGAGATGAATTAAATCCGCACCGCCCATTTTGCACTTTTTAAGCTCATTTTCAAGATTTGCAAAATCACTTGCAAGCATTGAAGGGGAAATTTTGATATCCATATTTTTATACCTCTCATTTCAAATTACAATATATTATACTTTACTTTTTATATAAAATCAATGTTAAAATAAATAATACTTGTATTTATATATTTTATGTAGTATTATATATCCGTGAAAATTTAAGCATTTAAAATTTTGTTAAAATTAACTGTTATGTTGGAGGAAAAATAATGATTCAGGCAAATAACGTCACCGTTCAGTTCGGCGGTCGTGTTTTATTTGAAAGAGTAAACGTTACTTTTTCGGCAGGAAATTGCTATGGTATTATCGGCGCAAACGGCGCAGGTAAATCAACGTTTTTAAAGGTGCTTTCAGGTGAACTTGACCCTCAAAAGGGTGAGGTGTTCATTACTCCCGGCGAAAGACTTTCTGTATTAAAGCAGGACCATTTTGCTTATGATGAATATGAAGTAATCAGGACTGTTCTTATGGGTAACCCACGTCTTATTGAGGTTATGGAGGAAAAGGACGCTCTTTATATGAAAGAAGATTTCAGCGAGGAGGACGGCATTAAGGCAGGCGAGCTTGAGGCTGAATTTGCAGATATGGACGGCTGGAATGCTGAAAGTGATGCTGCATTTATGCTCAATAAACTCGGCGTTCCTGACGAATACCATTATATGAAAATGGCGGAACTTCCGTCAGATATGAAGGTTAAGGTTCTTCTTGCTCAGGCACTTTTCGGCAATCCCGATATCCTTCTTCTTGACGAGCCTACCAACCACCTTGACCTTTCGGCTATTCGTTGGCTTGAAAATTTCCTTATGGATTTTGAAAATACCGTTATCGTTGTATCCCATGACCGTCATTTCTTAAACAAGGTTTGTACGCATATTTGCGATGTTGACTTCGGAAAAATTCAGCTTTATACAGGTAACTACGACTTCTGGTATGAATATACACAGATGCGTCAGCGTCAGGCAAGAGACCAAAATAAAAAGAACGAGCAGAAGATTAAAGAACTTCAGGAATTTATTGCCCGTTTCTCTGCAAATGCCGCTAAGTCAAAGCAGGCAACAAGCCGTAAAAAGCAGCTTGACGCTCTTGAAATGATTGATATGCCTGTTTCAAGCAGACGTTTTCCGTATGTTGATTTTAAACCTGACAGAGAATGCGGCAACGACCTTTTGAGAGTTGACCATTTGACAAAGACAATAGGTGACAGAAAGGTGCTTGACGATGTATCGTTTGTTATTCACCCAAGGGAAAAGGTTGCTTTTGTCGGCTCTGACGTTGTGGCAAAAACTACTCTTTTCAAAATTATTATGGGCGAATTAGAGCCTGACGAGGGCAGCTTTAAGTGGGGCGTTACCACATCTCAAAGCTATTTCCCAAGCGACAACAGTAAATATTTTGACGGTGTTGAGCTTACTCTTGTTGATTGGCTCAGGCAATATACAACTTATACTCTTGAGGCTGATATCAGAGGTTGGCTGGGCAGAATGCTTTTCTCCGGCGAGGAAGCGCTTAAAATGGCAAACGTTCTCTCAGGCGGTGAGCGTGTGCGTTGTATGCTTTGCAAAATGATGCTTTCGGGTGCGAACGTGCTTATTCTTGATGAGCCTACCAACCACCTTGACCTTGAATCAATCACTGCTCTTAATGACGGACTTATCCGTTATCCTGAAACTATTTTGTTCACCTCTCACGACCATCAGTTTGTGCAGACCGTTGCTGACAGAATTATTGAAATTTCAGGCAACAGAGTTATTGACAGAATGGGAACATACGATGAATTCCTTGAAAATGTAAACGAGGAACAATTGAAGAAATATTGATATTATGAGAAATAAAGATAAATCTACATTCAGAAAAATTGAATTTCACAGAAAAGAAAGTTTTTATCTTTTAGTTCGTGGCTTAGAGGTCGGCATTGCGTCCGGCCTTATTGCCGTATTATATAGGTTTTTGCTTTCTTTTGCAGAAAAATATTTGATGAAAATAATAGACTTTGTTAAGGGTAATCCGGGTAAGGTTGCCGTTTGGTTTGTTATTCTTGCTCTTATCGGTTTTCTTGTTTCAATGCTTGTTAAATGGGAAGTGCAAGGCGGCGGTTCCGGTATTCCGCAAGTAAACGGAGAAGTCAAGGGCTATATCAATCCAAGTTGGTGGAGAGTAATACTTGTTAAGCTTTTCGGCGGCACGGCTTCTGTTTTTTCAGGTCTTTCCCTCGGCAGAGAGGGACCGAGCGTTCAGCTCGGCGGTATGGCGGCAAAGGGCGTCGCAAGATTTACCAAGGCTGATAAAACTACCGAACTTCGTATGATTAGCTGCGGCGCAGGCGCAGGTATGGCGGCTGCATTCAACGCTCCGTTGGCAGGCACAATGTTTGTGCTTGAGGAAATCCATCATACTTTTGATAAGAGTTTGCTTTGTATGGGCATTGTTTCATCAATAACTGCCGATTATATTTCCAAGCTTTTTTTCGGTCAAAACACGGTGTTTAATTATGATACGGTGAATTTTCCGCTTAAATATTATTGGCTTTTAATAATAATGGGCTTTTTCCTCGGCCTTTGCGGCTGTGCCTATAACGTTTGTATGGGCAAAGCTCAGGATTTATATAAAAAGATTAAAATTCCGAATTATATTAAACTGCCGATTATATTTGTATTCAGCGGTGTAATCGGTCTTGTTATGCCGCAAATTCTTTGTGGCGGCCACAGTATGGAGGTTATTCTTCTTAAAGAAAATCCGTCGCTTACATATTTGATTGTTCTTTTGACAACTAAATTTTTGTTTGGTGCAATCTGTTTTGCAAGCGGTGCGCCGGGCGGTACTCTTTATCCCCTTTGTATTTTGGGTGCATATATGGGTGCTATATTCGGAACAGTCAGCGTTAATTCGTTTAGCGCAATCACTCCTGCTATGTGGGAAGAATTTGTTGTAATTGGTATGGCAGGCCTTTTTGCATCTATTGTCAGAAGCCCGATTACAGGCATTGTTCTTGTTTTTGAGCTTACGGGTAATATGAATAATATTCTCCCGCTTGCAGTAGTAAGTTTAATAAGCTATGCAACCGCTAATTTTATAGGTGTTACTCCGTTTTATGAATACCTTTTTGAAAAAATTGTCAGCACCGACCACAAAAAGCCGAGCTTCTTTGAAACTGATGAAAAGGTGCTTGAAACGTATACTATTCCTGTCGGCAGTCCTGTTGCAAAAAAGAAAATTATGGATGTTGATTGGGGTAAGCACTGCGTTGTTGTAAGCGTTGAACGCAACGGTGTGTCAATCACACCTAAGGGCGATACGGTTATTAAAGAAGGCGATGAAATAGTTGTTCTTGTAAGCCAGCGCCGCTTCTCACGTGATATAGAAAAGCTTGAACATATGATAAAGGGTTAAGATATGAGAATTAATCTTGAAAATGCCAAAGTTATAAAAACGGTTAAAGGTTTCGGTGGCTCTGCTTGCTGGTGGTCACCTCAGGTAAAGAGTGAAAAAACAGCACACGAGATTGCAAATCTTCTTTACGGCGATGACGGACTTAGAATGAATATTTACCGTTTTAACGTCGGCGGCGGATATGAAAAGGATAATTTGAGAATTGAAAATCCTTGGAGATATATTGAAAGTTTTATGAACAAGGACGGCTCATTTGATTATTCAAAGGATAAATATGCCGTCAATATGATGAAAAAATGCTTATCGCTTGGAAATATTGACACGCTCATATTTTTTGCCAATTCTCCGCATTTTACCCAAACGGTAACAGGGCAGACGAGCGGAGGATTTACGGAGCATTTTTCAAATCTTGATAAATCAAAATACGAAGCTTTTGCAAAATATTTTATTGATATTGCAGAGCATTTTTCAGCCGAGGGATATCCTGTTAAATATATCAGCCCGATTAATGAGCCGCAATGGAAATGGGGCGGTGCGAGTGTCTGGCAGGAAGGATGCCATTATGAGGCGCAGGAGGTTTACGATTGCTTTTTAGCGTTTGCAAAAGAACTTGAAAAGCGCAATTCCTCTCTTAAATTATATGGACCGGAAAGCGGTAACATTAAGGACCACACAAAAGAATATTATAATCTTTTATCATCAAATGAGCTCATTATGAAATATCTTGACGTATTTGCTTATCATTCTTACGGCTCTGACGACAACGTTTCAGAAAAGGCTGAATTTGGTAAATGGGCAAAGGAAAATATTAAAACCCCACGTTTTGATATGAGTGAATGGTGTGAACTTCCCTGCAAGAATGATACAAAATCTATTGAGTCGGCTCTGATTATGGCACGCATTATCGGTGAGGATTTGATTTATACGGGAGTCGACAGCTGGAGCGCATGGGTTTGCGCCAATCAATGGGATAACGCTGTGCGTGACGGCAAATGCTTTAGTGACGGTTTTATAGTCGCTAAGGATGATTTTTCAGATTATTATGTTGCAAAGCGTTACTATGCAATGGCTCATTACTCAAAATGTATTCCTAATGGTTCGAAAAGCCTTGATATCGGCTTTAATACTTCTCGTGGCTTTTCGGTTTTTGCATTTGAAAGAGCAGACGGCAAAAAGGTGATTATAGCGGTCAATAACAGTAAAGCAAAAAGAACGATTGAATTTGACAAGGCTTTTGATAAATGTTCGTTTATTGAGACAACACAGGATTATGAGTTTGATAAAAGCGAAATGCAAAATGTTAAAAAACTTGTTATTAAACCTAAGTCGCTTGTAACCGTAATATTAAAATAATGCTTGACATATAAATGTATTTTTGATATAATAACACAGCTTTGGAAAACAAAGCAATCCTTGCTTGCGCAAAATGCGCAGGCCAAAAGACCAAAAGGAGGTGCTGAAGAATGGCATTAAAAAATTATGAAATCGTAATGGTTTTCTCTCTTGCAAACGGAGAAGAAGCAGTTGAGGTTTTAAAGCAGAAGTTTACTGATCTCATCGCAAAGCATGGCACTCTTGGCAATGTTGAGGAATGGGGTAAGCGCAAGCTTGCATACCCAATCAACTATGAAAACGATGGCTATTATATTGTTATCGATTTCACAAGTGATGAAGCATTCCCACAGGAGCTTGACCGTGTTATCAACATTACAGACGGCGTACTTCGTTCATTAATCGTTGCTAAGGGCGAATAATAGGAGGGGTTTATAATGATCAATTCTGTTGTTCTTATGGGCAGATTAACTTATGAGCCGGAGCTTAAAACTACAACAAGCGGTCTTTCGGTTATTCGTTTCCAGATGGCTGTTGACAGAAATTATCAGTCACAGGGACAGGAAAGACAGGCTGACTTTATTGACGTAGTTGCTTGGCGCCAAACTGCTGAATTTATTTCTCGTTATTTCCACAAGGGTTCAATGATTGCTGTCGAGGGTTCAATCCAGACAAATAATTTCACAGACCGTGACGGTAATAAGAGAAAATCCGTAGAGGTTGTTGCTAATCAGGTTTCTTTTTGTGGCTCAAAGGCAGAAACTCAGGGTGCAAATCCTGCTTTTTCACAGCCGGCACCGAGCTACTCAACAGCTGATAATTCAGATTTTGAAGAAATCGTTGATGATGACGACGACTTACCATTTTAAAGGAGGAAACTAATTATGGCATATAACAGAGCCGGTGGTCCACGTAAGGGCCGCAAGAAGGTTTGCGTTTTTTGTGTAGAAAAGGTTGATGAAATCGACTACAAAGATGTTACAAGACTTAAGAGATTTGTATCTGAAAGATCAAAGATTCTTCCTCGCCGTGTAACAGGTACTTGCGCAAAGCATCAAAGAGAGCTTACTACTGCTATCAAGAGAGCAAGACATTTAGCTCTTCTCCCTTACACATCAGACTAATAAGCAGATAGCTTTTACTTAATATAAATTTACGTATAAAAAGACCTTGAAAGTTTTTGACTTTCAAGGTCTTTTTTATTATTCATTTTTATTATCGTCGGTAATGCTTACCGCTTCATTTTCAAGTCTTTTGCTGAATTTTTGATATACAAATGAAATGATGATAAGTATAGCTCCGAATGCGAAGTAGGATAAAATTTTCCAGGTTGATTCAAGCGATCTTGTATCAATAAAGCAAAGCTTTGCAAAGGTGCAAAGAATAATTGCAAGTCCGCTTGAACGGATAACCGTGTAGTTTTTCTTGAACCCCACAATAAGAAGGATAATTGATACAAGAATATAAATTGTGCTGATTATCGCACTTGAAAATTCTATATCGAATTGAGCCATAACGGTTGAGGTAATGAGTGCAAGAGCGCAAATTGATGTCATTAATGTAAACACCCAAGCACTTGCGGAGTGACGGTTTATCGCACTGCTTATGCATTTTGCAAAGAATATGCCGACTGCAATATTTACCGCTATAAGCAAAACTATATTGAATATTTTAGGCGATTGTGCACTTACCTGTTCCTGATAAAAATTGATTATATAGTCATATTCTTCAAGAATATTAAGCCTTATAAATGTAATCGGCATTAATAAAATTCCAATCACATCACTTAAAATGAGCGTTATTTTGCTTTTGAATATACCGAATCGAAGTGCTGTTGCAATCACAAGCGCAAAGATTATTGCCACCGCAACATTCGTAAATTCGCTGAAATATTTAACACTCGGACTGTGGATGATTGTATTATAAATAAATTCAAGATAAGCAAACGTGGAAATGGCGGTAATTGCTTCTATAATTCTGTAAGGCGCATTGTCTTTTGCAGCGATTATGCCGAATAAATCGTAACTTAAAGCGGATATTAGAATTATTGTGAAAACGATAACCGCCAATAAAGACGAGTATCCGTTTGTTGAATTATAGTAAATTCCGAAAGCAAGTGACAGAAGTATACAGAGAAATCCTGCAATTTCGCTTATAAAAAGTCTCTTTTTAATTGAGAATATTGCAAGTATCGCACCCTCTATTGCCCAAGCGATAGGCGCATATTTTAAGCCGAACATATACGGTACAATCAGCATTGAAAACACAAGTGCGCTAAGCGATGATATAATCGTTGCAAATTTTGAAGCGCCGTCTTTATTTTCGGATTTGTTGATTTTTGAAAACAGGATTATGTAAAGAAAAGCAAATACTAAAAATACAATTCCCACAACTCTGTTTGCCACCATACGCTCAAAGCAATGGTAAAGCGTAACGCCTATGCTTATTGCTCCTGTAACTGTGTTTAAACTAAGCAAAACAGTATCCTCTGTTTCAAGCTTTTTGTTTAAAATGATTTTGCCGCTCGGCATTGCAAGATAAATAATGAATGATACTATTGAAAAGACAGCGGAAAGAGGAAGAGCATAGGAATAGCCGCCGAGGTCTTTGAGCGCCCAAGCGCAAGCGCCGATACCGCCAACCGCCGTGATGTGCAATGCAAACGAGATAAATTGCGCCGCATACCATTTTTTATTGTAAGTCATTATGAAAACGACTATAGCAAGCAGGCAAAAATATGCGCTTGATACAGGTAAAAACATATTGTCACTTGCCGCTTTGCCAAAGCTGATTAAGTAAAGCACAACTACGGGCAGATAACCGCCGAGGGATGCGAATGTGCAAACAATTTGATTTTTCGTCTGCATTGAAAGCAGAATTGCCACGGCTGTAACTATGATGCATATTACAAATGTAAGCCTTGCCGAAAAAATGTCAAATGCAAAATATCCGGATGCAGTTGCCGCATATAAAACGGAAACACCGCCGCTTATCAGTGCAGTTGAAAAAACATTTTTTTCTTTTTTGTAAAATATTTCGCCGATTGTAACGAGTACACCGCCGAGAATGTATATAAGCAAGCATTTGAAAAGGTCAGACATGTGAAGATAAGCGTATCTGCCCACAAGGATTATACCGATTATGAAAAGGAGAATACCCGCCTTGCTAAGCACGTTTAAGCCGATGAACGATTCAAGACTTTTTTGCTTTAGCGACGCATTTTTTTCTGTGTCACTCAGCGGTTCATCTTTCAGCTTTTCTCCGATTTTATTATTCGTTTGGCGGAGATTGCCGAATTGCTCGTTTGAATATTTTTCAAGATTTTCTCTCTTTTGCTCAAATTCTTTTTTCAAATTTAGAAATTTATTGAGTATCTCATCATACTCGCAGTCTGCCAGGGAGTTGATTGCCGCTATTGTTTCATCAAGGCTTTTTTCACAGCCCTTGCTGTATTCGTCAAGCCTGCTTTTTGTGGTATTCTCGCCCTTGTAATACATTTTGTCAATGTCTTTTTGAACACGTGTAAAGGCATTTAATTTTTCATTTGCAAGCTTTCTGAAAAGAGCACTTCTCGTATTTGAAAGGTCACCTTTTAGCTGCTCGTTTTCCTTTGAAAGAACAAAGTTTTTCTCTTTAATTTCTTTGATTTCACTGCTTAGGCTTTCGTTTTGCTTGATTATCGAGTCATTATCAATGGATTGTGCTTCATCCTTGAGCGATGATAAAATCGCTTCCTGCCGCTTGATAATGTCGTTTAAATTGTCTTTTCTATTTGTAGACATTTTCACCAAGCTCCTTTCCTACCTCGTATGCGTTAGAGGTGTTGTAGTCGTAAAAGTAAATTTTTCCTTTGTCGTCTTTAAAAAATTCGCCGGGGCAAAATGATGTCAGATTAATGTTACCGATATCTTCATTGGATTTTAAACAAATTACAACTCTTCTTGTTTTATTGCCGAGATAACGCTCAACAATTTTTTTCGATACGGTTTTTTTGCTTGAATTGATATAATCTATTAATAAATCTTTGTCGCCGCTGTAATTTTCGTCGCCGAAAAGCAGGCTGTTATATTCGTAAAAATTATTATTAATTATCGAGGCGGTATCAATTTCGATATTTTCAATATATTTTTTGTCGCATTTTAAATAATTGATTTTTTCATTTGCGTAATAATAATTTTTACCTCCGGCTTTGAGCATAACAAAATCGGAATATGCGTCGCAATAAATAAGCACTTTCTTCTTTTTGCCGTCTTTGGTGATATATGTTGCATATTTTTGCTCGCAGGCGCTAAAGTCAAATTCGTGATTGAGTGTGAATTCAAGTTCCTTATATATAGGTATAAATTCATTGTCGGCAAAAACTATTTTAGTACCGTTTTGCGAAATGTCGTCAATATTACTGTTTTGCGAGGAATTTTTAGAAATTAAAAACGATACTGCAACGGCGAAAATAACAAAGCAAATAGCAACGATGAAAATATATTTTAATGCTTTTTTCTGTTTTTTGTTTATGCTTTCTATTTGATTTTTCAGTTTGCTGTTTTCACTTTTTAAGCTGTCAATTTCTTTTGAATCGTATTTCTGCTCAAAACCTAAGATTTCAGTCTTGTTAAGTTCAAGTATATCGCACAGCTTTATAAGTGTTTCCGGTCTCGGTGTTGCTTCGCCGTTTTCCCATTTTGATACGGCCTTGTTTGAAACGTTCAGCAAATCGCCAAGCTCTTTTTGTGATAAATTCTTTTGCTTTCGTGCAGTGCTGATGACTCTGCCAAGCATTTCGCTGTCCATATCTATTCCTCCTTTGATATCTTTTCAATTCAATAATGACATATAAAAGCTCTAAAATCAATAGAAATTTGTTTATTTTGTAAAAATATCGTTCTAATTTCGGTTCAATTATAAAAAAATAAGGCGATTGCCCAAACAGCAATCGCCTCAGCGTGTAGAAAAAGTCAAATAATAAATTTCTACACGCTGGAGAATGTTGAGAAAGTGAGATAAATTTCGTATTTTGCGAGCGGGAGCTGTTTTATCCACTTGCTACGAAACAGTACACTGTACTGTTTCTCCCAAATTCACACGTGAATTTGGAGCCACGTGTCTCTTGTGCTTTGCACAATTCACTCCCCCGAGCAAAAGACGGAAAGCGCCAAAAGTGGCTTGAACATTACGTTCAAGCCACTTTTCTATAAATGTGATTTTTAAATTCTATTTCGGCAAGAGCGAGCCCTTGCCCTACGTTATCACTTTATGATAATTTAAACACGGCGCGTTTTAGCCACTTTATCGACAGTCTAAAAGGGATTAGATATTAAAATATCTAATCCCTTTTTAATATGCAAAATCTGCCGCACCGCTGTACGGCAGATTTTGAAAGGAGAAAGGAACGAAGTGTTTATTATAAATTTCGCAGAAATTTATTCAAACACGGAATTTCTTTCGACGTGGCACGATTATGGCTATTTATTCACAACCGCTTTATTTTGTTTTAACGCTTTTAACCTTAGACCAAGATGAATATACCTTAACACTCTTACCTTTTACCTTTGCATTCTTATAAGTACGAACACGAACATAGTAAGTCTTTCTAGCCTTTAAGCCCTTAAATGACTTAGAAGTTTTCTTGTTGCCCTTAATAGAATAGGTTGAGGTTTCTCTTGAAAACTTCTTTGAAGTTGAAATTTGGATTTGATAGCCTGATACGCCTGTCACCTTTTTCCAGCTTGCCTTAAAACCTTTTCTTGCCTTTTTAAGCTTCTTGATTGAAACTTTCTTTTGCTTTTTATTTACATAGCTGCCGTCCTTAGCGTATGTCGTAGCCTTTTTGGTTGTCGGCTTTGTTGTTGAAGGAGCAGTAGTAGTTGTTGTAGTAGTTGCGTCATAAGCCTCTTTAGCCTTGAGTGCATCATAGAAATACATAAGACCTGTGAGTGCATCTGCCGTTGCAGTTGCATTTTCGCTTTTATCGTCAGCAGTGTAATAGTAAGCACCCTTTGTGTCTTTACATTCAAATGCAGAAAGCTCACTGTAAATCTTCTGTGCCTTGTCAAGATTATTTGTGGCAGAATAAGCGGCAAGTGCAAGAGCCGTTGAATCGGCATTTACCTTTGGCTCACCGTAGGTGTTGTCAAAATTATAAAGATAGCCGCCGTCTTTCTTGAAGTTTTCAATTGATGCAAGTGCGTCATCTACAAATGACTGATAGCCTGCATACGGTGCAACAGCGATTACAAACTGAGATGTGCTGTCTGTGCTGGTATAATATGTTGAGCCTGTACCAAACTCATAGTAATTATTTACAAGGAAGTTTTGAGCCTTCTTGAGATAATCCTTAAGACCGTATTTATTTGCTACAGTAAAGATTGAAGAGAAAAGATATTGATTTTCGTTATCCTTAACAAGTTTAACATTTTCAAATGCAGATACAATATCATAGCCCTCAAAGCTCTTTGCATTATAGCCCAAGCCGTCAAGCGCTAAAATAACGTTTGCATAAACACCTGCAGACTCGCCTTTGATAGGAGCCCAGTTGTTATTCTCGTCATATCCTACAGTTGATTGAATCTTGCCGCCGTTTGAGTCAAGATTTTCCTTAACGCTCTTTGCAAACTCAGCCTTATAGTCGCTCATATTTACGCCTGCACGTATAAATGAGTTGAGGCTGCCGGCATTATCAACAGTAAAGCCTGCCTTTTTAACAGACATAAGATATATTGCGCTTTCATTAATTTTTGTTTTAACGTCACTGCTTGTTACCTTGCTGTCTGCCATTGCATAAATCCCTGTGAAAAGAGAAGTCAATGCAACGCAAATTGCAAGTGTAACTGAAATTAATTTTTTCATATTTATTAACCTCCTAATATGAAATTATTTTTTATATGAACAGGTGTATGTAAATACAACCTTATCACCGTCTTTAAGTTTTTTTGAATCTACGCTTACGTTTGGATAGCTTCCATTTACACTATACATCCAGCCGCTGTCTTTTCCGCAATCCTTTTCATCAATATTATTTATTCCCACGATATAAACACTATACATAGTATCCTTTGCAGTATAGGTTATGCCTTTATCATTGCACGCTTTTTTAAGTAAATCATAAACTGTGCTCTTGCTTTTAAGCGTGGTTTTATAATTATCAAGCATAATTCCGTTTTTGGGAACGTAGCTTTCGTGACCTTTTTTTAAGTCGTCCATATTATTGAGAATTGACTTACATTCAATTGTGAGTGAACAGTTAATCTCAGACGAGGTGGTTTGAGTAACCTTATCGTCATTCTCTTTTTGCGAAGTTGTTTTCGGCTTTTCATCCTTAGAGTCTGCGGCAGACTCTTTTTCTTTAGCATACTTCTTTTTAGCTTCTGTATGGCTTTTTGATTTAGAATTACTTTTTGACTTACTATTCGACTTTTTTGAGGCGTCGGTAGTTTTTTTATTATCTTTTTTTGAAACAGATTTAGCGGCAGTCGAAGCCTTTTCGCCTTTTTCGGTTGCTTTTTTATCTGTTTTTTGTGTGGTTTGAACCTCATTTGCCGTTACGGTTACTTCTTCTGTGTCTGTTGTCTGTTCACTCGAAGTTGATGAAGTAATATTTGTACTGCCTGCCACGTTGGCGGTTTTGCCGTTTGAACAAGCGCAAAACACCGTCAGACATAAAATTATTGACATTAAAACGCATAAATATTTACGCATAAAAAATCCTCCGTCGCTTAGGACAGAGGAAAATGCGCAATAATAGTACGGACTTTTAAATCATTGCTTTCCCTTGCCCAAAAGCTGAATTTAAGTTTGCGGCAGGTCTCCCGACTTATGATATAGCATTGCTTAAAAAATCGCCTTCTCGGTTTCCCAATGGCTGATGATTTTTCTTCATCAAATACGGTAATGGCTGTTGCTTGGGAGTCTAACCCAATTCCCTTTTAATTTCTCGCAAAGGAGAAAACCGTCTGTTATTCAATTTGAGAAATTCAATTATTTTTCGTATATGCTCTTTTTAAGCACACCGATATACGGCAAATTACGATAATACTGGTCATAATCAAGACCGTAGCCTACAACGAAAGCGTCAGGCACGTCAGTACCTACATAGTCAGCCTTGATATCGGCGATACGCCTTGCCGGTTTATCAAGAAGGGTAACAACTCCTATAGATTCAGGGTTACGCTTAGAAAGCATATCGTGAATATATTTAAGCGTGTTGCCCGTATCAAGAATATCCTCTACAAGCAAAACATCAAACCCCGTCAAATCATCTGCAACATCCTTAATAATATTGATATTGCCGCTTGAAACAGTGCCTGAGCCATAGCTTGAGGCCTGAATAAAATCAATATTACACGGCAGGTCAATATATCTTGAAAGGTCGGTAAAAAAGTAAATTGAGCCTTTAAGAACACCTATGAGCAAAAGCTTCTTGCCTTCATAGTCTTTCGTAATCTGCGACGCCAAGCGATGCGCAATTTTATTAAGTTCTTCCTCGGTCACAAGTATCTGTTCAACGTCCTGATGCATAGTATTACCTCTCTGTTTTCATTACCGTTAAAGTATAGCATTGTTTATGTATAAAGTAAAGTATAAATTACTAATTTCAGGTTGAATATACAGAAAAGAATTATGAACTGTAAGACTTCGAGAAAGTGAGATAAATTTCGTTTTCTTGCGAGCGGGAGCTGTACGCGGGTACTGCCCCCGAGCAAAAAACGGAAAGCGCCAAAAACGGCAAGGACTCGATGTCCTTGCCGTTTTTCCAATCCCTCCGAGTGCAACAAGTTGCACCCACCGTCTCGCCTCCCGGCTCGGTCGGTGCTTCTGCACTAAAGTGCAGAGGTCTCCACCGGAGACCCGCACCCTTTGAAAGGGAGGCAAAAAGGTTTATTTAATCTATTCGGCGCGGTTTAGCCGCTTTATCAAAGTCTTTTAAAGTAGTCCGGTTTCTTCGACTTTTTTCTCAAAGAAGCGCATCGGCTTGCGGAAAAGATATCTGAAGAGTGTACCGATAAGAAGTCCGATAAAGAAGTAAACAAAGAGTTTACCGAGACAAATCCAATAATTATTGCCGTAGGTGCCGCAAACACATTCTCTTAGTGCGTCAATAACAAAAGTGTACGGCAAATAAGGGTTGATTGCCCTAAAGAATGCGGGTGTTACATCAATCGGGAATGTACCGCCGCAGCCGCCAAGCTGAACAACAAGCATAATAACCGCAACTGCCTTGCCGATATCACCCCAAGCGGCAACAAGTGAATAAATAAAGAACGTAAATACAAATGAAGCACACAATCCGGCAAAAATAAACTTAATCGGGTGATAACATTGTATCTTTAAGAAATAGAGGTCTCCAAGGCAAATAATAAGTCCTTGAACGAGCGATATCGTAAGGAATATAAGTGACCTGCCGAAATATTCCTCCCTCGGCTTAATGTTGCCGATTTCTTTTTTATTTGCAACCTTAGGTTTAATAAGAGCCACAAGAATAATTGCGCCGACCCAAAGTGCAAGGGTACTGTAAAACGGCGCCATTGCCGAGCCGTAATTATCAATACCGTAAATCTTATCGGTATTAACCTTTACCGGACAGGCAATGAAAGAGCCGAGCTCGTCTGAATTACCCTCAGTCAAATTCATAAGGGTATTAACAATCTCGCTGTCGCCCAAACCGTCAAGCTTCTTTGAAAGATTTTCAAGTTGCTTTGCACAATTGCTGATAAGAGAATGGAGCGAAGTCAAAAGGTCGTCGCCTGCCTCAATCGAACCGTTAAGAGATTTAACAAGCGTATTAAGCTGAGGTGACTGATTTTCAATGGTAGTCAAAAGATTAGACACGTCAAAAAGCACATCAAGAAGGCTGTCAACCGTTTTGTCAAGCTGAGGCTTAATTTCCTTGGTGTATGTTGAAAGGCTTGAATCAAGCGTAGTTGATACGGATATAAGCTTATCGGCAACGTCGCTGATTTTCTTAGAAGTATCGCCTTTAAGAATTTTATTAAGTTCATTTTCAACACCGCCGAGCCTTGAATCTGCGGTTTTGAGCACCTTTATAAGTGCTTTGACCGAACTAAGCGGCTTTGGCAAATTATCATTTACCTTTTCAAGAGCCGGCACAATTGCCTGAAGTTCCTTTCTTGCCTGCGCACATTCTGCAAGAACAGACTTAATTTCCGCCTGCGCCTTATCAGAATTTGTATCATTTATTTTTTTAAGATTGTTTGCCGAATTTGCAAGCTTCTTGCTTGACGATTTAAGCACGTCACCGACAGATGAGGTAACAGCGTCAACACTGCTTTCCGCAACCTTAATTGCATCTTCTGTATCGCTGACAACAGTCTTTGTGTCACCCAAAATCGCACTGAGGTCGGTTTTGCTCAATGATTTGTTAAGGTCTTGCGCAACTTCCATAACGCCCTCAAACCCATCAATTGTTTTTTCAACCGATTTTACTGCCGACTGAGCGGAATCAATCTGATTTTGAAGATTTTGGAATATATTTGTTCCTTCCTTCTTTCCCTGCTCAATAACAGTACCCAAAAGCTTATTTACAAGGTTAATTACGGTTGTGACAAACGACTCGTTAACCTCTGTTTGAATTGTTTGAACTACCTTATCGGTAATCTTTGTGGCAATTGCGTTTTTCTTTTCGTTTGCATAATAGGTGATTTTAGGCTGCTTAAAGTTTTTAGTCATAATACTTGTAAGCGATTTACTGAAGCCTTTCGGAATTTCAATACCGGCATAATAATCGCCCGCCTCAATTCCGTTTACCGCCCTTTCTTTAGAAACGAACTGCCAATCTATCATATCGTTGGCTTTCAAATTACTTTTAATTTGGTCACCGACGTTAATTTCCACTCCTTTAAATTCGTAGCCCTCGTCATTAATAACAACAGCCACTTTCATATTGCCTGTACTTGCAGGGCCATAAGGGTCCCAGTTGGCATAAATATTAAACCAAGCGTAAAGAGACGGCAAAACTGCAATACCGACCGCAAGAATAATCGCCATAGAATTAGTAAAAATTTTCTTTAAATCTCGCTTATATATCTTAAATATATTTTTCACTTTTTCGCCCTCCCGTTCTTACGTTTATTTTCCTTAATCTTTTTCTTCTGTTCCTTTTTGAGCTGTTTTATCAGTTTTTTCTCCTGCTGCTCTTTTTCAAATTCTTTGTAATCCTCGTCCTCTTCCTCATCGTCAGAAAAAATCGAATACTCGCCGAACTCTATTTGATTATCGTCCTCAAGATACGGAATAACTTTTGATTTTACAAGATATTTGCAATAATCGGTAATCAGAAAGATATTGACAAGCACGAAAATTAAGATTATCCATAACACAAGCCAGAATGACTTACTGCCTCCGTTTGAGCAAACTGCAAGACCTACCGCCGTAAAAATCAAGAAAAATGCTGCACAAACGACCTTTGCAATTTCAAGATATTTGCATCCTCGATTATAATGTTTAATAATCAAACTGCGCAGAAGCTTATATTTAATTACGATATTTTCTTCATTTTCTTCAAAAAGGAACTCTTCTTCCTTTTGAAATTCGTCCATACAAACTACCCTTTCTAAATTATTACAATTAGTATATCACTACAATACTATTTGTCAATACACTTGGCAATTCTTTTTAATTTTTTGTATAATTGTATAAATTAGATGATGATTTTTCTTGAAAATTAGTAAAAATTAAGTGAAAACAATCAAAATTCAGGGATATTTTTTGCATTTTACCAAAAATTACCGAGCAAAAGATTATTTTCACTTAACTAATTTACTATATTAATACTATATTATACATTAATTTCAACGTCAATTCCGATAAGGTCTTTTTCCTTATCAAGGATAGGCTTAATAACCTCGTTTAAGAAATCAGCCGTCTGCTCAGGCGCTCTGCCCACAAAATTGGCAGGCTTGAGAATAGCCAAGATTTCCTCCTTCGTTGTCATAAACGCAGGGTCAGCCGCAATGCGGTCAACAAGGTCATTTTTTCCGCCCTCAACCTTAACAACAGCGCCTGCTGCCATTGAATGCTGACGAATTTTCTCGTGCAATTCCTGCCTGTCGCCGCCTTTTTTAACTGCGTCCATCATAATGTTTTCAGTTGCCATAAACGGAAGTTCACTCATAAGTCTTGACTCTATTACCTTAGGATATACAACAAGTCCTGAAGTTACATTGATATATAAATCAAGAATACCGTCTGTTGCAAGAAATGCCTCTGCAATTGAAACACGCTTATTAGCCGAATCGTCAAGTGTTCTTTCAAACCATTGCGCAGATGCAGTCCATGCAGGATTGAGCGTATCAATCATAACGTAACGTGAAAGAGATGCAATTCTTTCGCTTCTCATAGGATTGCGCTTATAAGCCATTGCAGATGAACCAATTTGATTTTTCTCAAACGGCTCCTCAATTTCCTTAAGATTTTGGAGAAGTCTCAAATCGTTGGAAAACTTACAGCATGACTGAGCAATAAGGCCAAGGCAGTTGCAAACTATGGTATCAAGCTTTCTTGCATAGGTTTGACCGCTTACAGGGAAGCAGGATTTAAAATTCATCTTTTCCGCAATTTTACGGTCAAGCTCCTTACATTTATTATGGTCGCCGTCAAAAAGTTCAAGGAATGATGCCTGAGTACCCGTTGTGCCCTTAGAGCCTAAAAGCATAAGGCTGTCAATAACATGGCAAATTTCCTCATAATCCATTACCAAATCCATAAGCCAAAGGGTGGCTCTTTTGCCGACGGTAGTTGGCTGTGCCGGCTGGAAATGAGTAAAGCCGAGGCAAGGCATATCCTTATATTTATCAGCAAATTTAGAAACAGACGCAATTGAGTTGACAAGCTTTTTCTTGATAAGCAAAAGTGCCTCACGCATCGTGATTACATCTGTATTATCGCCAACATAGCAACTTGTTGCGCCGAGATGAATGATAGGCTTAGCCTTTGGGCACTGCTCGCCGTAAGCGTGAACATGGCTCATTACATCGTGGCGAAACTTTTTTTCATACTCTCTTGCGACATCATAATTGATATTATCGGCATTTGCCTTAAGTTCGTCAATTTGCTCCTGAGTGATATCAAGCCCAAGTTCCTTTTCAGCCTCTGCAAGTGCAATCCAAAGCTTTCTCCAAGTTTTGAACTTAAAATCGGGTGAATAGATATATTGCATTTCCTTTGATGCGTAACGTGCATTAAAGGGTGAATTATATGTATCGTTTGGCATTAGTCAAGTCCTACTCTCTTCATCATTTCTGCATAAGCGTCCTCTACACCGCCGAGGTCACGACGGAAACGGTCCTTATCAAGCTTTTCGTGAGTTTTGCTGTCCCAAAAACGGCAGGTATCAGGGCTGATTTCGTCAGCAAGAACAATAGTGCCGTCTGATGTTTTACCAAATTCAAGCTTAAAGTCGATAAGCTCAACGCCGATTGAAAGGAAATATTCTTTTAATACTTCGTTTACCTTGAAGGCATACTTTTTAATTGTGTCAACATCCTCCTGAGTTGCAAAACCGCAGGAAATAGCGTGATAGCTGTTGATAAGCGGGTCGCCGAGGTCATCGTCTTTATATGAAAATTCGATTGAAGGGCGAACAAAATCCATACCCTCTTCAAGACCGAGTCTTTTGCAGATTGAGCCTGCTGCACGGTTACGGATAATAACCTCAAGCGGAACAATTTTAACCTTCTTTACTGCTGTTTCCCTGTCTGAAAGTTCCTCAACAAAATGGGTCGGAACACCGTGCTTTTCAAGAAGCTGCATAAGATAGTTAGACATCTTATTGTTTACAACACCCTTACCTACGATAGTACCCTTTTTAAGGCCGTTGAATGCTGTTGCATCATCCTTATAATCAACGATTACGATTTCAGGGTCATCTGTTGCCCAAACCTTTTTTGCCTTGCCTTCATAAAGCTGTTCAGTCTTTTCCATATTTAAATATCTCCTTTATTTTAAAAATCCCGAGGGCAAGGAAGCGTTTTCCCTGCCCGTAGGTTATATAAATAATTAAAAAATCAAATTATTTCTTGTAAGCCTTTTTAATTCTTTCGATAGCCTCAACCGTTTTTTCGTCATTTCCGAATGAGGTTAAACGGAAGTAGCCTTCACCTGCAGGGCCGAAGCCTGAACCCGGTGTGCCTACTACCTGGCATTTTTCAAGAAGTTCGTCAAAGAACTCCCAAGAGGTGTAACCTTCAGGAACTCTGAGCCAAACATAAGGTGAATTTACACCGCCGTAACACTCAAAGCCTGCATCGCAAAGTCCGTCATAAATAACTCTTGCATTCTTTTGATAATAAGCAAGTGTTTCTTTAATTTCTTTCTGTCCTTCTTCTGTATAAATAGCCTCTGCAGCTCTTTGAGTGATATATGATACACCATTGAACTTAGTAGCCTGACGTCTTGCCCAAAGCGGATTAAGGCTCGTGCCGTTAAATACAAGCTCCTTAGGAACTACCGTATATCCGCAACGCATACCTGTAAAGCCTGCTGTCTTAGAGAATGAGCGAAGCTCGATAGCACAGGTCTTTGCGCCTTCAATTTCATAAATTGACTTTGGAATACCCTCCTCAACAACAAATGCCTCATAAGCAGAGTCAAATAGGATAAGGGAATGATGCTCGTTTGCATAATCAACCCACTTCTTAAGCTGCTCCTTAGTAGCAACCATACCCGTAGGGTTATTAGGGAAGCAAAGATAAATTACATCCGGAACTTCCTTAGGAAGATCAGGTGTAAAATTATTTTCAGCGGTGCATGGCATATAGATAATATTTGACCAAAGTCCGTTTTCATCTTTATCTCCGCTTCTGCCTGCCATAACGTTAGTATCAACATACACAGGATAAACAGGGTCGCAAATAGCAACCTTATTGTCAACAGCAAAGATATCCCCGATATTGCCGCAGTCGCTCTTAGCGCCGTCTGAAAGGAAAATTTCGTCCTTGGCAATGTCAATTCCTCTGCCTGTATAATCATGCTTTTGAATAGCGTCAAGAATAAAATCATAACCGTACTCAGGCGGATAGCCCCTGAATGTAGCCTCGTCTGCCATTTCGTCAACTGCCTTGTGCATAGCTTTAATAACAGCAGGAGCAAGCGGCTTTGTTACATCACCGATTGAAAGACGAATAACGTCTGCCTCAGGGTGAGCAGCTTGATACTCTCTCTGCTTCTTGGCAACAGTTGAGAAAAGATAGCTTGACTCAATCTTCAAAAAGTTCTCATTAATCTTCATATTATTTTAAACCTCCATTTAATACAAATATTTAATCAAATTTATTCAAATCGACTTCGCCCGTAAATACTTCCTTTGCAGGCCCGGTCATAAATACACTGTCGTTTACATCACCGCTCCAGCTTATATCAAGGTCGCCGCCCAAAAGGTGTATGGTAACGTCATTATCGCAAAGCCCTAAAGTGATTGCGGCAACGGCAGTAGCGCAGGAACCTGTTCCGCAAGCAAGCGTTTCGCCGGAGCCACGCTCATAAACTCGCATTTCTATATTATTCCTGTCAATTATTTTTGCGAATTCTGCATTAACTCTGTCAGGAAAAACATTCGTATTTCCCTCGCAGGCTTTGCCGTATTTTTCAAGGTCAAAATCCTTTGGATGCTCGTCAATAAACATAACGGCATGGGGATTTCCCATAGAAACGCAGGTCATTTTAAATTCCCTGTCAAGAATTTTAATCGGCTCGTCAATCGCTTTATCGCTGCTTACATTAACAGGAATGTCGCTTGCTTTAAGCGACGGCTTACCCATATCAACCTTTGCGCTTTTAACCTCGCCGTTTTCAACATTAACGTCAATATATTTAACTGCGCCCATTGACTCAATAGTAAACGTGGTTTTATCGGTAAGCTTATGGTCGTAGCAATATTTTGCAACGCATCTTATTCCGTTGCCGCACATTGCACCTCTTGAGCCATCTGCATTATACATAACCATTTCAAAATCAGCCTTTGTGCCTTTTTTGATAAGAATTATTCCATCGCCGCCGATACCGAAATGACGGTCAGATAAAATAATTGCCGCCTTTTCCTCATTTTCGACAAATTCTTCAGTGCAATCAATGTATATATAATCATTGCCGCAACCGTGCATCTTAGTAAATTTCATAAAATCAGTCCGTTTCAAAATTAATTGCAATAAAGTTTGCAATAAAATATGTACTACATAAAATCGTTAATTATTTCCTGAGCAAGCACTGCAATTTTCTTGCCCATTTTCATACTTTCACGCTGGAGATATTTATGCGCCTGAAGTTCGGAAAAGCCGTTGGTTTCTTTGAGAATAAGCTTAGCCTTTGATATAACGTCCTCGTCGCTGACGCTTCGCTTGGTAAAGCTTGAAACGCTGTTTACAAGTACGCCGACCGTATTTAAAAACTCCTGCCTGTCAACCGGCAGAGGAAGATAAATAAGGTTACTCATAAAGCTGTCCGTATCCCCACGTGTAAACGCAACAATATCAAACCCCGGTGGAAGATGCTCGGCAATATTACCCGCCGTCATATCCCTTAAACCTTCGGCGCAAACTATAACGCCTTCGCTCATATCCTGAGCGATACTCAACACGCTTGCTCCCGTTGCGCAAACATACGGCACGTCGTAGCCCTCACCCTCAAGAAGAGAGCGCAATTTAAGCGCAGTATCCTTTGACGGATACGCAACCAAAATTTCACGCATACTCTCCACCTCTGCTAACAAATATCTGACAAAAGCATTATACCATATATAATACTTATTATACAATAGAAAAAACTAACTTTTATTATACAAAATAGAGATATGCACAGGTGGTATTTATTGTTAAAATTGGCTGAAGATTATTTCTTGGATTATTATACATTTCTAACATTTTACACAGATTTTAAAAATTTTTAACTTTTTTTTGTAACAAAGTAACCAAAAACCGCTTGATTATTTGTTGTAAAGGTGATATGATATGCTTATATAGAAATTATAATAGCGCCAAAATATTGTTTTTGACGCTTTTCAATAAAATAAAGGAGATGAAATTTTGGCAAAATTAGACAAAGATTATGAATTCCCTTTGTATATCTTTCACAGCGGAAAAAATTATAAGGCATATGAATTTTTCGGCTGTCATAGAATTAAGGGAGATACATTTGCATTTCGTGTTTGGGCACCTCATGCTCAAAGCGTGTCAACAGTCGGTGATTTTAACGATTGGAACGAAAGCGCCGGTGTTATGAAAAAAATCAGCGACGGTATTTTTGAAGCTAAAATCGACAACGTAAAGATTTACGATTGCTATAAATATGCCATTACGACGAAAGACGGCAACGTTATTATGAAAGCCGACCCTTATGCTTTCCACGCAGAAACAAGACCCGGCACAGCATCAAAGGTTTACGAAACAGGCAAATACCGCTGGAATGATTCGACTTGGAAAAAGGCAAATTCGGGCAATATTCTTGAAAAGCCCGTTAATATTTACGAAATTCATTTTGGCAGCTGGAAAAGGCACGAAAACGGTGATTTCTTATCATACAGGCAAATGGCAGAGGAGCTTGTGCCTTACGTGAAAGATATGGGATACACTCATATTGAAATGATGCCGATTATGGAATATCCTTTTGACGGCTCATGGGGATATCAGGTTACAGGATACTTTGCTCCGACTTCACGCTACGGAACACCTGACGACCTTATGTATTTTGTTGACGCTTGCCACAAAGCCGGAATCGGAGTAATACTTGACTGGGTACCGGCTCACTTCCCTAAAGACGCTTACGGTCTTTATGAATTTGACGGAGAATGCACTTATGAATACTCCGATATGAGAAAAGGCGAACATAAGGAATGGGGCACAAGAGTATTTGACTATGGCAAAAACGAGGTTAAATCTTTCCTTATTTCCTCTGCAATGTATTGGGTTGACAATTTCCATTTTGATGGGCTTAGGGTTGATGCAGTTGCATCAATGCTTTATCTCGATTACGGACGTGAGGACGGCGAATGGATTCCGAATAAAAACGGCGGAAGAGAAAATCTTGAAGCGGTTGAATTTTTCAAGGAGCTTAACTGCGCAATGTTCAAAGAGCATCCTGAGGTTATGATGATTGCCGAGGAATCGACCGCTTGGCCTATGATTACAATGCCGACAAATATCGGCGGCTTAGGCTTTAATTTCAAGTGGAATATGGGTTGGATGAACGATATGCTCAGATACATTTCGCTCGACCCGCTTTTCAGAAAAGGCAACCACAACTGCATTACATTCAGCTTTTATTATGCATTCAGTGAAAACTTCATTTTGCCTATCAGCCACGACGAAGTAGTACACGGAAAATGCAGCCTTATAAACAAAATGCCCGGTGAATATGAAATGAAATTCGACGGATTAAGGCTGTTTCTTGCATATATGTTTGCTCATCCCGGCAAAAAGCTTTTGTTTATGGGCAGTGAATTCGGTCAATTTATTGAATGGAACTATAAGCAAGGGCTTGATTGGCTCCTTCTTGACTATGAAATGCACAGGAAGATGCTTGGATTTTCCAAAACGCTTAATAAACTTTATAAAGACACGCCTGCACTTTGGCAAATTGATTACAGCTGGGACGGTTTCCAATGGATTTCCAGCGAGGACAATGCAAACAGCGTAATCGCCTTTAGAAGAATAGACAAAAGCGGCAATGAAATTATTGCAATATTTAATTTCACACCTAACAGCTTTGACGAATACAGAATCGGCGTTCCGAACGAAGGCAGCTACAAAGTTGTACTTGACACCTCACTTGAGCAATTCGGCGGCTCAACAATTGCAAAGCACCCCGCATACAAGACCAAGAAAAAAGCTATGCACGGCTTTGAGCAAAGCATCGGCTTAAAGCTTTCGGGTCTTTCGGGCATTTATCTTGAAAAGGTTGCCAAAAAGCCTTCAAAATCAAAGGCTAAGGAAAACGGCACAAAGGCAAAAAAGCTTGAAAATGCAAAACCTAAAAAAGGAGCAAAGCCCATTGCCGAAAGTAAAGATATAAAAGAAGAAAAAAAGAAAATTTCCAAGGCTGAACCTAAGGCGGAAAAACCTAAAAGTAAAAAGGATGAGCCTGTTAAAAAAGCAAAAAAGGCCGTCAAATCGGCGCTTTCTAATAAAAAGAACAAATAAAGGAGAAATGAAATGGCACAAAAAACAGAAGTTGTAGCAATGCTCCTTGCAGGAGGGCAGGGCAGCCGTCTCGGTGTACTTACAAAAAATATCGCTAAGCCTGCTGTTCCTTACGGCGGCAATTACAGAATTATTGACTTTCCTTTGTCAAACTGTGTAAACAGCGGTATCTATACCGTAGGCGTTCTTACCCAGTATCAGCCGCTTGAGCTAAACGACTATCTCGGAAACGGACAGCCTTGGGATTTAGACAGGCAAAACGGCGGTATTCACATTTTGTCACCGTACGAGGCTATCGGCGGCGCAGAATGGTACAAGGGTACTGCAAACGCAATTTACCAAAACATTAATTTTATTGAAAAATACGATCCCGAATATGTTGTAATCCTTTCCGGCGACCATATTTATAAAATGAATTACGCAAAGATGGTTGATTTCCACAAAAAGAACAATGCGGACTGCACAATCGCAGTTCTTGAAGTTCCGTGGGAGGAGGCATCACGTTTCGGAATTCTTGCAACAAATGATGACGACAGAATTTATGAATTTGCCGAAAAGCCGAAAGAGCCAAAAAGCAACAAGGCTTCAATGGGCGTTTACGTTTTCAGTTGGGATAAGCTCAAGAAATATCTTATTCAGGATGAAAACACAGAGGGTTCGGCTAACGACTTCGGTAAAAATATTATTCCTACAATGCTTGAGGCAGGCGAAAGACTTTTTGCCTTTCCGTTTGCAGGATATTGGAAGGATGTCGGAACAATTGACTCTCTTTGGGAGGCAAACCTTGATATTATCAATCCTAATGTTGACCTTGATTTGAGCGACACAAGCTGGAGGATTTACTCAAGAAATCCTATGGCGCCGCCGCACTACATAGGCAAAAATGCCGTTGTTGAAAATTCGTCCGTCAGCGAGGGATGCGAAATTGAGGGTAACGTCGATTACTCTGTTGTTTCTCCGAACTGCGTTGTTGAAAAAGATGCAGACGTAAGATACAGTGTTATTATGCCGGGCGCCAAAATCAAAAAAGGCGCAAAGGTTTATTATTCAATAGTTGCCGAGGACGCAGTGATTGAGCCTGACGCTAAGGTCGGCGAAATCCCCGAACTTCTTGAAAAGCCGGAAAATTGGGGTATTGCAGTTATCGGTTCGGGCGCAACAATAAAAACGGAAACTCACATTGCCCCCGGGGTAATGGTTAAAGCAGGAGAGGAGGTATAAGCGATGAACGGAAAATCAGTACTTGGTATGATATTTGCAAACATTCACGAAGAGGCTCTTGATTCGCTTACGGCAATGAGAACTATGGGCTCTGTTCCTTTTTGCTCACGCTTTCGTTTAATCGACTTTCCGCTTTCAAACCTTGTTGAAAGCGGAGTTACCAAAATAGGCGTTGTAACAAATGCAAACTTCCGCTCTCTTATGGACCATATCGGCACAGGCAAGCCTTGGGATTTAAGCAGAAAGAGCGACGGCCTTTTCTTGCTCCCTCCGTTTTCGGCAGGAAGCACAAGCATTTGGGGGAATCGTATCGACGCCATATTCGGCAATATGAATTTTCTTCATCAATCGCATCAAACTTATGTTTTGATGACTGATTGCAACAATATTGTAAATATTGATTATTCTAAACTTTTTGATGCTCACGAAAAGAGCGGAGCAGATATCACAATCGTTGGCGTAAAAAGCAAAATGCCTAAAAACATAGGCTCTGTTCTTTGCTTTGACAAGGTAGATGAAAACGGCAAAATTACAGAAATGAGCCTTGACCGTGATGTTGACGACGAGGTGTTTTACTCGTGTAACATTATGATTATGAAGAAATATCTTCTTGAAACTCTTATTCAGACTGCTCATTCCAAAAATGAAATTTCTTTTCAAAGAAATATCGTTATGGCAAATGTTAAAAACCTTAATATTCACGCTTTTGATGCGACTGACAGCTTTGTCGGCACAATTGATTCAATTCAAAGCTACTATAAAATTTCTATGTCGCTTCTTGAGAAGGAAAACAGAGATAAGCTTTTCTCATCCCCTATTTCAACAAAAGAACGTGACGATATGCCTACCCTTTACGGCCCTGAATCTGCAACTAAAAATTCACTTGTAGCTGACGGCTGTATTATTGACGGTCAGGTTGAAAATTGCATTATTTTCAAAGGCGTCAAGGTTGAAAAAGGCGCAGTGGTTAAAAATTCTATTCTTATGCAGGATACCGTTGTCGGCGAAAATTCAAAGGTAAACTGCGTAATTACGGATAAGAATGTAAGCATAAGAAGTTCTGCCGAGCTTTCAGGTGCCGAAACATTTCCTGTTTGCCTTGTAAAAAACACAAAGGTTTAATTTTGGAGGAACAAAAATGAAAGTATTATATGTTGCTTCCGAAGCACTTCCGTTTATGGCTTCGGGTGGATTGGGAGATGTTGCAGGCTCACTTCCTGTAGCACTTCGCAAAAGACTTATAGGTTGCCGTGTTGTTATGCCGCTTTACGACGGAATCAAGCAGGAATTTAAAGATCAAATGAAGTTTATCACTTCTATTTCCGTTCCTGTTTCCTGGCGCCGTCAATATTGCGGAATATTTGAAGCCAAGGCTAACGGCGTCATTTACTATTTCCTTGACAACCAATATTATTTCAAACGTGACGGAATTTACGGCCATTATGACGATGCCGAACGTTTTGCATTCTTTGCAAGAGCAGTACTTGAAATTATTCCTGCTATTGATTGGAAACCCGACATCATTCACTGCAACGATTGGCAAAGTGCATTAACTCCGCTTTATTACAGTTGCTACTATGCTAACAAAATGGGATATGAAAATATTAAAACCGTTTTCACTATCCACAATATTCAATATCAGGGCAAATACGGCGACGAACTTCTTAACGACGTTCTCGGAATTGCGCCGGAGTACAGCAATCTTATTATGTATGACGGCCTTGTAAACTTTATGAAAGCCGGCATTGAATGTGCAAATAAGGTCACAACCGTTTCCCCTACGTATGCAAAGGAAATTCTTGACCCGTGGTACAGCTACGGCCTTGACCCTATTTTAAATCAGCGCAGTTGGAAGCTTTGCGGCATTTTAAACGGTATTGACACAGATAACTACAACCCTGAAACCGATAAGGATATTTGGGCTAACTACAATGCAGACGATTTTTCAAACAAAGCTAAAAACAAAGCTGAGCTTCAAAAAATGATGGGTATGAACGTTGACCCTGACGTTCCCGTTGTCGGCATTGTTACAAGACTTGTAGGTCACAAAGGTGTAGACCTTATGAAAGAAGTGCTTGAAAAGAGCCTTTTTGAGCGCAACATTCAATACGTTGTTCTTGGCAGCGGTGAATGGGAATATGAAAACTATTTCCGCTATCTCCACGATAAGTACTCTGACAAGGTTGGTATTACTATTGGCTTTGTGCCTGACCTTGCAAGAAAGATTTATGCAGGAGCAGATTTATTCCTTATGCCAAGCAAGAGCGAGCCTTGCGGACTTTCGCAAATGGTTGCACTTCGCTACGGCACACTGCCTATCGTTCGTGAAACAGGCGGCCTTAAGGACTCTATCACCGACTGCGGCGACGGACAGGGCAACGGCTTTACATTCAAAACATACGACGCATACGATATGCTCGGCGCTATTTACAGAGGTGTTGACGCATATAACAGCAAGGATTGGAACGTTCTTGTTAAACGTGCGCTTGAATGTGATATGAGCTGGGGCAAGAGTGCAAACGAATATATCAAAATGTATCGTTCGCTTCTTAAATAATAAATCAAAACATATGACAAAAGCAGAAGTCAACTGACTTCTGCTTTTTGTTTTAATAAATCCCTCCACCGCAAAATGCGGTCCCCCTCCCTTTCCAAGGGAGGCATAATCGGTTTATCTGAATCTTTTCCTGTAATTACTCGGTGTTACGCCCTTACTGCGCTTGAAAAGGCGATTAAAATAACTCAAATCATTAAAACCGCACGAAAGTGCTATTTCGGTTATTGATACATAAGAAAGACTTAACTGCTCTGCGGCGCACTCAATACGGTAATAATTAAGATAATCTATGGGAGTTTTGCCTGTTGCCTGCCTGAACGCACGGCAAAAATATTGCTTGTTAAGCTGTGCCTCCTCCGCCAAATCATCAAGTGTAAGCGGTTTTGAATAATCGTTTCTGATTTTTGTAAGTACCTTTTTTATCTGCTTGTTTTTGCGATAAACGGCATTTTGCGATGACGGCGCAATTTGTGACTTTTGTTCTAATATATACCCTATAAGCTGCCACAAAAGGCCCGTTGTGGCAAACGTATAGGCAACGCTTTCCTTTTCCATATTTTCAAAAAGGGAGTCAACCATTTTGCCTGCTGTGCTTTTAGGCTCAAATATCATTTCGCTTATAACTCCGCTGTCAATTGCATTGTTATATTTTTCAATGCACTGCGGCGATTGAGCAAGAAAGCTTTCCATATCAAACACAACACATTCATAAATACAATTTTCAGGCGTACCGCCGTGAATAAATTCACTTGGAATAAATGCACTTTGCCCTCCCTCAAGCGTATAGTTTACGCCGTTGACAGATAAACGGAATTTGCCTGCAAGCACCAATATAAGCTCACATTCCATATGCCAATGAAACGGCATTTCATACTGCGGATGATTAGCGTCAACATAATAAAGCTGAATCGGAAAGCCGAATGTACCTCTGCTTTTATTTTCTTGATATCCTGTATATCGCATAGTTTTTCCCCAAACGTTATAGTTTTATCAAAAAGTCAATATTGTCCTACTTTTTCACATTATACACCTTGCCCGCACAAAAAATCAACAGTATAATTGAAATTAGAGAAATATTAATTTTTTACTATGAAAGGAATTAATTATGGATATTGAAGTAATTAAAGACCAAATTTGCGATGTGTGCCATAAAATGTGGCAGCTCGGCTGGGTTGCGGCTAATGACGGCAACGTAAGTGCAAAGCTTGACGACGGCACAATCCTCGCAACACCTACAGGTATGAGTAAATCGTTTATAACACCTGACAAGCTCATCAGAATTGACTCTAAGGGCAATGTTCTTGAAGCAGCTGAGGGACTTCGTCCGTCAAGCGAAATCAAGATGCACCTAAGATGCTACGATAAGAGGGATGACGTTATGAGCGTTATCCATGCTCACCCACCCGGAGCAACAGGCTTTGCCGTGGCTCACAAGGCAATGGATATGTATAATATGATTGAGGACGTTGCCGCAATCGGCGCCGTTCCGCTTACTCCGTACGGCACTCCGTCCACAACCGAAGTGCCCGACGCTATTGAGCCTTACCTTGAAGAGCACGATGTAATGCTTCTTGAAAATCACGGTGCGCTCGCAGTCGGCAGTGATGTTATTACGGCATTTTACCGTATGGAAAGCCTTGAACTTTGGGCTAAAATAACTATTAACGCAGTTATCCTCGGCGGAAGCCACGATATTGACGAGAAAAATATTCAAAAGCTTATTGACCTTAGAAGCTATTACAGAATTACAGGACGTCATCCGGGATATAAAATGTATAACCCTGATGATGATATGCTTCACAAAAAGGAGGACTGATTATGCTTAAAGGTATTAATCCTATCGTTTCCCCCGAACTTCTTAAAGCCCTTTGCGAAATGGGTCACGGCGACGAGCTGGTTATTGCAGACGGCAATTTTCCTTGCGAAAGTATTGGCAAAAATGCAATAGTTATCCGTGCAGACGGCCATTCAACAACAGATATTCTTGACGCCGTTTTATCTCTCATTCCTCTTGATACATACACCGAAAAACCCGTGGCGCTTATGGAAGTTGTAAAAGGTGACAACACCCCTACCCCTGCAATTTGGGCTGAATATGACAAGCTTTTAAACAAATATGAGCCTGAGCATCACGATATTGAAATGACGGAGCGCTTTGCATTTTACGAAAGAGCAAAGAAAGCTTATCTCATTATTGCAACAGGCGAAACGGCAATTTATGCTAACGTTTTGCTGAAAAAAGGAGTAGTCAAGGTATGAGCCGAGTATTAGCATTCGACTTTGGTGCGTCAACAGGCAGAGCAATTCTTGCTGAATATAAAAACGGTAAATTAAGCTACAACGAGGTTCACCGATTTGACAATAATCTTGTTGAAAAAGACGGACTTTTGTGTTGGGATTTTGACTATCTGTTAAACGAAGTTAAAAAAGCAATTGATATGTGCGAAAATGTTGACTCCCTTGCGTTTGACACGTGGGGCGTTGACTACGGTATGCTTGATAAAGACGGAAAGCTTATATCTCTGCCCGTTTGCTACCGTGACGGCAGGACTAAAAACGAGGTTTCTAAAGTATTTGAAAAAATGCCTGATAAAAAACTCTATTCGCTAACAGGCAATCAAATTATGGCTATCAACACTCTTTTTCAACTTTGCAGTGAGAAGATTAACAATGCTGACACTTTTATCTTTATGCCGGACCTTTTTGCTTACTTTCTTTGCGGCGCAAAAACGGCGGAGCAAACAATTGCTTCCACCTCTCAAATGCTCGACCTTAAAAATGTAAAATGGCAAAAAGAAGTATTCAATTTAACAGGAAAGAACGAAAGCATTTTGCCCCCTATAGTTAAAAGCGCAACGCAAGCGGGAGAATACAAGGGCATTAAGGTTATAAAGGTTGCTGGCCACGATACGCAGTGCGCAGTATGTGCAATGCCTGCAAATCACGGTGAAACACCCGCCTTTCTTTCCTGCGGAACGTGGTCGCTTATCGGTTGCGAAAATGACGAGCCGATACTGAATGAAAAAAGTATGAACGACGAGCTTTCTAACGAGCTTGGCGCAAACGGCAAAATAAATTATCTTAAAAACATAAGCGGCTTATGGCTTATTCAGGAAATCAGGCGTAATTTCAAAAGCGATGGCAAGGAATATTCATATAACGATATGGAGCAGCTTGCAAGAGGAGCAAAGGCTTTTGAATTTTTCATTGACCCTGACGACGCAAGTTTTGCCGCACCTGGCAATATGCCTGAAAAAATTTGCGCTTTTTGCGAAAAAACGGGTCAAGGCAAGCCCGAAAGCGACGGTGCAATGATTAGATGTATTTACGAAAGTCTTGCTATGAAATATCGCTTTGCAATTGAGCAGATTGAAGAAAATACGGGAAAGAAATTTGACGTACTTCATCTCCTCGGCGGCGGAACCAAGGACGGCTTTTTATGCCAAATGACAGCCGACAGCCTTAATATGGACGTTATTGCAGGCCCTACCGAAGCAACGGCACTCGGCAATATCGTTTTGCAGCTTATTGCACTCGGTGATATCAAGAATGTTGACGAGGGCAGAGAAATAATCAAATCAAGCGAAAAGCTTACAACATACAAAAGTGAAAATGCAGGCGCTTTTGCAAGCAACTACAACAGATTTGTGAAAATTCTGAATAAATAATTTTAAAGGAGTAAGATTTATGAAATATCCAAAAATCGGTATTCGCCCTGTAATTGACGGCAGATGGGGCGGAGTTCGTGAAAGCCTTGAGGACCAAACCATGGGTATGGCAAAGGCTGCGGCAAAGCTTATCAGCGAAAATGTTTGCTACCCTGACGGCACACCTGTTCAGTGCGTAGTAAGCAATACCACAATAGGCGGCGGTGCAGAAGCAGCTAAATGTGAGGAGCAGTTCTCAACTGAAAATGTTGTTGCTACTCTCTCTGTTACACCTTGCTGGTGCTACGGCATGGAAACCTACGATATGAACCCGAAAACCATTAAAGCAGTTTGGGGTCTTAATGCAACAGAGCGTCCGGGTGCTGTTTATCTTGCGGCAGTTATGGCGGCTTATGCTCAAAAGGGTATGCCCGCTTTCTCAATTTACGGCCATGACGTTCAGGAAAAGGACGACAGCAAAATTCCGGCAGACGTTTCTGAAAAAATCCTCCGCTTTGCAAAATGTGTTGTTTCTGTCGGCTGGATGAAGGACAAATCATACGTTAATATCGGCGGCGTAACAATGGGTATTGCCGGCGCATACTGCAACGCTTCATTTTTCCAAAAATATCTCGGTATTCGCCCTGAATGGGTTGATATGACAGAAATTTGCAGAAGAATCACACTCGGTATTTACGACCATGACGAATATGACAAGGCTTACGCTTGGATTAAGGAAAACTGCAAGGAAGGCTTTGACGTAAACGCAGGCAAGGATTTACCTGAGGTTATCACTAAGTCTAAGGTAGTTGACCCTGACAAGGATTGGGAATTTATCACTAAGATGACGCTTATCGTTCGTGACATTCTTTTCGGCAACAAGAAGCTTGACGAAATGGGCTGGCACGAGGAGGCACTCGGCAAAAACGCAGTTGCCGCAGGCTTCCAGGGACAGAGAAACTGGACAGACTGGCTTCCTAACGCAGACTTTACAGAGTCGATTATGGCTTCGTCATTTGACTGGAACGGCAAGAAGATGCCTACTCCTTTCGCTACCGAAAACGATACATTAAACGGAGTTTCAATGATGCTCGGCTTGCTTGTTTCCGACACTGCGCCTTGCTTCCACGACGTTCGTACATATTGGAGTCCTGACGCTTGCGAAAGAGTAACAGGTAAAAGGCCCGAAGGTGTTGCAAAGAACGGCTTTATCCACCTTATCAACTCAGGCGCAACCGCACTTGACGGCTCCGGCGCATCAAAGAATGCTGACGGCAACGGCTGTATGAAGCCTTTCTGGGAAATGACAAACGACGATATCAAAGCTTGCCTTAACGCTACCGATTGGTGCAGAGCAAACTATGAATATTTCCGTGGCGGCGGATTTTCTTCACACTTCCGTTGCAAGGCTGAAATGCCTGTAACTATGCTCAGAGTTAATATTGTTGAGGGAATCGGCCCTGTTCTTCAAATTGCAGAGGGCTACACCGTTGATTTGCCTGACGATATCCACGAAACACTTGACAAGCGTACTGACCCATCATGGCCTACAACTTGGTTTGCACCTACTCTTACGGGCAAGGGCGCATTCAAGGATGTTTACAGCGTAATGGCTAATTGGGGCGCTAACCACGGCGTAACGGTTTACGGTCACGTTGGCGGCGAGCTTATCACTCTTGCTTCAATGCTTCGTATTCCTGTAAATATGCATAATGTTGACGAAAGCGAAATTTTCCGTCCTCATTGCTGGGCAGCATTTGGCACAGACGACACACAAGCCGCAGATTATTCGGCTTGCAAAACCTACGGCCCGCTTTATAAATAAGATATAATATAAAAAGGAAGTTGAGCAAAATCAACTTCCTTTTGTTTTGTCTAATCTCCTACGGCAGGAGTAAACCCCTGCCCTACGATACGTCTAATGGAATTTCGTTTTATAGCACGGCACGGTTTAGCCACTTTCTCGAAGTCTTTAAGTTTGTATAAATTCAACTTTTATTTACACATTCGTTGTGAATTTATAGCCCTGCTTTTGGGCTTCGTCAATCACGTTGCCGAGAATTGACGCATTTGTTTTGCTGACTGCGTGGAGAAGCATTATTTCGCCCGGATGAAGATATTTTGTAATCTCATTCAAAGCGGTTTTTTCGTCAGACTGATTTTGGGTATCCCAATCGGCATAAGCAAAGCTCCAAAATACGCTTTTATAACCCAAATCCTTGGCAAGCGCAAGTGTGCTTTGGCTAAATTCGCCCTTTGGAAAACGAAAAAGCGTCATTTCATAATTGAAATTCTTTTTAATAAAATTGTGAAGAAACATGATTTCCTCTTTAGCCGTGGCTGTGTCAACCTCGTCCATTGTGTAGTGGCGATAGGTGTGGTTGCCGACGATGTGCCCCTCGTCAATCATTCGCTTAATAAGCTTTGGATTATCCTTTGCAAAATCATACGTCACGAAGAAAATCGCCTTAACGTTTTTCTCTTTAAGCGTATCCAAAATTGCAGGAGTGAAGCCGTTTTCATACCCCTCGTCAAAGGTTAGGCAAATTGATTTTTTATCATCAAGAATAAAGCGTGCGCCGAGATTTTTGTATTGAGAGTTGAGCATTACAGGGTCTGTCGGCTGCTGATGATTTTCCGCCCTGCCGGGACCCCATACAACCTTTTCCGTACTTAAGCCGTCAACGTCCATATTATTTGCCTGAACAGATGTGTCGGCAACATTTGTAGTGTCGTTATCTGTTGTTTCGGCTTTTGCGGTTGTTTCGGTTGTTGCATTTGAGGTCGATGTTTTTGTTTGAGTTGTCGTTTCGTTATTATTTGATGATTTTGTGCAACCCCAAATTACCAAAAGCGCACAAATCACAAGACTTAATGTTAAAATGATTTTTTTCATAAAAAAACCTCCCGCCATTATTTTTAGCCGGGAGGTTATTATTATGTTTGGTATTACTCGGTAATTTTCCAACCGGCAGAAATGATTCCTTCGTCCTTGCCGATATGAACAATTATGCTTTCAACAACATCATTATTTTTCTTTGCCGTTGTTATATAAGCCTTAATCTTGACGTCGCCGTTTATCTCATCGTTACTTTCAAGATTATGTAAAAGAACGTCATTTTTTTCTCTTATAGTTTTAATCAAATGAGAACGGATATCGATTTCTGAGCTTTCCTTGCATAAAATTGAAATTTTATACATGGTTTCTTCTCTGTCTCGCCTGTCCTTATTGTAGTGGCTCTTTTTGTTGATATAATCTGAAAACGGGTGCAAAACAAGATGAACAATAACTATTGCAGCAGCAACAATCACTGCATAATAAATATTATCAAGCGTACACAAAATGCCGATAGCCGCAGTTGTCCAAATAGTTGCAGCAGTTGAAAGACCGCTGACTTTTGTGCCGTCACGAATAATAAGACCTGCGCCAAGGAAGCCGATACCGCTTACAACCTGAGCCGCAACACGGGTAACATCAATATTATTTCCAAGCTCTATACATGAAAATGCAGTATAAGCATAAGCACCTACGCACACAATAACATTAGTCAGTATTCCTGCCTGATGCTTTGTCCATTGGCGCTCAAAGCCGACAACAAAACCTAAAACTATGGCAAGCGCAAGCCTGATTGTAAAACCCGAAAATGCAGTTATATCAAGTATTGCCTCCAAATTATTCAACTCCCTCAACAGATTTCATTTTCAAGTAAGCGTTAATGAAACCGTCGAGGTCGCCGTCCATAACAGCGGTAATATTGCCCATTTCAAAATTCGTTCTGTGGTCCTTAACCATTGTATACGGCATAAAAACGTAGGAACGGATTTGACTTCCCCAAGCGATTTCCTTTTGGTCGCCCTTAATATCTTCAATTCTTTCAAGGTTTTCTCTTTCCTTGATTTCAACAAGCTTTGATTTAAGCATACGCATCGCAACCTCACGGTTTTGGTGCTGGCTTCGCTCAATCTGGCACGATACAACAATGCCCGTAGGTATATGGGTAAGGCGAACGGCAGAAGAAGTTTTATTAACTTTCTGACCGCCTGCACCCGACGCCCTGTAAACGTCCATTTTGATATCCTCATCACGGATTTCAACGTCAACGTCATCATCAATTTCCGGCATAACCTCAACAGAAGCAAATGAGGTGTGACGCCTACCTGATGAGTCAAAAGGCGATACTCTTACAAGACGGTGAATACCCATTTCGCCTTTAAGATAGCCGTAAGCATTTTCACCCTCAACAAGAATAGTTGCGCTCTTAATACCTGCAACATCACCGTCGAGATAATCGAGAGTTGAAACCTTGTAGCCGTGGCGCTCTCCCCAACGATTATACATTCTGAAAAGCATTTCTGCCCAGTCCTGAGCCTCTGTTCCGCCTGCACCTGCATGGAAAGTAAGAAGTGCATTTTTGCTGTCAAACTCTCCGCTCAAAAGAGTTGAAAGGGTAAGCGATTCAAGTTTTTTCTCAATTTCCTCAACAGAAGAAGTGCAATCCTCAAGTAAATCTGCATCTTCCTCCTCGTTTGCAAGTTCAATCATAACAAGCGCATCGTCAAACTCATTTTTAACATTTTCGTATGACTGAACCTTAGCCTTAAGCGAGCCGATTTTCTGCATAACCTTTTGGCTGTTTTCCATATCGTCCCAAAAATCAGGCTTGGCGCTTTCCTTTTCGAGCTCGGCAATATCACCCTTCAAGGTGTCAATCGCAAGTGCTTCCTTTAAATTTTTTACTGTTTTTTCAGACTCCAAAAGTCTTAATCTTAATTCCTCGTATTCTATCATTACAATTTCTCCGAATAAGCAATCTCTATATATTATCAATATATTATATACAATTATTTTAATTTTTGTCAAGTTTAAAATAGATTTACAATATTTTAATTATAATGTTGATTTATTATGGTAATTTAGATATAATAAATTAAATAGGTATCCACATTGAAAGGAAAAAATTATGCCTTCATATAAAAACGAAAAATGCCCCGTTTGCAATCAAGAGTTTAAAGACGGCGACGATATTGTAACCTGCCCTGTCTGCGGAACACCGCACCACAGAGAGTGCTACAAAAAAATCGGTCACTGCTTTAATGAAGATAAGCACGCCGAGGGCTACGAATTTAAGAAAACAAATGAAACAAAAATTGAAGAAAAGGCTCATAATGTTAATCAGGGCACAGCTGTAGGTTCATATTTTTCGCCCGACAAAAGCGCTCAAGGCGAAGAAAAGAGCAATCAAAGCGAGCCTCAAAATTCAAAAAGCAACACCAAAAAGTGCGTAAGCTGCGGCGAAGAGATTAACAAGAATGCTCCGTTTTGCAACAAATGCGGTGCAAGGCAGCCGATGAATGATTTGTCAAATCCTCAGCCGTTCATCCCTAATTTAAACACGGGATACGAGAACAGCGATTTAACAATTGACGGTGAAAGCGCAGAGGATATCGCAGGCGTTGTTAAAACAAATATTCCTAAATTTATGGATAATTTCAAATCCGGTAAGAAGTTTTCGTGGAATTGGGCAGGTTTTATATTCGGCCCCTATTATCTTTTCTTTAGAAAAATGTATAAAGAGGGTTCAATATTCCTTGCTCTTCAGCTTACAGTAAGCCTTGTTGCCCAAGGTATTTACGCTAAGCCTTATGCAAAATTAATGCAATTTATAACCGACAATGCAGTTGCCATTTCATCAGGCAAATTAAATTCGGACCTTGTCAGCAAATTCAGCACGCTTTATGAAAAAATTTTGCCGATGATGCTTATTATGGCAGTTGCAAATTTAGTATTTCACGTTATCATTGCGCTTTGCAGTAATAACTTTTACAAAGCAAAGGTCATTAAAACGGTTAAAGACGTTAATCAAAAAATTGACGAAGGCGGTATGCTTGAACAAATGATACCTTTTGGAAACAGCACGCCTATGTCGCAGGACGATTTAAAGAAATTATATTTAAACAAAATGGGCGGAACAAGCTTATTCTCTCCTGTTTTGGCATTTTGCGTACTTGACCTTATCACGTCTATTATATCAAAACTCTAAATCAAGGGAGAATCATAATGAAAGTCAGAAAAGCGATAATACCTGCTGCCGGAATGGGAACAAGAGTATTGCCTGCATCAAAAGCAATACCGAAGGAAATGCTTAACATTGTTGACAAGCCTGCTATTCAGTACATAGTTGAGGAGGCTTTTAATTCAGGCATTGAAGAAGTGCTCATTATTACCAACAGAGGTAAGGGTGCTATTGAGGACCATTTTGACCACGCATACGAGCTTGAAAGCAAGCTTAAAGATAACGAAGGCAAAAAAGATATTTATAACGACGTTCTTGCCTGCTCAAAATTCGGCAATATCTTTTTCATCAGGCAAAAGGAGACAAAGGGATTGGGACATGCCGTGCTTTGTGCAAAATCCTTTGTCGGCAACGAGCCGTTTGCAGTCCTTTACGGCGACGACGTTATTATTTCCGACAATCCTGTTACAAAACAGCTTTGTGACGTTTATGAAAAATACGGCAAGGGCTGTGTAGGCGTTAAAGAAGTTCCGGAAAAAGATGTGCCTAAGTATTGCTCGCTGGCTGTTGAAAAAATCGAGGGCAACTGCTTTAACTGCACAGATATGATTGAAAAGCCTAAGCCTGAGCAAATTATGTCTAACTATTCTATTTTAGGCAGAGTTGTTTTGCCGCCGGAGATTTTTGACATTCTTGAAAAAACTCCGCTTGGTGCCGGAAACGAACTTCAGCTTACCGACGCTATGAAAACACTTGCTCAAAATCAAGGCGTTATTGCTGTTGATTATGAGGGCAAGAGATATGATATGGGCAATAAATTCGGTATTCTTCAGGCAAATATTGAAGTCGGACTTAAGCACCCTGACACGAGAGATGAGCTTAAAGCATATCTTAAAGAGCTTGCAAAAAATTTTTAAATTTTATTAATTGACAAAATATTGTAATATTTTATACATCATTTTGGTATATTATTTAGGCTGACGATTAAATTAAAAAGATAGTCATACTTAAGACTGTCGAAAAGTGAGATAAATTTCGTATTTTGTGAGCGGGTGCTGTACGTGGGTACTGCCCCCGAACAAAAGACGGAAAGCGCCAAAGATGGCAAGGACTCGATGTCCTTGCCATCTTTCCAACCCCTCTAAGTGCAGAGGTCTCTACCAGAAACCCACACCCTTTGCAAGGGAGACAAAGAGGTTTATTTATATTATTCGGCGCAGTTTAGCCGCTTTGTCGGCAGTCTAATATACAAGAAAGAAGAAAAATTATATGGCGCAATATTACTATAATCCTAATTTTAACGAACAGCAAAGTGAATATATGAGACGTCAAATTCAGCGAGATAACATTGCAAGAAAGCAAAAAAAAGAGCTTAAAAAAATAAGTTCTTGGCTTGGCGGCGCAATAATTTTATACTTGGTATTGCAGGTAATTGTATCTTTGGCAATGAGCAAAATAACAATAAACTCAGGGCAGACGCTTTATTACATTTACAAATCGAGCGCTTCATTCAGCTATGCCGTGAACATTCTTTTCATCTCCATTTTGTCTGTTGCGGCGCCGTTTGGCTTAGTTGCGCTTATTAACAAGAAAAAATACAAAACTCCGATTGTTCCCACAAAATCGCTCAAATTCAGTGACGCTGTAATTTGGATTTGCTTTGGTATGGGTATTTGCGTTATTGCAAATGCGGCAACAAGCTATCTTGTGACTTTCCTTAAAACAGTCGGCATTACTCTTACTCAAGGCGACGTTTCAAATCCCAATTCAATTTTTGACTGCGTGCTTAATATTATCGGCATAGCCATTGTTCCGGCAATTTGCGAGGAATTTGCAATGAGATGCTGCTCGCTCGGTCTTTTGAAAAATTACGGCAAAGCGTTTGGCGTTGTTGCGGTAAGCGTTGTTTTCGGTTTGCTTCACGGTAATGTTATTCAATTTGTTTTCGCTTTTCTTGTAGGCTTAGTGCTTGCTTATGTCACGATTAAAACAGACAGCATCATTCCTGCAATGTGTATTCATGCGCTTAATAACGGAATGTCGGCAGTCGGCGATACGGTCAATTTTGTTGCCGGCAAAGAAGTAAATATCACCGCTGCACTCTTTGGCTTTTGGCTTCTCTTAGGCGTTATTGCAACTGTTTATTTAGGAATTAAGCATAAGCTTACCCTTCCTAAGGAAAACGGCGATTGCGTGCTTACAACGGGTGAAAAAATTTCGTCATTCCTATTCCCCGGTATGATTATTCCTTTTCTTCTTTTAATCGTGATGACTGCGCAAACAGTTAAGATAGGATAAAATATGACAGATGAAGAAATAATGAAAAAAGCTATTGGGCTTGCAAAAATAAGCGGCGATGAGGGTGAAGTCCCCGTCGGTGCTGTTGTTACCAAAAACGGCGAAATTGTTGCAACAGGCAGAAACAGGCGTGAAATCGGCAAAAATGCGCTTTACCACGCAGAGCTTGAAGCGATAGACAATGCCTGCAAGGCACTCGGCGGCTGGCGGCTTTGGCAATGCGAGCTTTATGTCACTCTTGAACCGTGCCCTATGTGTGCAGGTGCAATAATCAACTCACGAATAAAGCGTGTCGTTTTCGGCGCAAGCGACAGCAAGGCAGGCTCGTTCGGCTCTGTTGTTGATTTTAATAATTTGCCGTATAACCACAAGCCCGAAATAGTCAGCGGCGTGCTGAAAGATGAATGTTCGTCGCTTTTAAGCGATTTCTTTGCAAGGCTTCGTGAAGAAAGAGCTAAAAACAAAAATATTGACAATATTAATAAATAGTTATATAATTTACTTAACTTAATAAGTCAGGGGTGCTTTGATTTTCAAGGCTGAGATTATACCCTTCTAACCTGTTCGATAATGCGAGCGTAGGAAGACGGAAGATTATATACATATTAGCACCTTTGCGTTTTGCATAGGTGCTTTTTCTTTTGACTTATCAAGAATATTACGAAAGGAAGTATTTATTATGAAAGCAAGTGTTGCAATTCAGGTTTTGCCTGATGTACCAAACGAGGACGAGCTTATCCGTATTGTTGACGAGGTTATCGCATACATTAAGTCAACGGGACTTAACTATTATGTAGGCCCGTTTGAAACCACTATCGAGGGTGAAAGCTACGATGAACTTATGGAAATTGTTGCAAACTGCCAAAAGGTTGCAATCAAAGCAGGCTGCCCAAGTGTAAGCGCATATATCAAGGTTGTTTATAACCCTGAGGGTGAGGTATTGACCATTGACAAAAAAGTTACAAAGCATCACCAATAAGACAGCACCGCTCGGTGCGATAATTGTCATATTATTGCTGTGGTTTTTAGCTTGCGATATGGAGTTCGTGCCTGCATATATGTTGCCGTCGCCGATAGACGTTGTAAAAGCGTTTGCCGATAATTTTTCTATTATGATGAAGCAGGCGGCTGTCACATTGCAGGAAACACTTTACGGTCTTCTTATCGGCATTGCCATTGCGTTTGTTATTGCAAGCTTGATGGACAGGTTTACCATAATCAACAAGGCGCTTTACCCTGTTCTTGTTGTTACCCAAACAATTCCCACTATCGCCATTGCTCCGCTTTTGGTGCTGTGGATGGGCTTTGGTATGGCACCTAAAATCACGCTTGTTGTTATCACGACATTTTTCCCTATTGCGATAGGGCTTTTAAACGGATTTCAAAGTGTTGATGAGGATGCAATAAATCTTATGCGCTCAATGGGGGCAAAAAGGCTTCAAATTTTCAGAATAATCAAGCTTCCCAATGCTACGGCTTCGTTTTTTTCGGGGCTTCGCATTTCAGCCGCTTATGCGGTTGTCGGCGCCGTTGTTTCGGAATGGCTCGGCGGATTTGAGGGCCTCGGCGTTTATATGACAAGAGTTAAAAAGGCTTATGCCTTTGACAAAATGTTTGCCGTTATCGTATTTATTTCGGCAATCAGCCTTGTACTTATGGGCATAGTTGTTTTGCTTGAAAAAATTTCAATGCCTTGGGTACATAAAAAAGAAATTTCAGGAGATAAGAAATGAGTAAAACAAAAAAAATATTTGCAGTATTGCTTGCAATTTCACTTATTTTTGCTTTTGCGGCTTGCACAAAATCAAATACAGATACACAATCTGACAACACAGCAAAAAAGGAATTAAAAAACGTTACTCTTTGCCTTGACTGGACACCTAACACTAACCATACAGGCTTTTATGTTGCTTTACAGCAGGGATATTACAAAGATGCGGGTCTTAATGTAAAGATTGTTCAACCGCCTGAAAACGGTGCTACAGAGGCTTGCTCGGCAGGTCAGGCACAGTTTGCAATTGACGCTCAGGATACTATCGCTTCAGCCTTCACATCTGACACTCCTATGCAGGTTACGGCTGTTGCCGCTCTTATTCAGCACAATACATCGTGCATTATGTCTAAAAAAGGCGAGGGTATGGACACTCCTAAGGGTCTTGTAGGCAAAACATATCTCACTTGGGACTCACCTATTGAGCTTGCAATGATGGAAAACGTTGTCAAAGCAGACGGCGGTGATTGGAGCAAGGTTAAGAGAATTCCAAACACAGTAACAGACGAGGCACAGGATGTAAAGCAAAATCCGGATCACGCAATTTGGGTATTTGACGGCTGGGGCGGAGTTAACGCTCAGGTAAACCATGTTGAGGTTGACAAATTCTTCTTTAAGGATTTGAACCCTACATTTGATTACTACACACCTATCCTTATTGCAAACAATGACCTTATTAAAAATGACCCCGAAACCGTTAAGGCGTTCCTTTCGGCAACCAAAAAGGGTTATGAATACGCTATTGAAAATCCGGAAAAAGCTGCTCAAATGCTTATTGACGGCGACGATACAGGATCACTCAAGGGTAGTGAAGAACTTGTAAAGGCGAGCCAAAAGTATATGGCAGACCAATATATTGCCGACGCTCCTAAATGGGGATATATCGACCCTGCAAGATGGAATGCATTTTACAATTGGCTCGGCGAAGCAAAAATTGTTGATGAAAAAATTCCTGAAAACACAGGATTTACAAACGATTATTTGGCATAACTTATGGAAATTTTAAAAGCTGAAAATATTTATAAAAGCTTTGGTGAAAACAAGGTTTTGAAAGGTGCTTCACTTACCCTTAACAAGGGCGAAATTGTCAGCCTTTTGGGAGTAAGCGGCGGCGGCAAAACTACGCTGTTCAATGTCCTGTCGGGTATTTCAAAACCCGACAGCGGCAGGGTACTGCTCAACGGCGACGATATTACGGGTAAGCCCGGAAGTGTCAGCTATATGCTTCAAAAGGATTTACTTTTGCCTTACAGAAAGGTGATTGACAATGTAACACTTCCGCTTGTTATAAACAAGGTAAGCAAAAAAGAAGCAAGAGAGCAGGCAGAGCCTCTTTTCAAAACCTTCGGTCTTGACGGCACGCAATACAAATATCCGTCGCAGCTTTCGGGCGGTATGCGCCAAAGAGCGGCGCTTCTTCGCACCTATTTATCGTCAAACGGCGTGGCGCTCCTTGATGAGCCGTTCAGCGCACTTGATACCATTACAAAAGCTGTTATTCACAAGTGGTATCTCGACGTTATGCAAAGCATTGATTTGTCAACAGTATTTATTACTCACGATATAGACGAGGCCATTTTACTGTCTGACAGGATTTATATTCTTGCCGACGGTGTATGCTCAAACGAAATTAAAATCGACTGCCCTAAACCGAGGACCGCCGATTTTAATCTTACAGATGAGTTCTTGAATTATAAAAGACAAATTGTTGAAATTTTGCATTTATTATAATTTCACATAAAAAACAAAAATCCTTCTGATTTTCTTTTCAGAAGGATTTTTTATTTCTTTTCTCGTCAAGCTTTGTAGAGAAGATTTGCTTTCATTATCCCCTCTTGGTCATTCTGCCTTTTCTTTAAATTTAATATTATCAAGCCTTTCAAATTCCTTTTTAAACACAAATAAAAGATATATTGCGCCCAAGGTCCAGCTAAGCGGCTCGGCAATGCAAGCGCCGAAATAGCCCCAAAGCGGAATAAACAGATATGCCGCCGCAATTTTGGAGGCAAGCTCCATAGTGCTTGAAATAATCGGCGGTGCCTTTCTGTCAACCGACTGGATAGAAAAACGCAGGGTAAAAAGCAAGCCCAAAACAAAATAAAACGGTGCATTAACCCTGAGATAAAGCTGTGTATTTTCAAACACAGTCTGCGAAGCGCTGCCCGTGACGAGCCTTGCAATTTGACCGCCGAAAAACCATAAAACAAAGAAAGTAAACACAGACCAAATAAGAGAATAAAGCGTGCTGTATTTGATAGACGATTTAATTCTTTTAATTTTCCCTGCACCGTAATTTTGACCTACAAAAGTAGAGCAAGCCGTGCCGATGGTTACAAGCGGCTGCATAAACATTTCCGCAACCTTTCTTGAACCGAGATGTGCTGCAATAATATCATCGCCGAGCGCATTAATCGAGCCTTGCATAATAATCGAGCCGATTGAGAAAATCGAATTCATAACCGCCATTGTCATACCTGCGCCCATCATATTTTTAAAAAGCGACGAAGAAAATTTAAAATCATCTTTTTTAAGCCTGATTATCTTAAAATTCTTTAAAATAACAACAAAGCAGAAAATTACGGACAAAAGTTGCGCCAAAACAGTTGCCACAGCCGCACCCATAACGCCCATATTTGTAAATTTGATAAATACATAATCAAGCACAACATTTAATATACTTGAAAAAATCAGAAAATAAAGCGGAGTTTTACTGTCGCCGAGTGAACGCAAAATGACCGCCTCAAGATTATAAAGCATAGGCACGATAATGCACGCCAAAATAACGACAATATAGCTGTTAGCTTCCTCAAGCCTTGCAGACGGGGTGTTGAGAAGTTTGAGCATAGGCTTGCTGAAAAGCACGCTTGCAAAAAGCACGGCAACTGAAAAAGCGGCATTAATTACAAGCGAAATCGCAACTGATTTTTTCAGCCTTTTGAAATCCTTTGCACCGAAGCATTGAGCAATAATAATGCCAAATCCGCCGTTAAGCCCCCACGCAAAGCTCAAAACAAGGCTGTTAATCGTGGAACTTGCACCGATTGCAACAAGCGCATTATCGCCCAAAACATGGCCTGCAATTGCGGTATCGGCAAGATTATAAAATTGTTGAAAAACATTGCTCAAAAGAGTAGGAAATGCAAAAATGAGCAGAAGTTTCCACACACTCCCCTGCGTCAAATCCTTAGTTTTTGCCATAAATTACTTTTTCTTCCCCTTTTTCCCATTTCTTAAAATAATCATAAATATCATACCAATGATACCCCCTATGGCATTCATCATCATATCCGTCATAGTATCAACAAGACCGAGATAGCCGTATTCATTATGATATTTTGAAAGGTCAAACATTGCCGTTTCGTTCCCTGCTTTTGAAAGCTGAAGATTCGTGCCGTGAAAATAATCCATCAAAAATTCATAAAATTCCCAGCCGACTGCAATTGAAAGCGCAAACATTATTGAAAAAAGAGCCGCAAGAGTTGCCGCACACTGCCCCTTTTTGCGCTGAATAATGCAGGCAAAGTCATAGCCGAAAACGGCGCAAACCAAACCCGACATAATATGCATAAAATTATCAAACCACGAAATTTCATCAAAAAATCCGAAATATGAGCCGATAACTATTCCTATAAAAATAATAATATTGAGCATTGTTTGGCTAAGCGGCGGAACTTCCTCAATAAAACTGCCGTTGCCGAAAACCTGAAACATATCCCAAAGATGAGTAAATATAAAACAAAATACACTTTCAAATCCCATTACCAAATCGCCGTGAATAAACGAGTATCCGGCGCAAACGAGCATGGAAATACGCACAATAATCCAAAAAACAAACTGCGCCTTAGGTATTTTATCAATAGGGTCTTTTTTTACTTTATAAGCCATTTTTTCACCGCCTGCAATTTATACGCCTTATTCTACCATATATGAAAAAAAAGTCAATTTATTAAATAAAACTTAATTTATTTAATTTTTGTGGATTTACTTTATATTATTTGTTATAATTGGGGTAATGAGTCAATAATGCACACAGCGGTACATTGTGTTCATTATTTGAATTGCTTGGAGGATAATATGATAGAATATACAACACGATATGATGTCAAAAAAACAATGTATGAAAAATTTGCGGATTCTGCCGCTCAACATACAAACGAGCCTTGTTTTTATTATTACAACAACACAATCACTTGGGCGCAGGCTGAAAAAATGGTTGACCTTTGCGCCGCAGGTATGCTCGCAAACGGTGTAAGAAAAGGCGACAGAGTTATTATTTGCGCACCTAATATGCCGCAGTGCATTGCCGCTATATATGCGGTAAACAAAATCGGTGCTGTTGCTTCAATGCTTCACCCTCTTTCGGTTGCAAGCGAAGCACAATATGCGGTTGACCTTGTAGGCGCTAAGTTTGCATTTTGCTTTGACGTTTCAGAAAAAGCATTTAAGGGTATGAACCATCTTACACTTGTAAGATGCAAAACAGCCGAGTATTTTCCAAAAACTCCTTACGGTTTTATTGCAAATCAGCTTTATAAAAAGAAAATCAAAGGCAAAACAGCTCCGGCAACTGACGTCAAGAAAAATATTGACTGGAAGGAGCTTTTAAGAGAGGGCAAGGAATATATTGCTGCCGGCAATGAAATTCCTATCGCAGAAAACCCACTTGCAGTTGCCGCAATTATGATGACAGGCGGTACAACAGGCAATCCAAAGGGTGTTCAGCTTTGCAATGAGGCTATCAACAATCTTTCATATCAACTTTGCGACGTAGTTGAAAATGTTTTAGATATGAAATGTGACCCTAAATCAGACGCTATGCTTACTGCACTTCCCGTATTCCACGGTTTCGGCTTTGCGCTTTGTATGCACGTTTCAATCTGCACAGGTATGCCTCAGTCGCTGTTTCCTCAGTTTGACGCTAAAATGTGTTCAGACGCTATCAAGAAATACGGTATCAACTATATTTTCGGCGTTCCTGATTTCTTTGAAAAGGTATATAAAGCAGGTTATCTCAAAGGAATTGATATGTCGAATATGAAGCTTATCGGCTCAGGCGGAGACGTTGTTCCTTATTCGCTTACTGAAAAAATGGATAGACTTCTTAAGGAAAACGGCGCTCACTGCCACTTCGTTTCAGGCTACGGCCTTACGGAATGTGTAACCGTTTGCTCATTTACCGACCCGAGAAGAGAAGCACCGCAGGGCTGTATCGGCATTCCTTGCTACAATGTTGAGGCTATGACCGTTAAACCGGGAACTACAGATGAGGTTAAAGGCGAGGACGGCGAGCTTTGTATTTACGCTCCGACTCTTATGGAGGGTTATTACCACGACCCTGACGAAACAGCAAAGGTTCTTGTTAAGCACAATGACGGCAAAGTATGGCTTCATACCGGCGATATGTGCTACATTGAGCAAGAAACAGGTGATATCTATTACCGCCAAAGGCTCAAGAGAGTTTACAAAATCAGCGGTTATCTTGTTTACCCTTCGTTTATTGAAGAGGCTTACAGATCAATGGCAGAAATTTATGACTGCTGTGTTATCGGAGTAGGAGAAGAAGGACAGACGAAGCTTAAGCTTTTCGTTGTTAAAAATAAAAAATTTAAAAACGATGATGAAGAAATGCTTAAGAAAAAAATCATTGAATTTGGTATGCAAAACCTTTCAAAATGGTCTGTGCCTAAAATTATTGAGTTTATAGATGCCCTTCCGAGAACAAAAATCGGCAAAGTAGATTTCAAAGTATTGAAATAATTAAATTAACAAACCGGTCACGAATTTATGTGACCGGTTTTTCTTATGTCGCTAAAATTTTGCCGTAAAAATATAATGTGGTAACCAATGATTGCCCGATTTCAGGCACCTCGAATTTTATATATATTTACAAAAACCACCTATATAACTCGTAACCGGAAAAGTTCGGGGTCCCCGGAAAGCGTAAGCTTTTTGGGGAGAGGAGGAGCAGCGTAATGAGTGAGGGGTGACTTTCTATAAAAGGATAAAAAGAAAGTCGCCACAAGCGATATGAAGCTTGCGACGACGAAAGTCGGCATTACTTATCTTCCCGGCAGGCTGCCCTGCAAGTATTTTCAGCGCAAACGAGCTTAACTACCGTGTTCGGGATGGGAACGGGTGGACCCTCGTTGCAATCAATACCGACGCCTGATATATTATCATAACAAACAGTAAAAGTCAACACTACTCGCTCAATTTCCTGTAAAGAGGATACATAAAAGGCCCAAGATATGCTTTAATCAAGGCGGTGTATTCCTCTTTTGTTACAGGCTTTTCTTTTGGAGCAAAGCAAAGATTTTCATAAATGACGCTATATTCCCTAACATTATAACCTGCGCCGAAAAAGCCGTTTTTAACATAAAATTCACGGCGACGGATACGTTCGTCATTATTGTCAGCATTATCATCAAGTGCTTCAATATTGAGTACCAAACGGCAGGATGGAAATTCCTCTTTAATAAGATTCAGAATTTGAGAGCCGATACCGTTACCCCTTGCCTGCTTTTCAACGGCAAGATAGAAAATAAAAACAATATCATTATACCAAACAGTATAAGTAAGACCTTTAAATTCAGCTTTGTCAACTACGGCAAAAAACATTACGTTACTGCCCTTTGCTTTATAAAGCAAAATATCAAACGGAATGCGTTCGGCACTTGGAAATGCGCTGTTATAAAGCGACCTTGCTTTTTTGATATATTCCTTATTTTTCTTAATATTTTTAAGTTCTAACATAAAATCACCTTTAGATATTATATCATATTATATTTTTTTAGGCAAACAAAACAGCATATAAATCAAATCGCAAGCAATAAATACAGCGGTTTTGCAAAAATTACAGCCTTAATTTTTACTATTGACAAATTATAAACCTTTTGGTATAATTGGAGCATAATACTTTAGCACTTAAAAGCGCTACACTTTCAAGTGCTAAAGCGTTGCTGAAAGTTGACAAATTAAAAATGTCAATTATAATAGTTATTATCGGAGGGCAAAACTATGGATTTGATGACAAATACAAATTTTAAAAGAAAGCTTCCTGTTCCGCAGGAGATAAAAAAAGAAATGCCGCTTTCAAAAGAGGCTGAAGAAATTAAGGCTAAAAGGGATGAAGAAATCGCTAAGGTTTTCAAGGGTGAAAGTGACAAGTTTTTGCTTGTTATCGGCCCGTGTTCGGCTGACAGGCACGATGCTGTTCTTGACTATATTCACCGCCTTGCAATGGTTCAAACCGACGTTGAGGACAAGATTTTGATTATCCCGAGAATTTACACAGGTAAGCCGAGAACAACCGGTGCCGGCTACAAGGGTATGCTTCACCAGCCTGACCCTGACAAGAAACCTGATATGCTTGAGGGAATCAAGGCAATTCGTGCGCTTCACAAAGATGCAATTGAGCAAACCGGCTTAACATGTGCCGATGAAATGCTTTATCCTGAAAACCACAGATATCTTTCAGACCTTCTTTCATACGTTGCAGTAGGCGCAAGAAGTGTTGAAAATCAGGAACACAGGCTTGTTTCTTCAGGTCTTGACATTCCTGTAGGTATGAAAAATCCTACAAGCGGCGACCTTTCAATTATGCTCAATTCTATCAAGGCAGCTCAGGGCGACCACACTTTCCTTTACAGAGGATGGGAGGTTGAATCCAAGGGCAACGAGCTTGCGCATGCAATTCTTAGAGGCAGCGTAAGCAAGCATGGCAACAACCATGCTAACTATCACTACGAGGATTTAAGAAAGCTTCACGATGCATATTGCACAGGGGATTACAAAAATCCTGCCGTTATTGTTGATACCAACCATTCCAATTCAGGCAAAAAATATCTTGAGCAGGTAAGAATTGCAAACGAGGTTCTTCACTCAATGCGCCACAGCGACGATATAAAAAAAATGGTTAAGGGCTTCATGGTTGAATCATATATTGAGGACGGAAGCCAGAAGGTTGAGGACGGAGTTTACGGAAAATCAATTACCGACCCTTGCCTCGGTTGGGAAAAAACAAAGGAAATGATTTATACAATTGCCGACCAGCTTTAATTTGATATAAAACGCAAAATGAGCTGTCTCACTAAATATGTGGGACAGCTCATTATTTTTATTTAGTTTAAAATGTCACATTCTTTGCCCTTTGGGTGAAATACTCCCGTGCATCTTTCGCAAGCTCCGTGATTGCATCTGCCGCAGGTATTAGCGCCGCATCTGCCGCAGCAATGAGTGCTGTTTTGGCAAAGGATATAATCGCCGCCGCTGATTTTAATTGATTTGCCGTTTACGAGCGAATCGGAAATCTTGTATCTTGCATTTTCATAAATTGCGGCAATGGTTGAACGAGCGACTTCCATTTGCAATGCACATTCATATTGGGTAAGCCCCATATAATCAATAAGTCGCAGGGTTTCATATTCATCAACAGTAAGTTCAACACAGCCCCTGCCGTTTTTTGGTTTTATTAATTCTGCAATATTCGGTTCAAAGCAAACCTTTCTCGCCTTTTTTGGTCTTGCCATAAGCCGCTCCTTAATTAAAACTTTAGTGCTTTAATTATACACGATATATATGACATATGTCAAATAATTATTCTTTTGACGATTGGAGCATTGCAACGATTACTTTGCCGAGTTCTTCCTTATTAAAAACAGGGAGCGGCTCAATAAGAGCATCAATACAGCCGGCAACGCCGAACGTAATTGTTGAAACCTCGAAATAATTATCTTCAATAGTGAAACCGTTGCTTTGAGAAATTGATGCAACAAGATTTTCCTTAAGCATTTTTATTGCCGGTGCACAAATGCTGCTTGACTTGAATTTTGAAAGGTATTCAATATTTTTCTCCACCTCGTCAAGAAGCCTGTCAACCGCAGGTTGGGGATTATGCTTAATTTCATTATAATCAATCTTCTTTGAAATATTGATAATACCGTTCATAATGATTTGAAAACAGTTTTGCAGGCAATCGTCCATACTTTTGTAATGCAAATAAAATGTGCTTTTATTAATATCCGCACGCTTGCAAAGCTCCAAAACGGTAATCTTGCTTGTATCCTTTTCAACCATAAGGTCAAGAACGGCATTAAAAACAGCTGTTCGTGTCCTTTTAATTCTTCTGTCCATTTCGGTTTGACTCCTATTAAATTAATAAACGTAATAAATCAGAACTCTATTTTGACATATAACAAGATAAATTGCAACTTTTTGACGTAAAATCGACATATCGTACAAATCGGTCGATAATTATTTGTGCAAAAAGACAACACTTTTATAAAAAATGTCAATTATTTCAACCGAGAATATGCATAGTTTGAATTAAAAATACCCACGAAAGGCCGTAATAAATAACAACAGCCACCAAATCGTTAACCGTGGTAATAAGCGGACCCGAAGCTACGGCAGGGTCAACCTTTATCTTTTTAAAGAACAGCGGCACAAGCGTACCGACAAGGCTTGAAACAATCATTGCAAGAAGAAGCGATACCCCAACGCAAAGTGAAATCAAAAATGCGTGCCTAATATCATATCCTTTATAAAGGAAAATGTATAATCCCAGAAATACTATTGCCAAAATGCCAAGCAAAAAGCCGTTGCTAAAGCCAACCTTTGCCTCTTTAAGCACTAATTTCAGCTTATCCTTAGGCGCAAGCTCCTCGTCCATCAAAACACGAATTGTAACTGCCAGCGACTGCGTGCCTACATTACCCGCCATATCAAGAATGAGCGATTGAAAGCAAATGACAATAGGCAAAATGGCGACAACATTTTCAAATACACCTACAACAGCCGAAACTCCCATACCCAAAACAAGAAGCACAACAAGCCAAGGCAAACGTTTTTTTATGCTCTGCTTTGTCGTTTCCTGCAAATCCTCCTCTGCAGTCAATCCGGCAAGTTTTGCATAATCCTCGCCCATTTCATCATCAACCGCCTCAACAACGTCCTGAGCCGTGATGATGCCGACAATTTCTTTATCACGGTTCAAAACAGGAAGTGAATCCTCGGCATAATCCTTGATTTTTTCAATACTGTCTGATATTTTTTCATCAGCATAAAAATAAGGATAGGAATAAATAATTATAGAATCAAGCGTATCGCTCTGCCTTGCTATAATCAAATCCTTTAAATCAATAGCGCCGCTGAACTTGCCGTTTTCATCAACAACATAAATAGTAGAAATATTATCGTTATCGCCTGCTTGCTTAATAAGCTCGTGCATTGCTCCACGAATGTCAAGCGTTTTTGAAATGCAAATATAATTATTTGTTATTAAGCTGCCGACCTCGTCCTCATCATAAGAATTTATGAGCTGAATGTCAGCCTTAACATCATCATCAAGGCTTAAACGAAGCTTCTCCTTAACGCTTTCATCAACCTTTTCAAGCAAATCGGCTGCATCGTCGGAGTCCATTTCATTAATGATATCGGCAAGTTTTTCAACACCGAGTTCGTTAATATATTGCTCAGGCTCTTCAACATAGGAAAGAATTTCCGAAACCCATTCATCGCCCAAAATTTCATAAAGCGACAAACGCTCATCCTTTGTCAAATACTCCAAGCTTTGCGCAATATCGTTTGCGTGGTAGTCGTCAAGCTTTTCGACTAATTTTTCTTTATCCAAATTGCTCCTGATAACGGCAACAATTTCTTCAATAAGCTTATTTGCTTTTAAATCCAATTCCATTTCAGCCTCCGTTCCCCCAAAAATGGGCATAAAAAATCCATCGTGCAAAAACACACAATCAAAGTAATAGTTGTGACATTCTTAAACGACGGAAAGGCTGAAAATATATTAATGCGAAATCATAAAGACATTTGCTTTTTCAAACCTTGCCCATCGCCAAAGCTACTTCGATTATCACAACTGTCCATATATTTCGCCTCCTTATTTCTAAAACTGCAAAGATTATAGCACCAAAAAATCAATTTGTCTACCATAAAATCAACCGACATTCAGAAAATGTTCTTTAACACAAAGTAGAGGGCGAACAATGTTCGCCCCTACGTTGTTGAATATAAAAAATTTTTTCTACACCCTCATTGCCCATAAATTATTAATTTGCGAAGAAATATCATCGAAATTCCAAAGCTTATTTGAATTTTCAATACTGTTTGGGTCATTAATTTTAATCTTGCCGTTTTCTATACCCGTCATTACAATGAAATGCCCTTTTTTCGTAAAATCACCGGGTCCCATTATGCAAACAACAGGGTTGCCGACTTCAAGATTATTAATCACCCTTTGCTTATCAAGAGGCAGCTCGGTTGAGTCAATACCAAGCTTTTGCGCACCCTCGCTCATAAGAGTCCAAAGCGAACCGCCGCCGTCAACGCAGTAGCCGTTTTCCTTTGCCCAATCAATCATATAATCGGGTGAATATTTTATATCTTGCAAAAGATAAACCGCAACCATTGAAAGGCAAGTAGGGCCGCAAGCAGTCAAGCCTGCCACATCGTCGCCGTACATTTTATAGCCCCATCTGATATCCCATTGCATAAAAAGAGGAACGCTGTCGCAATTTTTATACTCTTTCATATTAATCTTAAAATGCTTGTCCTTATACTTAGGATAATTGAGCACAAATTCCTTTGTTTCCTTATTTCTTTTGAGCAAATCAACAAGACTTTGGGGATAATCGGAAAACGTGTAGCCGTTTTCGTCAGCATAATTTTTAATCATTTTTTTGGCTGAAATATTTTTATCCTCATCGCTTGTCTCACCCAATCCGGAGTACGCTGCACTATTATCGTTATGCACTCTTTGTGCTATTGAAACGCCCGAAATTAATAATACTGTTATCAGCACAAGGCTGAGCATGGATTTTGAAATTCTTTTTCTTGTCATAAACAGAAACCTCCTTGACTTATTAAAATATAAATCAAAATAGGATTTTTTGCTTTAATATTAACTTTCAAAATTCTTACGATTTTCTTAAGTTTGATTATTTAGCGGCAAAGAAACAGTAAAAATCGTGTATTTTTCATTGCTTTTGGCTGTAATTGTTCCGCCGTGACGCTCAACAATCTGCTTTGCAATGGCAAGTCCTAAGCCCGTTCCGCCGGTCTTGCTCGTTCTGGACGTATCGGCACGGAAAAACTTTTCAAAAATCATATCAAGCTTTTCCTTTTCGATTTTATCGCCTTGATTAATAAAAGTCACAACGGCATTTTCGTCCTTTTTGAAAACGTTTATTTCAATATTTGTGCCCTCATAGCAATAATTTGAAGCATTGCGCATCAAATTGTCAAACACACGTGAAAGCTTGTCGGAATCGCCGATAATATTAACCTTATCCTCTGCCTTTACGGTGCAGGTAAGATTTTTTTCCTTTAAAACAGGATAAAATTCCTCTGCCATTTGCCTTAGAAGCAGAGAAAGGTCAATATGATTATTTTCAAGCGGAAAAGACTGAAGATTAAAACGTGTTATATCGAAAAATTCATTGATAAGCTGCTCAAGCCTGTATGCCTTATCAAGCGCAATGCCCGTATATTTTGCCCTGTATTCCACGCTGAAATCGGGATTTTCATCAAGCAGGCTTAAATATCCGATAATAGAAGTCAGCGGAGTTTTTAAATCGTGGGCAAGGTAAACCACAAGGTCATTTTTTCTCTGCTCCGCCTCGTTTGCAACGTATTGCTTAAACTTAAGTTCCTTTTTAATCTTTTCCTCAACGTCCTTATGCCTTGGTGAAATAATATTGGGAAGTCGAGGGCTTACATAGTCATCGTCGACTATTCCGTCAAGTGCGTCATATTCCCTGTCAAGAAGCCGTGCCGCACGAAGCATAAAAACAAGCGTAATCACAAATGCAAGAACTAAATTTGTAACTATAACAGTGCCGATATCGTAAAAAGATCCACTGCCTGTTACAGCTTCGATTAACAATACATACCGGTCTGCAAATACCCAAAGGGGAATTGAAAAAACGACTGTGCAGATTATGTATCGAATTAAAATTTTTGCAAAAATTCTTTTATCTTTATTTCTTTTCAATCTTATACCCTACTCCCCAAACAGTCTTAATAAACTTAGGATTTCTTGACGGCTCGTTAAGCTTTTCCCTTATTCTTCTTATATGTACCATAACCGTATTGTTGCTGTCAAGGTATTTTTCATTCCAAATCTTTTCAAAAATCTCCTCGGTGGAAACTACCTTGCCGGCATTTTTGCAAAGAAGCCAGAGAATATTAAACTCTGTCGGAGTAAGCGCAATTTCCTTTTCATAAAGGGTACAAACATGGGTTTGATGATTAACTATCAAGCCCGCAGAATCGAAAATTTCTTTGTTTTCCAATATTTCTGCGCCGTTATAAAGAGTATATCGCCTAAGCTGAGCCTTAACTCTTGACACCATTTCAAGCGGATTAAACGGCTTTGTAATATAATCGTCAGCGCCGAGCGACAAGCCGATAATTTTATCGTTATCCTCCACCTTAGCCGTAAGCATAATGACGGGAAAGCGGAAGCCTTCCTCTCTTATTTTGCGAAGAATGGTAAAACCGTCTGTATCGGGAAGCATAACGTCAAGAAGTGCCAAATCAAGCGGGGTTGAATTAATGCATTTTATCGCCTCACTGCTTGAATAAAATTTATATACGTTATATCCCTCATTTTTAAGAAAAAGCTCCACAAGGTCGGCAATTTCCGCCTCATCATCAAGCACAAGAATATTCATAATGTTTTCCTCTTAATTAACAGATATACCGATTATATTACACCAAGCAAAAATATTTGTTAAGTATATCTTACGATTTTCTTAAGATTATTCAAACATATAAACTCTTGTTTCATAAGGTCTGAGCTTAAAACCGTTGCACTGAACAAAATTATTTTCATAATTGCAAAGAATAGGTGTTCCCTTTTCAAGGTCAAAGCCCTTTGGCGCTTCAAACGGAACACGCTCATCGGAAAACGAATTAATAACCAAAAGTCTTTTGCCGTTGAATGAGCGTGAATAAACATAAAGCTTATCGGAATTTTTGTAATATTCCTTATAATCGCCCCACTTTGCAACATCGTTTTCTTTCTTAAACTTAATGAGCTTTTTATAGTGGTTATAAATAGAATCAGGATTTGCCATTTCGGCTTTTGCATTGATTTGCTTGTAATTTTCATTAACAGGAAACCACGGCGTACCGGTAGTAAATCCTGCGTTTTTGCTATCGTCCCACTGAACGGGTGTACGTGAATTATCTCTTGTCGATTTAACGGCAAATTCAAATGCTTTTTCCTTTTTCATATGAAGCTTATTGATTGCAACGTCATAATTATTTTTCACGAAACAGTCAACATAATCATCAATAGAATTAAGTCGGGTATTGAGCATGCCAAGCTCCTGACCCTGATAAACAAACGGCGTTCCTTGCTGAAGCATATACATATTTGCAAGCATTTTGCCTGACTGAACTCTGTATTTTTCGTTTCCGTATCGACTTATAATCCTCGGATGGTCGTGATTTTCGATATAAAGCGTATTCCAAGCCCTGCCGTTTAACTTATTTTGCCAATTTGTAAATGCTCTTTTCATTTCTTTGAGCCTAAACTTAGTCTGCAAGAAGTCAATCAAAAATGCGTCCGCCTCGATATGCTGAAAATGGAACATCATATCAAGTTCTTTGTGACTTTCGTCAATATATTTAAGCGCATTATCAGGCGTCATCATCGGCGCTTCGCCGACTGTAAAGCAATCGTATTTATCTGTTATTTCTCTGTATTCACTCAAATATTTATGGATATTAGGGCCGTCCATATAATGCTCAATTCCGCAGCCGATAGGAAGCGGAATACCGTTAGGAAGCCCCGGTCTTTTTGAAATAAATGTTATAACATCCTCTCTAAAACCGTCAACCCCCATATCAAGCCAAAATTTCATTATATCCTTAACCTCTTGCCTTACCTTTGGGTTATCGTGGTTAAGGTCGGGCTGTTTTTTTGCGAAAACGTGGAGATAATATTCTCCGCTTTTTTCATCCCTTTCCCAAGCCTTGCCCTCAAAGCAGGAAAGCCAATTGTTAGGCGGAAGCTTGCCGCCGAGCCTGCCTTTGCGCCAAAAATAATAATCGTGATATGGCGAGGACGGGTCTTTGGATTTAATAAACCATTCGTGCTCGTCAGACGTGTGATTAACAACAAGGTCCATAATAACCTTCATTCCACGCTTGTGTGCGCCGTCGAGCACCTGCCTAAACAAATCGAGATTGCCGTATTCCTTATGTATATTTTTATAGTCGGCAATATCGTAGCCAAAGTCAGCATTAGGTGACGGATAAAGAGGAGAAAACCAAATGCAATTTATGCCCAAATCCTGCAAATAATCAAGTTTTGAAAGCACACCCTCAAGGTCGCCTATTCCGTCGCCGTTGCCGTCGCAAAAAGAGCGAGGCCAAATTTGATAAACAACTAATTGCTTATACCAATCTTTCATAATTATATCCCCTTAAAATAATAAAATTAGGTATAATACCCCTGATTTTATAATAGCATAAAATATAAAAATAGTAAATAATTTTATGATTTAAAATCATCGGTACACTTTTCAGAAAACTCAACATAAAAACGCAATTAACAAATTAACGAATATTAAAACAGCGTGTAAGCATATATGATATAAATAATCATTGACTTATTCAAATTTTAAGTATAAAATATAAAATAATAAAGCTGTCTAGGCTGACTGAGACTATAAATTTTGCTGTTTCTGAACACAACAGCAGGGTTTATAGTCTTATTTTTTGGTGGTAAAAAATGAAAGTCAAGAAATATTTAATCAAGACATTAACAGTTATTGCAGGTTCAATCATATCTGCATACGGAATCACGCTCGCAATAGGCGCAGGCTTCGGCGGTGCAACGCTTGCAATACTGTGGCAGGGGCTTACAAATGTAACAGGTATGACAATAGGCACTTCTTCGCTTGTAGTTGCCGTAGCAATGATAATTTTTGCCCTATTCTATGACAAAAAGCAAATCAATGTTGGCACAATTCTTTACCAAATAATTTACAGCTTTTTTGTAGACGTGTTTACAAAAATTCAGCACTACACTGATATTAAAGCAGTTAATTTTTTTATAATGCTGCTCGGAATCATAATTTTTTCATTCGGAACAGGGCTTTACTCCGCCGCAGATTTTGGCAGAGGCTCCTCTTATGAGGCGGTCACATTTTCGCTTGCAGAAAAAAATGGTTGGAAAATTAAAATTGTGCGAATGGTACTTGATATTTTAATGGTAGTTATCGGGGTGCTGCTCGGCGGCAAATTCGGAATTTGTACCGTTGCCACAGTTTTACTTTCGGGTCCTGTTATTCAGGCAACGGTAAACACAGTTAAAAAAGCAAAAATTTTCAAAACAATAAATGATAATATTTGAAAAAACTAAAAGTGTCTTGAACGTGATGTTCAAGCCACTTTATCAATAGTATAACTTATTTCATTTTATTAAGAAGAGCATAGTCCTTAGCGTTGATTACGCCGTCCTTTGTAACGTCAAGATATGGACTGTACTTTTCGTCGCCCTTCTTTGAATTTACTGCGTTAATAAAGCTTAAAGTAAATGTGTCGCCGCAAGCAGAACACTTAACTGTTGCAGTATCATTCGAGAATGAAGAAAGACTGTAAGAATGAGCATCCTTCCAATTAGCATAAATGCTCTTATCCCCCGTCACATTATCAAGCGTGTCACTCCATGTGTCGAGCACCTTGCACTGCGGCGGATTTTTAATTTCGGGAGCAGTTACCGACTGCCCGTCATTTGCAAAAGCCCTGCCGATAAGCGAGGTATTTTCACTGTCGGCATAGAAACTAACCTGATGGAAATCTCTTGAAACGGTAACGCTTACTTTCATATTTTCGCTTCCTGCAAGCTTGGTATTGCAATAATACTCAATACCTCCGTCAATTTCGCTTACGTCATAAGCAATAAAGCTTGCAAAATTAAAGCCTGAACCGTCGCCGTAATCTTCAAGCGTACTTGAAACATAATTATCATTGTCAAGATTGCTGTTTTCAAAAGGAATAACAATCATATTGCCGTCAAAATTCGCTTTTAGGCTTACAGATTGGTTGCCAATCATTGCATTTGTAACATTTGCAAGGCTTGTATTTTTGCTCAAATCAAGCGATGTCAAATTATTATATGTGCAATTGATTGAAGTCAAGCTTTGGTTATTTGAAAGGTCAAGACTCTTTAAGCTGTTTTGGTCGCATCGAAGCGATTTCAAATTAGGAACAGAAGTTAAATCAAGCGTTTCAAGTTTGTTAACATAGCAATCAACCTTTGTCAACGAATCAGACAAAACAACAAGCGAAGTAAGCTGATTGTTTGCACAATTAAGCCTTTGAAGCTTATTGTTTTCATAAAGATTAAGTTCACTCAAGCCGTCAGCCATACACGTAAGTGACGTAAGCTCGGTAAGAGTAGATACGTCAAGTTTATCAAGCGGATTTTTTGAACAGCTGAGATTTTTTAAATTAGGAAAATACTCGATACCCTTAAGACTTGTAATACCACGATTTGCAACTGAAATAATAGGGTGATTATCTCTTTCCTCAACACTCAATGCCCCATCGCCGTCTGTATCAACGTTTTCGGATAAATATGCTCTGAAATTAGCGTCAGGGAAATTTATCTCATTAAGTGCAACGCTGTCATCGGCGAAGGCAACGACTGCCGAAAGGCAGCCTGTTGCCAAAACCGTTGCAAGAAGCACAGATAAATATTTTTTAAACTTTTTACTCATTTGTGCCTCCCGTTATGCTTTTGTGACTGTAAATGTAAATTCAGACACTGCCGTTGAGCCGTCTGCATTTGTAACAGTAACTGTTACTTTTGTTGCAATTGAAGACAATGGGTTAACCTTACCTATTGTTGTAAGGGTAATTTTACCGCTATTATCAATTGAGAAATTCGCTGTATCGTCAACTTTATACTCTACCGATGTAATAGCGTTTGCGTCGGCAGGAGTAGGAATATAACCTACTGTTACGCTTGTAAATTTACCGAAGGTTAATTTGCTGCCTGAACTTACTGTATATTTACCGTCGGTTACGGCATTTCCGTCAACAGTAAGCTCAAGCGAGGTGACAGGAATAACAACATTGATTACATTAATTGCGTATGCCTTAGTGTATTCTCTGCCCCATTCGTCAACAACCTTAACAGTAAGGTTAAACGTTCCCTTGTCAGCCGTCTTTGTAATATTGATATCATTGCCGCTTACAGAAGCTTTAACGCCGTTTTCATCGCTTACCGCAATATCGGTTGATTTAACCATTGCGCCGTCATTAAGTGCAAGCGAAAGGGTAGCCTTTTGAGTATCCTCAGGTACCTGAATAAGCACTGTTTCGCCAATAACGGTATCGCCGTTTTTAACATTAATTTCAGGCACGATAAATTCGTGACCCTCAAGTGCTGTTGTTGCGGTTACAAGAGCATCACAAGCAGCGTTAATCTCATCCTGAGAAGCTTGCATATTTGCATAAACCTCATTAGCCTTGTCAAGTGCGGCAGTAAAGGTATTAGCGTAAGATACCTCATAATCCATCGGGTTGATTTTGCTTGCCTCGTCGATAGCCGCCTTAAGTGCAGCCGTATCCCACGTGGTATATGCCTTAATTGTTGCGGTGTATCCACCGTCCTTAGCGGTAACGGTAATTGTTGCACAGCCCTGAGTAATGAATGTAACTACACCGTTTTCATCAACTGTTGCAATGTCTTTATTATCAGATACATATGTGCAATCTTTGATTACGGAAATATTGCCGCCAAGTTCAAACTTAGGCGAAAGAGTAACTGTTTGAGCAGGAGCGCCGAATACCTTTTCGTCGGCAAAGCTGATACCTGTTACACCATATCTTACAAACGTAACCGTTACGGTTGATGAATAACTCTCATCTTTTTCATTTGTAATTGTGCAAGTAATATCCGCAGCCTGAGCCGAAGCTGAATTGTTAGTTACAACACCGCTCTCGCTTACGGTAACGTTGCTGTTAGATGAAGTCCATTCAACTGACTTATAAACAGAATCCTTAGGCTGCTCATTAGCAACAAGACTAATACTCTTGCCGTTTATGAATGTGCCTGTGTAGCGGAAGTAGCCCGGATTTGGATTTGTTACGCCTTCTGCCTCATAGTAGCCGATTTCCACACCCTCACTTGCAACGTAAAGAATGAGTGAATCGTATGCATCGTTAAGCTTTTTAAGCATTGCGTCAGCTTCAGCCTGAGTAGCCTTGCCTTCGTCAATCATTGTCTTAGCCTCAGCCACTGCGGCACTCAATACATCAATACTTGCTTTGGTGTATGTATATGAATCCTTAACCTCTTCAATAAGAGCGTTATATTCACTCTGCTTTTTGGCAAGAGTGCTGAAGTCTGTCAAAACAGTGACTTTAACCTTATCTGTAAATCCGCCGTCAAACGTTGTACCTGTAATAACAGCCTCACCCTTTTCAACAAAGGTAAGCTTGCCGTCATTTGATACCTTGACTGCATTTTCATTGCTTGAAGTCCATGTGATATTGCCAAATTCAGGTGAACCTGAAAGTGTATATTCAAGCTGTGTTTCATTATCGGTAGCGTAATAGGTAAGCTCCGATTCCTTAATGTCAAAGCCTGTTGCAATCTTGTCACTCATAGTAACATTGATTGTCTTTTCAAAGGCTCTGCCGTATTCGTCTTTATAAGAAATTTTAACCTTAGCCCAACCGCCGTTGCTTTTGTCTGACGGTGTAAGCGTAATTGAACTGTCGCTTATTGATGAATCCATCTTATATGACTCAACGACGCTCCATTCAACCGCCTTATACATTGCGCCCTCAGGAAGAGCCGCCGAGGTCAATGTAATCTTATTATAATCGTTATAATTTGAATACTTATCGCCTGAAAGATTTACCGAAATCGAATTGTTATCGCCGATTATTCCGTTTTCTACATCCTTATATCCGCCTACAAGCGGCTTAGCTGCAGTTTGATAAGTAATCTCAGCGTCTGTTACGTGAACATATGGGTGCTCAATCATAGCCTCATAAGCCGCAACAAGAGTTTTAGCTGTTTCATCAATCTTTTCCTGAGTTAATGTATCGTCTGTCAAAGCATCGGTTGCCGCATCATATGCAGCCTTAAACACTTGACCGTATTCATAAGCATAATCCTTATAATCAATATCCTTATATTCTTCAACTGCCGCCTTAAGCGCTGTACGGTCGCCGTCAGACGATACGTGGCATTCGCCGTAAATACCGCCGTCGTATGATACGCAACGAACAGTAGTTGCACCGGCTGAAACGAATGTTACAAGTCCGTTTTCATCAACTGTTGCAATGCTCTCATCATCGGACTCCCAATAAACGTCTTGAATACTTGCCCTGCCGACATGAGGCGGCAGGCTTGTGCCTTCAGGCTTAATGGTCTTTGAAAGCTGAGCAGTTGTGCCGAGTGCACCTGAAATGCTTGACGGGCTTACTACAACATCGGTTACGGGATAGAATGCATATGACACCCAAACCGTATCCTGATATTTATTGCCAAAATGGTCCTCAACCGTACAGGTAATCAAACCGTAGCAAGATTTATTTTGAGTAGGTGTGCATTTACCATCCTGAGTTACGCTGATAAGCTCATTTGATGATTCCCAAGTTACCGACTTGTATGAGCCGTTGTTAGGATAAAGCCTTACGTTAAGGTCAAGCACAGCGTTTTTATAGCTGATGCCGTCTTTAAGCAAGCTAAGGTCATACTGATAAAATTCCTTAGTAGGCTCGCCGTCAAGGTAAAGCTCAACCTTTTTAATGTAGTTATACTTAACAAGACCGTTATAAGCTGCCTCAAGCTCTGTTGCCATTGCATTAACCTGAGCCTGCGAGTATCCGCCCTTATCAATCATACCCTGAGCCTTGCTCATAGCATTTTGGTATACTTCCCAGCTGTCAGGATAATAGTTTACCTGATTGAGCTGCTGGTCGTTATATGATTTAACAAGATTTTCAAGTGATGTGTAGTTAGTTACAACATTAACATTGCACTTTGCTTCATATCCGCCGTCATACGTTTGGCAGGTAATTACGCAATCGCCGCCCTCTTTAAAGGTTACAACGCCCTTTTGGTCAACCGTTGCAATATTTTCATCGCTTGAATACCAATAAACGTCTGTGCAGCTTGCGCCGATACCCGGTGTACCCTTCGGTGTAACAGTAGCAGTAAGCGTTTGAGTTTCTCCAATCTTACCGCCCTCAATAGTGTCTGTATCAAGTGACACGCCTGTTACAGGAATTTTTGCAAAGGTGATAAACGCATTTGTGCTTGTGGCTGTACCCATATAGTCGGTAACGGTACATGTAATCATTGCCGAACAAGCATCGTTAGACTTTGGCCTTGCAATACCGTTTTTATCAATTGTGATATTTGGATTTGATGATGTCCAATTAATGCTGTTATACATTGCGTTAGCAGGCTTTAATTGCATATCAAAGTCATATTTATAATTAGTATAATTACCGGCAGCAGGTACCTTAACCGTTACGTGGTTGCTTGAAAGCGGTGTTTTGTTAGGCCCTAAAATATCTACACCTAAAATACCTACGAAGCCGCCGATTTTATAGAAATCATAAAGAAGCTCACGGGCATAGGTGTCGCACGTGTCTTGGCTTGCCATTGGCGAATCATAAAGAACATAGTATGCCATATCGAGAGCACCGCAATATTGGTCATACTGCTCTTGATTTTCATCTGTGCACAAAACTACCGTTGAATCGCAAAGAGAAACGATATTGGAAAGATAATCCTTGTCAGGATATACGGTAACCTCAGCCGTGTCAACATAACCTCCGTCGGCTGACACGCAATAAAGAGTAGCCGTGCCTACGTCAACGCCTTTAATTGTTGCATCTCTGTTGTCATTATTCTTTGTTTCAACAGTAAATATACTTTCGTCACTTGAATACCAATTACATTTATAACATGCCGAATATGTGCCGTCAGAGCCACTGAATTTCATTGTATGAGTAGCGTCAACCGTTTCGCCCTTTGTTACGGAATACGAATCTTTGTCAATCGTGTTTGAACTTGTCGTATTCTTGGCAACCGTAACGGTAATCTCGTTTGATTTTATTTTTCCGTCGGCAGAAACTGCATAAACATTAAACGAATCTGCGTTTTCGTGAGCCGCTTTTTGTGTTATTTTTGCGGTATGAGTTTCATTTGAAAGGTCAGTTGAATAGAAACTATTATCAACTACCCAAGTGAGGTCCTTATTAGAAGCGTTTTCCGGCTCAACCGTTGCCGAAAGCTGAGCACCCAAACCTGCGTACTGAGTACCTGCTTTAACAGATACATATTTATATGTTTTATCGCCAACGGTAACGTCTGTTGTTTTATTAATACTGCTTGCTACGCCGAGAGCGCTGTCAACGCTGATTGTAATATTTTCAACAGGAATGCCGTTTGTCATTTCAAATGTTGCTGTTTTTGAGGAGATTTCATAAAATTTGCTGTTTGAAACGTAGTAACCCGTCTGCGCCTTAAGAACTACTGTTGATTTACCGCCGGACACTACGGTGTAATGACCTGTTTTGTCAATCTGACCTCTGCCGTCGGTAGCAGGAGCGTCATCGGTAGCCCAAGAATATGTTGTATCGCCGTTTTCGTCCTCACCTGTTACCATACCCCAAGTAACATAGAGGTTATTGCTTTCTGCAACACGCTTCGGGAACACCTGATATGTAAGGTCTGTTTCCTGACCTGCTTCAAGATAATTTTTGCCCGTAATTTCAACATCTGACAAATACTTACCGGTTTTACCCGTTACAGTAAGTTGTATTTCTCTTGAAATTCCGTTTGCTGCCGAAGTCGCAGTAATAGTACATTTTTGAGTTGAGACACTGCCTAAAGAGCCGCCCGCATCTCTGCCTGTGATGGTACCTGTTACAGGGTCAACAGAAGCAATTTCAGGATTTGACGATGTCCAAGTAATATCCGATGTATCGCCCATTGTCGGCTTAACATTTGTGATTGCAAGCTGAATTTGAGAGCCCTCCTGAACAGTGTTTGCGCCGTCAATATCAAAGCTTTCAAGCGGCTTAGAGTCAACAACCTCAAATGTGATTGAATCGTTATATACAAACTGAAGAACAAGGTTACTGATAAGCTTGACTGCAGTAGCGGTAAGCTGAACCGGGTCTGCCGTATCTCCGACTATGTCTTTAATTGCAAAGCAAGCGTCAAGAATTGCGGCAAGCACCGCCCTGTTTATATCAATTCCGATATAATCAATAAGAATTCCCGCAAGCTTATCCGAATCAATTGTTCCTTTTACCTCATAAAACTTGTTTACCAGCCCAAGAATACCGTTAATTATGTCGTCTGTATCAGGCGATGCCATAATCGTAACTTTACCCTTATTCTTAAACGTTACAAGTCCGCTGTCATTTACGGTTGCAACAACCTTGCCTTGAGTAAAGATTGAAGAACTTTTAACAGAATACATTGTTCCGTAATGCAAACGAAGTGGAGTTGTAATAGCTGAAAGCTGAACTTTTGAGCCTACAGCTACTGTAGTAGGAACCTGCGATTTATTGGTGATATGTGTTCCGTTCGGAAGAAAAGCGGCATACCACTCGTCATTTTTAACAACATTGATACGAAGCGAATCGTTATCAAGCTCGGTGCCGTTCTTGTCATAAAGCGCAACGTGGATAACCGAGTTAATGTTATTAAGATATCTGCGAAGAGAATCGATAAGTTCGCCCTTGTATGAATCAATCCAACCGGCAATAGGTGAATCCGAGCCGAAGGCAGCCTCAACAATATCAATAATTGCTTCGGTGTCCATAGAATCAATATCTACTTTGTCATTAAAGAGCGCTTTTTCAAGAACGGTAGCTATAACCTTACCCACAAGCGGAATAGGCTTAACCTCATTATCAATCCAGTTTTGAATTACCGCACCCTTTGATGAGTCAAATGCCTTAACCACACCGTTTTGGTCAACGTCAACCAAAGTTGGCATATCGCTGTACCATTTGATGTATCCGTTATCCGGCATTTCGGTATCGATGAGCTTATATGTAAGGTTGAGCTTTTCGCCCTCCTTCATAGTCTCAACATATACTTGCTTTTCTTCTGCTGTTTCATCAACATACGAAGGTACCATTGTATCGGTGTCTTTATAAAAAAGCTCGATATCCCAATAGCCCTCAACTCCGTCGCCCGCAAAAGCAGACGCCGCAGGAATTATGCCCGTTACAGCCATAAGAAGTGCAAGCAATACGCTGATAAGCTTTTTGCCTTTCCTTTTCATACGCAAATCTCCTTTTAATCATTTTTGCCTGAAAATCCATTGAGTAATGGCATATATTACCCAAAGTAATACACACTTTAATTATAATATTATTTATAAAATAATTCAAGAAAACGGGCTGAAATTTATTTCGTGATTATTAACAAATTTTTAACACTTGGATTGGTTATATTTACCAAACTGTTCGATAATATACAAATTGTCGACGTTTTGTCGTGAAATAATAAAAAAACGGTTGCAAAAATCACAACCGTTTTGAAAGTGTATATTAAAGCAGTATTACAATCTGCAAAATCATCAAAACATTTCCGAATACGAATTCGTTACATTTTTAAGCCTGCAAATCATAGAATACGAGCCGTCAGCCTGTTTAACAAGCTTTCTTCTGTCCTCAACAACAAGAAATCTGCCCGATTTTGTTCTTACGCTGTAACGTGAAACCGTGGTGCTTTTGCCATCGGAAATTTGCTTTTTTATCTGCGCTTCAATAAATTTTGCTTCTCTTTCGCTCACAAAATCGTCAAGCCTGCCCTTGTGTTCATCAAAAATATGAAAACGTGAAAATCCCAAAAATTTGATGAAATCCTCGCTGACAATTTGAAGCTGCCAAATATCGTCGGTGCCTGTGCAAAAAATCGGATCGGGAAGATTTTTAAACATTTCAACAAGCATATCGCTCATTTTATCCGCCGATTCCTCAGCCTTCTTTATCTGCGTAATATCGGTTATCATCGCATGGAAAATCGGGGTGTTATCCTCGTCATATCGCCCAATTGCGGCATTGAATTTGCACCACTTGTACTCGCCCTTATGTACTATAGTTCTAATCTCCAAATCGCACTCGCCGTCAGTCGCCATCGCCTTGCCTATAGCCTGAAAAACAATGCTCTTGTCCTCAGGGTGAATAAGCTCATCAAGGCGGTAATTTTTGTTGACATAAGCCTGCTTGGTAGTGCCGAAAATGCGGCAAGCACCCTCGTTTAAATATTGCACCTCAATGTGCATATCACTCGTAACTTTGAATAGGCAGACACCGCCTGTTACAAGGTCAATAAGATAGTTCATTTCCTTCGCTTTGTTGCGCAATTTTTCTTGCAATTCCTGCGATTTTGACACATCGGCAAGGGTGAGCCTGCAAAGGCTTGAATTATCATAATTTTGACCCGTGCAATGGATGAAAATTTCATTTTTATCCTTATCGATAAACTCTGCGTCAAAATAGACATAGGGTGAATTTTTCTTGCAAAGCGCTCTCATAATTTCTTCCCTGTAAATCGGCTTTATTATATTGTGAAGAAAGAGCTTTCCCTGCTTTATTTTTGACGGGTGAACGCCTGTAAATTCGCAAAAATGATTGTCGCAGTCAACAACCTTAAGCCCATCTGCCTTATCAACAACAAGGTTCATAAAATCAACCTCGTACACCTCATCGTCATTAATGCTGTAAATTTTTATCTCCCCCTTTAGAATATCCATAGTAAGCTGTCGCAATAAATTCTATGAATTATTTAAAGTGTATATGAAATCGCCGAATCACAGCTTTCCAAATAATAATTATAACACAAAATGTAGTGTTAATGAATACGTTTTGTAAACTTTTCTAAAATTTTGAAAAATATTATATTTATTTTTTATATAAAAATATTATTTTACTATATGAAAAGCGACTGATTTGTGTTAAAATAGAAAAGTATTTATATACATCAAGTTTCAAAAGATGAGTAAAAGGAGAACAAAATATGTCAAAGGTTTTTCGTATTTTTGTTGAAAAGAAAAAGGGAAACGACATTGAAGCAGGTCAAACCCTTGCGGATTTGCGTGACAATGTCGGCTTAAGCGCTCTTGAGGATTTGAGAATTATCAATCGCTATTATGCTCAAGGTCTTACCGAAGAAGAATTTAACCTTGCGGTAAAGCAAATCCTTTCAGAGCCTAACCTCGACAATGTTTACACCGAGCTTTCAATCCCTGAGGATTACAGATATTTTGCAATGGAATATCTCCCAGGGCAATATGACCAAAGAGCCGATTCTGCCGCTCAATGTATACAGCTTCTCACAGCCGGCGAACGCCCTGAGGTGCAAAGTGCAAAAATAATTGCCGTTAAGGGTGACATCACAGACGAAGAATTTGAAAAAATCAAGAATTATATCATCAACCCTGTTGAGTCAAGAGTTGCAAGCCTTGAAATTCCGGAGTCGCTCAATATTAAATCAGACGTTCCTGCCGATATCGCAAGAATTGACGGTTTTATTGATATGAGCGATGATGAAATCGAGGCTTACCATTCATCAATGGGATTTGCAATGAGCATTGCGGATTTATGCTGGGTAAGAGATTATTTTAAAAATGACGAAAACAGAAATCCGAGCCTTACGGAGCTTAAAGTTATTGACACTTATTGGTCTGACCATTGCCGCCACACAACATTTGCAACACAGCTTGACGAAATTAAGATTGACAGCGGCAAATACACAGACGCTATCAACAAAGCTTTAGAGCAATATTTTGACATAAGAAAAGAAGTTTACGGCGACAGAGATAAGATTGTTTGCCTTATGGATATGGCTTGCATAGGCACAAAGGTACTCAAAAAGCGTGGCCTTGTAAACAATCTTGACGAGAGTGAGGAAATCAATGCCTGCTCAATCGAGGTACCCGTTGTTATTAACGGTAAAACAGAGCAGTGGCTTGTTCAGTTTAAAAACGAAACGCACAACCACCCGACTGAAATTGAGCCTTTCGGTGGTGCGGCTACTTGCCTCGGCGGCGCAATCCGTGACCCGCTTTCAGGCAGAGCATACGTATATCAGGCTATGCGTGTTACAGGTTCGGGCGACCCTACTACTCCTTTTGAAAAAACACTTGATGCTAAATTACCTCAAAGCAAGATTACAACGGGTGCAGCTGCAGGATATTCAAGCTATGGCAACCAAATAGGTCTTGCCACAGGTCAGGTTACAGAGCTTTATGATGAGGGCTATGTAGCTAAGAGAATGGAGATTGGCGCTGTTATCGGTGCATCTCCTAAAGATAATGTAAAAAGAGAATGTCCGCAAAAGGACGACGTAATCGTACTTTTGGGCGGAAGAACCGGACGTGACGGCTGCGGCGGCGCAACAGGCTCGTCAAAGGCTCACAACTCATCTTCTATTGAAACCTGCGGCGCAGAGGTTCAAAAGGGTAATCCTCCTACGGAACGTAAAATTCAGCGTTTATTCCGCAAGGCAGAGGTTGCTAAAATGATTAAACGCTGCAATGACTTCGGCGCAGGCGGTGTATCAGTTGCTATCGGCGAACTTGCAGACGGACTTAAGATTGACCTTGACAAAGTACCTAAAAAATATGACGGTCTTGACGGAACAGAACTTGCTATTTCAGAATCGCAGGAAAGAATGGCAGTAGTTCTTGACAAGGCAGACGTTGATACATTCATCAGGCTTTCCAATGAGGAAAACCTTGAGGCTACTCCTGTTGCTGTTGTAACAGATGAAAACAGGCTTGAAATGACATGGAGAGGTGACAAGATTGTTGACCTCAGCCGTGATTTCCTTAACACAAACGGTGTAACTCAGCACGCTAAGGTTGAAATCACCGCAGTTGACGAAAATAAGAATTACAGAAAAGAAGTGCCTGCTGCTCTTGATAATCTTTCACTTGCAAACGCACTCAAGGCAAACCTTTCACGTCTTGAAGTTTGCAGTCAGAAGGGTCTTGTTGAGCGATTTGACTCATCAATCGGTGCTTCAACCGTTCTTATGCCTTATGCAGGCAAATATCAGCTCACTCCTGAGGAAGCAATGGTAGCAAAAATTCCTCTTTTAGAGGGTGAAACAGACACGGCAACGGTTATGGCTTACGGCTTTATCCCTAAGCTTTCACGTTGGTCACCGTTCCATTCTGCCGCATTTGCAGTATCGGAATCGCTTGCTAAGCTTGCTGCAGTAGGCTGTGACCCGTCGCAGGCAAGGCTTACATTCCAAGAATATTTTGAAAGACTTAACGATGTACCGTCACGTTGGGGCAAGCCGACAGCCGCACTTTTAGGCGCACTTACGGCTCAGGTTGGATATAAATGCCCGTCAATCGGCGGTAAGGACTCAATGAGCGGCAGCTTCAACGACCTTGACGTTCCTCCTACTCTCGTTTCATTCGCAGTAGGTATGAGCGAGGCTTCTAAAACCGCATCATCGCAATTCAAGCGCATTAATTCAACGGTTAAGCTTCTTGAACTTCCTGTTGACGAGGAAACAGGCTTGCCGATTTATGACAAGGCTATGGAGCTTATGGTAAGCGTTTACGAAGGAATAAGAAACGGCAAAATCCTTTCAGCCTCCGTTATCAAAGAGGGCGGCGCAGCAGCTTGCGTATGCAAAATGGCATTCGGTAATAAATTCGGTTTTACCTTCGCTCAAGGGCTTGATAAAGAAACATTATTTGCCGCAAAAGAGGCTTCTTTTGTTGTTGAACTTGCAGACGAAAATGCTTATGACGGCGTAGTTCTCGGTAAAACAAACGATAACGGCGTATTCATCATTGACGGCGACGTTCAAACTGTTGACGAGCTTATTGACGCTTGGTGCGGCAAGCTTGAAAAGGTATTTGCTACCGATTCGGGCAAGAAAGCCAATATGCCTTATGACGTACCGCTTTATAAAGAGCGCTCAATCTTTGTTGCTAAAAACAAGGTTGCAAAGCCAAAGGTATTTATTCCTGCATTCCCGGGCACTAACTGCGAGGTTGACTCTGCAAGAGCATTTGAAAAGGCCGGCGCTAAAGCAAACATTCTTGTTGTAAACAACCTTTCATCTTCGGCTATTAACGAAACAATTGACAAAATGGTTGAAGAGATTGAATCATCGCAAATCATTATGCTTCCAGGCGGCTTTTCAGGCGGTGACGAGCCTGAAGGCTCAGGCAAGTTTATTGCTACAACGTTTAGAAATCCTAAGGTTAAAGAGGCTGTTACAAAGCTTCTTAACAACCGTGACGGCTTAATGCTCGGCATTTGCAACGGCTTCCAGGCTCTTATCAAACTCGGCCTTGTGCCTTACGGCGAGATTAAGGAAATTAATGAAAACGACCCTACCCTTACATTTAACACTATCGGCAGGCATATTTCATCAATGGCATATACAAGAGTTTCAAGCGTTAAATCTCCTTGGTTTAGCAGTGTTAATGCAGGCGACGTATTTGCAGTGCCTATCAGCCACGGCGAGGGACGTTTTGTTGCAAACGACGATGTTATGAAAAAGCTTATTGAAAACGGACAGGTTGCTACTCAATACGTAAATCTTGACGGCACTCCTGTAAGCGATATGCCGTTTAACCCTAACGGCTCGGTTTGCGCAGTTGAGGGTATCACATCTCCTGACGGACGTGTACTCGGCAAAATGGGCCACGTTGAAAGAAAAGGCAATAACCTTTATGCCAACGTTCCGTTTGAAAAGGATATGAAAATCTTTGAAAGCGGCGTAAATTATTTCAAATAATTGATACATATTGAAAGGAATTTTTATTATGAAATATGTAGTTGTTTTATATGACGGTATGGCTGACTATCCCGTACCTGCACTCGGCGGCAAAACACCTATGATGTGTGCAAAAAAGCCTAATATGGACTATCTTGCAAAAAGAGCTGAGGTAGGGCTTATCAGGACTGTTGCGCAAGGATTAAAGCCCGGCTCCGACGTTGCAAATATGAGTGTTTTGGGATTTGACCCTATGAAGTATTACACTGGAAGAAGTCCGCTTGAGGCGGCGTCAATCGGCATTGATATGAAGCCTACGGACGTATCGCTTCGTACAAATCTTGTTACTCTTTCAGAAGATGATTTGCCTTATGAGCAAAAGACGATTGAGGATTATTGCGCAGACGATATCTCAACAGAAGAGGCTGAAATCCTTATCAAGTATATTGATGAGAAGCTCGGCACTGACGAATTTAAATTCTATCCTGGTGTATCGTACCGTCACTGCCTTATTTGGGACAACGGCACAACCGACCTTGGCAAAATGACTCCTCCTCACGACATTACGGGCAAGGTTATTACAGAATATCTTTCAACAAGCGAGAATGCAAAGCCGCTTATCGAACTTATGAAAAAGAGCTATGATTTGCTTAAAGACCACCCTGTAAACCTTGCAAGGAAAAAGGCAGGCAAAAGACCTGCAAACTCAATTTGGCTTTGGGGTGAGGGAAAAAGACCTGCTCTTTCACCGTTTGAGGAAATTTACGGCATCAAGGGTGCTGTTGTTTCTGCCGTTGACCTTATCAAGGGTATCGGCGGCTGTGCTAAAATGGAAGTTGCCGAGGTTGAGGGTGCAACAGGCTATATTGACACTAACTTTGAGGGCAAAGCCAATGCCGCTCTTGACTGCTTAGAGAGAAACGACCTTGTTTACGTTCACTTTGAAGCACCTGACGAATGCGGCCACAGAAACGAGCCTGAAAACAAGGTAAGAGCAATTGAGCTTATTGACGAAAGAGTTTTGCCTATTCTTTTTGAAGGGCTTAAAAAGTATGATGATTACAAAATTATGATTTTGCCCGACCACCCTACTCCTATCGTTACACGTACCCACGCAAGCGACCCCGTTCCTTATCTTATTTATCATAAGCAAAACGAGATTGACGGCGTTGACACAATCAATGAGGAAACGGCAAAGCAAACGGGCAATTATATTGACCACGGCCCAAGCATTATGAATCATTTTTTGAATGATTGATGTTAAATAACAATAAAAAATAATAAGGTTGCGAAGAAGTAGTCAGAATTGAGCATTTTGCAAGCAGAGTTGCTTATTCACAACCTAAATAAGAGGGAATATTATATTATGAAACAAGGTACTATCTGCGTGCAGGGCGCATACCGCCCGAAAAACGGTGAGCCGAGGGTTTTGCCCATCGTTCAAAGCACAACATACAAATACGATTCAAGCGTAGAAATGGGGGACCTTTTCGACTTAAAGAAAAGCGGATATTTCTACTCTCGACTTCAAAACCCTACTAACGATACCGTTGCCGCAAAAATCACTATGCTTGAGGGCGGCGTTGCGGGAATGCTTACATCAAGCGGTCAAGCAGCCAACTTTTATGCAGTATTTAACATTGCACAGGCAGGCGACCATATTGTAAGCTCCTCTGCGATTTACGGCGGAACATACAATCTTTTTAACGTTACAATGAGAAAACTCGGAATTGACTTTACCTTTGTAAGCCCTGACGCTACAGAGGAGGAAATTCAAGCTGCATTTAAGCCGAACACAAAGGCTGTTTTCGGCGAAACAATTTCTAATCCGAGCCTTGATATTCTTGATATCGAGCGATTTGCCAAAGTTGCTCACAAAAACGGCGTTCCGCTCATTGTTGACAACACTTTTGCAACACCGATTAACTGCCGTGTATTTGATTGGGGCGTTGATATCGTAACCCATTCCACAACAAAATATATGGAAGGTCACGCTTCAACTATCGGCGGTGTAATAGTTGACAGCGGCAATTTTGATTGGACGCAAAACGACAAATTCCCGGGGCTTACAACACCTGACGAAAGCTACCACGGAATAACTTATTCTGACACTTTCGGCAAGGGCGCATATATCACAAAAGCAACCGTTCAGCTTATGCGTGACCTCGGCTCTATGCCGTCACCGCATGATGCATTTTTATTAAACGTCGGCTTGGAATCACTCCATCTTCGTGTTGCAAGGCATTGCGAAAATGCTAAAAAAGTGGCTGAATATCTTAAAAATCACGATAAAATAACTTGGGTAAACTGTGCTATGCTTGAAGATGACAAGCAGTATGCAAAGGCACAAAAATATATGCCAAACGGCACCTGCGGCGTAGTAAGCTTCGGAATTAAGGGCGGCAGAGCTGCGGCTACAAAGTTTATGGACTCGCTTAAACTTGCGGCAATCGTCACACACGTAGCAGACGCAAGAAGCTGCTGCTTGCACCCCGCTTCAACCACTCACCGTCAGCTTAATGACGAACAGCTTAAGGAATGCGGCGTAACGCCTGACCTTATCCGTTTTAGCTGCGGAATTGAGGACTGCGAGGATATTATTGCCGACATTGAACAGGCACTTGCACAAATTTAAAGCAAAAGGAGTAAGAGTATGAGCGAAAAAGAGAACACTAAAACTCAAATTGAGCAAAATCTTTCGCACACCCATACTCATTCACACGAGCATACGAAAGAGGTTTCAAACCGCCTTGCACGTGCAATAGGTCATCTTCAAAAGGTTAAGCAAATGGTTGAAAACGGCGACGATTGCTCAGACGTTTTAATTCAACTTGCGGCTGTTAAATCTGCGCTTAACAATACGGGCAAAGTTATTTTAAAAGACCATCTTGACCATTGCATTGTTCATGCAGTTGAGGAGGGTGATACCGCCATGCTCGACGAATTTAACAAAGCTATTGACAAATTTGTAAAATAGAATATAATGATTATAGATTTTTAAAAATCTAATAAAATATTTCAGGGCGAGGTGCAATTCCTCACCGGCAGTAAAGTCTGCGAACCGCCAAGGCGGCCGAAACGGTGCAATTCCGTTACCGACGGTTAAAGTCCGGATGAGAGAAATGTTTAGGCAAATTGTAATAATAATTTTGCCAAGTTCAAGCATTGCGCCCCAACATATTTGTTGGGGCTTCTCTTTTGCCCAAAAGGAGAAAATTATGGAAAAAAAGCAAACAAACAAAATCAGACTTATTACAGGCACGGCAATGCTGACGGCGGTTGCGGTAGGGCTTCAATATGTTGAAATCGCCATACCGATTATGCCGAGTTTCATCAAGCTTGACTTTTCAGATTTGCCCGAACTTATCGGCGCATTCGCTTACGGTCCGCTTGCAGGTGTGATTATTGCACTTTTAAAAAACTTAATTCATATGGCTGTTAGCCAGAGCGGCTTTGTCGGTGAGCTTTCAAACTTCTTGCTCGGCGCAAGCTTTGCACTTGTGGCAGGCTTGATTTATAAGCATAAAAAAACAAAGGGCGAAGCGCTCGTGGCAGGAATTGCAGCGTCACTTGTTATGGCAGTAATCAGCGTGCCGTTTAACTACTTCATTATATATCCTCTTTATTATAATGTTTTGGGCTTTCCTGAGGCGGCAGTGCTTCAAATGTATCAAGTGATTTTGCCGAAAACAAAGAGCATTTTGCAGGCATTGTTTATTTTCAATCTGCCGTTTACATTCGTTAAAGGCTTAATCTGCGCAGTAGTAACAATGCTTATTTATAAGCCGCTTTCCCCTGTTTTAAAAGGAAAATAAATTATAAGATAGACTTCGAGAAAGTGAGATAAATTTCGTATTTTGCGAGCAGGTGCTGTACGTGGGTACTGCCCCCGAGCAAAATACGGAAAGCGCCAAAGACGGCAAGGACTCGATGTCCTTGCCGTCTTTCTAATCCCTCCGAGTGCAACAAGTTGCACCCACCTCCCTTTGCAAAGGAGGCAAGTAGGTTTATTTATTTTATTCGGCACGGTTTAGCCGCTTTATCAAAGTCTAGAAAAAGGTTCGGATTTTTCCGAACCTTTTTCTTTTCTATTATGCTAACGGGAACTCTACCTTTGCCTTGAACAAATCGCCGTCGATTGACAATTCAAGCTCACCGTTTTGCACCTTGCAAAGCTCCTTTGCAATTGACAATCCCAAGCCGTTGCCCTCGGCAGTACGTGATTTATCGCCACGCACAAAGCGCTCTGTAAGCTCATCGGGTGTTATATCAAGAGGTTGAGCCGAGATATTCTTAATCTCGAAAATTCCCTTGCCGCCTTGCTCATACACGCTGACATATACACGTGAGCCTCGTGCGCTGTATTTGCGTGCATTTGAAAGCAGATTTTCAATAACCCTAAACGTTTTTGCACCGTCAGCAGTAACGGTTACGGGTTTTTCGCCCTGTTTAACCACAAGATTTAAGTTATTTTTATCGAAATCCTGCTGCACGTCAACAGTTGATTGCAAGCAAAGCTCCGACAAATTCATAGGCGCAAGATTAACGCTTACGTTACCGCTTGTAACCTTTGACGCCTCAATCAAATCGTCAATAAGCCTTTTAAGCTTAGCGCCCTTATCATCAAGAACGTGGATATATTCCTGCGCCTTAGGGTCTGCAATATCGCAATTTTTAAGCAAATCAACATAAGTGATAATCGACGTAAGAGGAGTTTTTAAATCGTGGGAAACGTTGGTAATAAGCTCGGCACGAAGTCGCTCGTCCTTAACCGCCTTAGTAATTGCATTTTGAAGCTCTGCGTTAGTATATTTCATACTGTCGGCAAGGATTTTCAGCGACTGAGGAAGCGTATCTAATGCCATAGGCACGTCGATATGCTGTGATGACGCATAAATAATTTCGTCAAGCGCTTTAAAATACTTGCAAACCGCCCTGAGTGCAAAGGTATTCGCAACTATATCGCCTGCAATAAAGATAAAACCGAAAACGGGAATATCCGATGCAAAAAAGAGGACAATTATAATCATCAAGCCGATATTGCCTGCGAAAAATGCAAGCGAAAGCAAAATTATATTTCTTACAAATGTCTTTGGCTTATAAGCGTAGAGCTTAAATGTTCCAAATAGCTTTTTATTAAACTTATGCCAAGCCTTAAAGAATTTGACAATCAGCTTAATTATAAATTTGAAAATATGGAAAAGTGCAAAGCCGAGCCAATAAAGAAGCAGATGCTTGTAAAATTTCTTTCCGCTTTTAGAATACCTTGCAACCGAACAGCAAAGCTCAAAAAGAAGCACCCAACAGACAAAGCAAATTCCTGCAAAAATTGCGACAAGAATACTTGTATCATAAATAGTTTCATTTACCGCTATCATAAGCATAACAAGCCCGAAGCCGCTACCGCCGACTATACCAAGCTGCAGAAGCAGAGGAATATAATCTATAAATATCAGCTTTGCAGGCGAGTCATCGTCTTTTTTGCCCACTATTTTGAAATAATAAAACGCAATAACAAAAGAAGCGGCAAGCAAAATGACATCAATAATTGCAAGCTTAACAAGATTATCGTTAACCTTGCCTGCATAATCGTTAAACTGCCTCATAGCTTCAAAATAGTTTGAAACATTAGGCTCGTTTTTAGCGGTGTTTATATAAGCATACAAGGAATAGTCCTTTGCCTTAAAGTTTGCACGGTAGCTTTGCATTATGCTTTTAAGCGTTTTTTCGGGAATTTCCTCACTGAAAATTTCTCCGTTTTCAATCTTAAAGCTGTCGTGCTTTGCCATAATCTCTTTTACGGACAAATCCGAGGTCTTATAAGCGACCTTATTGTTTTTTATGATTATGTATTCAATGCCGTCCTTAATACCCCAATATTCAACGGTTTTATATTGAGACACTTGAGTTTTTACGTAATTATCATAACTTTTTTCAATATCCTTATAAAGCTTACTCTTATAATTTTTTAGAGTTATGCCGTCGGGACTGTCGTATGAAAATTCGTCTAAACAGGTATACAAATATTTATAATAATTTCCGCTGTCTACACTATATGAAGCAGCATCTACATAATAGCTGATTGGATTGGTTTCGCTGTACTGTATTTCGTTTTGGTCAAAGCCGTCCTCATCAATCTTTAGCTTATCAAGATAAGAATTAAGCTGTTTCATCACCTTATTATAAACACTTTTGCAAGCCTTCGTCTTTTGAGAATTAAGATTCTTTTCAAGCCCCTTTGGGTCTAAATGTACCTTGTTTACTCCGTCGGCTATGCTTTCCTCAATGTTACGCTCAACGCCGGTATTTAAAGTATAATTTGAATAATCATTGCTGTTTACATTGTTATTTATAACGGTCAAAACCTCGGCAGTAGTTAAAAATATCGCCGAAAGACCTGTTATAAGCGCAAGAATTATGCACAATAATTTTCCTAAATAAGAATACTTAAATTTTTTCACATTTGTATCCAAGACCATACACCACCTTTATATATTTCGGCTCTTTGGGATTAATTTCAATTTTTTCACGGATATTACGGATATGCACAGTCACTGTTTTTTCGCTTGTAAAGCTCGGCTCGTTCCACACCGCCTCATAAATTTGAGAGGAGGAAAGTACCCTGCCCATATTTGTCATAAGATATTCCATAATCTTATACTCAATCGGTGTAACCTTAACGCCCTCGCCGTCAACAGACAAGCTTTTAGCGTCCGTATCAAGCACAAGACCGCCCGTTACAAGCCTTGTCGGGGTAGCAACCATACTGCCGAGATTTACATAACGTCTTATTTGCGATTTAACCCTTGCAACAAGTTCGAGCGGATTAAACGGCTTAGTCACATAATCGTCTGCGCCGAAGCCAAGACCTGTAATTTTGTCCGTATCCTCACTCTTTGCCGAAAGAAGAATAATAGGAAAATTATATTTTTCCCTAATCTTCAGTGTTGCTTTAAGTCCGTCAAGGCGAGGCATCATAATATCAAGCACAACGCAGTGAATTTCGTTATTTTGCACCTTTTCAAGTGCATCCTGACCGTCAACCGCCGTAATAACATTAAATCCTGCATTGTCAAGATAAATCCTTAATGATTCGAGGATAGCCTCGTCATCATCGCAAACAAGTACATTTTGCATATCATATTCTCCGTTATAAAATAATTCCCATCCGATGATTATATTAAACATCATATAATCTAAAGAGTGGCAAAGAAAAAATAAAGAAATTATAAAAATTACTGTATTACATCTATAATATCTTATAGTTAATACATTGTCAAACAAATAAGCAATTAGTTGTTGATTGTTGTGTTAAATAATGGTAAAATAAACTTAATAGTTAGTTATTGAACACTGTGACTAATAATCAAATGGTAAGGAGAATAAAATGGCAAAAAGGGACGGAACAGTAGATTTAAGAATTAAGAGAACGCAAAAATCAATCAAAAACGCTTTTTATGAGCTTATCGAGGAAAAAGGCTTTGACCATATATCGGTTAAAGACATAACAGAGCGTGCAATGATAAGCCGTAACACGTTTTATCTGCACTATAACGACAAGTTTGATTTGCTCAACAAGGTTTGCGACGAGCTTGTGTTTAAGCTTTTTATCGGTGTAGGCAAGCAATTAAGGCGTGAAACAAGAAAGCTTAGGGTTGACATCTACGGTGCGGCAAGCGTTATTAAAATGGGAATCAAAACCATTGAAGAGGACAGAGAGGCTTACAGGGTTTTGCTTTCAAGTTCAGGTTCTGATTTGCTTACTCAAAAGTTGCAACAAGGTATTCGACGTGCGCTTGACCTTATCAGCTCTGATATTGAGGGCATAAGCGAATATTCGCTTCAATACATAATTTCCGGCACCTGCGGAATAATCAAATACCAAGTCACTCACGAATCATCTAACATTGCAGACGAGGCGTATCGCTTTGCTGAAATTCATTTTGGCGGGCTTATTGAGGCTTTGCAGGAATCAAAGAGAAACGGAGAGGGCAATTGAGCAGTAAAAAAACAAAAAAGGAAAAGCCGAAAAAAAATCGAAGTTCTAAAAATTTAAAAATCAGCACGAGGATTTTTTTAACGGCAATTTTGGGTATACTTATACCTATTATTCTAATCGGCGCTTTTTCTCCTTTGCTTATATATTTCACAGGCTCATATTTTAACATTTCGAGTGTTACTACAAATTCATACTCCACCGTAAACCAAATTCAATGGTCGCAAACGATAAGCAGCATTTCAAACGCACTTTTATCGGATGAAAACGATAAGAAAAAAACCGAAAGCTTGAGCGAGTTTATTTCTCCTATTGAGCGTCTCGGTTCAAGCATATATATCGAAAAAAACGGGAAACCGTTTTATTCATCATCAAAAAGCGATATATTAAAAGAAGCTAACGAGATAGTCAACGTAAACAAAAACGAAAATCTGAATTATTTTGGAAACAACGGTCTTGTAATCGTAACACACGCCAACTCAAAATCCGATAAATATTTGATAGTGGCGGTAAATAAAAACTACACGGTTAAAAACGCAAGCACGCACTATGCAGCAAAGGAATTTACTAATCTTTTGCTTGGCAGAACAGGCATAATTGCTTTAATCATTGTTGCCGTTTTTGTTCTTGCAATAGTGATTATTTCATTTATAACGTCTAAAACAATAGTTAATCCCATCAAAAAAATTGCCGATGGTGCGGACGAAATCGCACGGGGCAATCTTGATTATGAAATAGATTACAAATCCAAAAACGAGCTTGGGCAAACGGTTGAAAGTTTTAATCAAATGAGATTGAGGCTGAAAAATTCCATAGAAAAGCAAAACAAGGCAGATGAACAGCGCAAGGAGCTAATTGCCGGAATTGCACATGACGTAAGAACTCCGCTTACCTCGGCAAAAGGCTATGCGCAAGGGCTTCGTGACGGAATTGCCGCAACGCCTGAGAAGCAGAAGAAATATATAGACAGAATTTGCTCCTCAATTGACGATACGGAAAAAATACTTAACGAACTTTTGAATATTTCACGTTATGAGCTGAAAAGCTACAAGCTCAACAGGGTAAATGTTAATTTAAAAGAATTTATTGACGACGGCGCCGAAGAAATCAAAGAACTGCTTGAAAGAAGCCATTTTGATTTTTCACTTCAATGCAATGTCAACAAAGACACGCAAATAAGCGTTGACACCGACGCATTTGCACGAGTTTTCAGAAACATTGTTATGAACTCAATAAAATATGCACGTGATGACAGGCAGGGTATGGTTCGTCTTATTGTCAGCGAATACGATCGCACGGTTATTATTGAACTTACAGATAACGGCACAGGCGTTGAAAGAGAAAACCTTACTAAAATTTTTGATACAATGTATCGAACAGACCCTGCAAGAACAAAGGTTTCGCAAGGCTCCGGTTTAGGCTTGGCTGTTTGCAAGCAGATTGTTGAACTTCACGGTGGCTTAATCTGGGCAAGCAGTAAGCAGGGAGAGGGCCTTTCAATATTCATTTCAATGCCGAAAATTAAAGAAAGGACAGATAATATTGAGTAAGATTTTAATAGTTGAAGACGACGAGAACATCCTCGAACTTGAAAAGGATTATATAGAAGCAAGCAATATGGAGGCGCAGGGTGCAACAAACGGAAACGACGGTCTTGAGCTTGCGCTTAATAACGATTACGATTTAATTTTGCTTGACGTTATGCTTCCGGGTATTAACGGCTTTGATATTTGCAAAAAAATCAGAGAAATAAAGAACACACCTGTTATTTTCGTTACCGCAAAAAGAGAAGAAATCGACAAAATTTCGGGCCTCGGTTTTGGTGCGGATGATTATATTGTTAAACCGTTCTCCCCTGCCGAGCTTGTGGCAAGAATTAAGGCGCACATTAACAGATACAAAACTCTTACAAGCCAAAACGAGCAGGAAAAGGACGTTCTTGTGCGTGACAATATCAAGCTTTTCAAAAATACAGGCGAGGCATTCGTCGGCGATAAGGAAATCACGCTTACCAAAAAGGAATTTGAGGTGCTTTATATTTTAGCCTCCCACCCTAACACGATTTATTCAAAAGCAGAGCTTTTTGAAAGCGTTTGGGGTTATGATTCCCTCGGTGACACCTCCACTCTTACAGTCCACATCAACCGCCTGCGTGACAAAATTAAGGAGGCAGACGAAAACACCGACTGTATCAAGACCATTTGGGGCAGAGGCTATAAGTTTAAATAAATCATATTCATTCTGAAAATTAGAATGTAATATCGTGCTTTTGCCGAAGAAAAATCAACAAACACAATAAATATTAAACCCCCTGTTTCGCTAATACCGAAGCAGGGGGTTTAATATTTCAAAATTAACTTTTTTCTTTTTCTAAATCAATGTTATTTTTTTGACGGCTCTTTTATATTTTCAAAATGCTTATTAATAACATTATATTTGCGTATTGCCATTAAAATTTTCAAAGTTTTTTTATAGTCTAATCCGATAACTGATTATTTATGTTTGATTATCTAAAAGTATATTCTTTATTAGAAATTAAATCATCAAATATATCTTGATGTTGTTTGTTGAACAACGGAGGAACATCAATTAACTCAAAATATTTCAACTCGAGGGTTTCGTCATTTTGACTGATTAACTCTCCGCCAACCACTTGAGCTTTAAATACATGAACAATTGCTTGAACTTTGTCACCATTTGCATATTTTTCAAAATATTTAGAATATACACCAAACAGAGAATTTATTTTAACATCTAAACCACTTTCCTCCTTGATTTCTCTAATTGCCGCTTCTTCAATGGATTCTCCTAACTCTACCATTCCACCTAGAAAACCCCATTTTTCACAATCTGAACGTTTTTGCAACAACAATCTATTTTTATCATCTAAGATTATACATCCTGCATAGTTCAAAATTAATTCATCGTGCCCAACTTTATTCCTTAAATTTTTTATATAACTATCCATTATTATCCCTCCTTTCTTGATTATATCAAATGCATGTAGAAGTCAACTCCAAATTCTTGAATAGCCATTTTCCATAAAAAGCTTCCTTATTTTTTAACAACAGGTATCCAAATTTCACTGCGATAATTTTCACTGCCCATATCCCCCTCGGTATAAGCCTCAATATCCATTTCACAGGTTGGCTCATAGCCCGAAGTTGGGAAAAATTCGGCGGTTATTTTGTGCCACATATCCTGTATTGCTTTGGGCATAGTCCCTTTACATTCAAAAATCGCCCATGTTCTTGCAGGAATTGTGTTTTTTCTAAATCCTTTCGGAACAATTGTATTTTCATCACATATCGCACCGATAGAATAGTTAAAAGTTTTTGCGCTGTCGGAGTTGTTGCCATAGCAAACTCCAAAAATAAATGTATTATCGGTCGCATTTTCAAACAATGCTTTCACAGTACCGTCATTGTGCGACCTCGTCCAAAAATCAGGAATACTTTTTGAATTTGTTTCATTCTCAATGCTATGAGCTTCAACTTTCTCAATTATTTCAAAAGCTTCCTTTTCAACAATTTTATAGTCCATCACAGAACCTCCGCTTAATGTTATTTTAACAGAAAGGCGAGTAAAGGATTTAAGCTTAGAGCCGTTTTTCTTCGCTTCGGACGGCGTTATTCCGTGGAACTTGGAAAAAGCACGTGCAAAGCTTTCAGGACTTTCATAGCCATATTTTAATGCAACATCCAGCACCTTCGCATTAGAAGCATTTAATTCATTGCCGGCAAGAGTTAATCTTCTGTTGCGGATATACTCACTAAGCGAAATATCGCACAAAATACTGAAAATTCTTTGAAAATAGAAGCTTGAACAAGCAGCCTCAGCAGCTGCCTTATCATAATCGATTTCCTCAGTTAAATGATTTTCAATATAATTAATAGCATTTTGTATTCCTGTAATCCAATCCATGATAGCTTTCCTTTCTGTATAGATACATTATAAAAGAAAACGATATAAATTTCCTGACTTTTCCTGCTCATATATGCACGCACTGTATTCTAAAAACATTGAAGCTGATTTATGACAAACGCAGCAAGCATTATATATATTATAATTGATTATAAAACAAAAAAGCAAGTCAATTAAGACTTGCTTTTCGTGGCTCCCCCTCGCAAATGACGGGGGAACAATTTGAAAATGCTTCAACTTCACTTAACGGAATGGTTTGTGTTCCGTCTTGATAATTTAATATTAAATCTAATTTATCGTCATACAAATAAATCGCATTAACGAATGTGTTTATCAGCTTTCTGCGATTAGATAATTTTGTCGGGTCAATGCCTTTGAATTGCTCTAAATAAAATCTCAATTTGTTTTCATCAATGAGATTGCTTTCCATTTGCTCCCTTGCAATTTCTATTTGTAAGTTGTTGCATTGCATTTCCAACTCATCAAGCCTTTGCTTTGTCGTTGCATTAACAATTCCCATTTCAATTGCGTTAAGCAGATTGGCTTTTCGTTTTTTAACATCGGCTAATTCTGCTTCAAGCGTTGGCAAAACTCTGTTGCCTTTCTCTTGATAAATTAAAACATTCTTTATGATTTCATTTATTGCTTCAGGGTTGTTTACAATCTTCATTATTCTGTCAATAACAAAATCTTCAATTCGTTCCTTTTTGATAGTCTTCTTGTCACAACCGTAATGATATTTAACGCCAACACATTTATAGTAACGGTACTTAACACCGTTTCTGTTTGTTCCGCTTTCGCCTGCCATAATTCTTCCACACTTACCGCAGAACAATTTTGTTGTAAGCAGGTATTCACAATCAGCCTTGTAATGACTTGGTGCTTTCTTATTCATCACCATTCTTTCCTGTACTCGAAGAAATAATGATTCAGGAACAATAGCAGGCATGCCACCCGGCACAACGACATCCTTGAATTTGTATTCGCCGATATATTTTCTATTGTGTAACATATTAGTTATGCAATTTATTGAGATTTTTTTGCCTCGCTGTGTTTTCAAACCACGTGCATTGAAATCTGCTGCAATTTGCTGAATTGTTGTTCCGTTATCGTACATATTAAATGCTTCAAGAACAATAGGAGCATACTGCTCATCAACTATATAATTTAGATTTTCGTCAACTGTAAAACCTAACGGACACAATCCACCATTGTGCTTACACTTCAAGGCATTCTCGGTCATACCACGCAAGGTCTTTTCGCCAAGCTCCTTTGAATAGTATTCAGCCATACCCTCAAGCATTGATTCCAAAAGCACACCCTCGGCACCTTCACTAATCGTTTCGGTTGCAGATATTACCTTAACTCCGTTCTTACGAAGAATAGATTTATAATGTGCCGAGTCATAACGATTACGAGCAAATCTATCAAGCTTCCAAACAACAATAATTTCAAATGCGTGTTTACTGCTCTCAGCTATCATATGCTGAAACTCCGGACGATTGGCTGTCGTAGCTGACTTTGCCCTATCTACGTATTCACCAACGATAGTCATTCCATTTCGTTCAGCAAATTCCTTACACTCACGAAGCTGACCTTCAATAGACTCCTCACGCTGATTATCACTTGAATAACGAGCATATATTACTGCATTCATATATATCACCTCCCTCGCATATTAACGCTCATCTATATATTTGTCAACTTTTCAATGTCACACTGCACTAAAATTTGTACTAATAAGTAGTTTTTAGTTTTATTCTAAACATAATAATTGTGTTTTTTTTAGAGTTGTAGTATATTATAAACATACGATAATAAAGAGGTGCTATAATATGTGTGATAATTGTGCTGCCCCATCATTATTTGGCTGGGATTTTCAGATAAATGCTGCTATAGCAATACTAATTGATAATATTAGCCAGGTTGAAAAAATTCGTCTTGAAGGGAAAAAACAAGACATTGAAATCACGCTAACTAATAAAGAAAAAATTTATGCACAGGCTAAAGCTGTTGAAACACCTGGGAATTACAATAATGTAAAAAACCATTTAGCGAATGCTTTGAATTCTTTAAATAATACTGCAGCTAAATCAAAAAATGATGTTAAACAATTCATTTATATCACGAATTCAGAAAATCCACTTGGAAATATGCAGACAATTTCTCAATTTATTGGTTCATATGTCCGACATTCATATAACGAACTTACTGACAAATCCAAAGCGATTGTTGATAACGCTTTAAGCAAAGCAGAACAAGCCATTGCTATTGACAAAGATAAATTGTATATTTATATTCTAAATTTTAATAATGGTTTATCTGAAAAAGACAGATATACAAATATCAAGCGTCTTGTTGATGAATTTGTTGAAAGTCTTCTTGAAAACAGAAATGGCATCGGTGGAGCTATACTAGATGTATGGCAAAAAGAGCTTCTACTTAATGGTTCTACCGCAAACACAAACATCACGCTTGACAAAAAAAGTTTTATGTGGATTATTGCAGTTAAAGCAATAGAAAATTCTTTATACGATAATTCATTTTATAAAGAAATAGACATTAGCGAAATACAAGCCGTTGAAAATCATTTCAAAGAATTCATAAATACTTCTATAGTTAGATTTGAATTTATTACATCCGTTTTGTCTGAATTCAATAATTTTAAACCTGAACAAAAAAACAAAAAAACAGAAGAGTTCATAAGTAAAAATTGGAGAAACTTCAAAAAAGAATTTTCATTAGAAGATTTAGATGATGACACTCAAGAGATTTTAATTAAAATAATCCTTGCTAGAATCATTTATCAATCAGTTACTATAAATAAAATGAAGGAGAAAAACCTCATATGAAATTTGATTATATTAAAATAATCGAAGGTATGTATCAAAGAATCATTGTCTTTGATGAATATATAAATTTAATTTTCAGTAAAAAAAACAGTCAAGGCAAAACTACGCTTTTAAGACTATTGATGTATTCTCTTGGATATAAAATCCCAAATACAAAAGCAATTAAATTTGAAAACTGTTTTGTTGAAACAAAAGTTACAATTAACACAAAAAATTATGTATTAGCTAGACAGGGTGATTATATCGAAGTCAAAGATGAAAACGGTTTAAAACATGAGTTTGTGCTACAAGATGAACAGGATTCCTTGCATTCATTTTTATTTGGGACAAAAAACACCGATATACTTCATAACTTATTAGGATGTTTCTATGTGGATCAAGAAAAGGGTTGGACACTTCTTAATAGAGGCGTAGTTATAGGAAGTAATAGGTTCAATGTGGCTGAGTTACTTAGAGGGTTAACAGACAGAGACTGTTCAAACTTAAAAAAAGAAATAAGACAAATTGAAACTGAATTATCTAAATATAAAAAAATGTTAGATATCTCCGAATATCGACAGCAATTATATGAAGAACAAGGTTCATTGATTTATGAAAATTATGATGATGCCAACCAGAAAGAACTTGATAACCTTTACCTTCAAAAGAGTGTCTATGAAAAGGAATTAAAGAATCTAAAATCCGCCTATAACGACAATCAAAGTTTCAAAAAATATATAGAAAAAATGAAATTATATGTTGTTAGTAAAGACGGAAAAGAAATCCCAGTAAATTCAAAAACAATAAAAAATTTCAACGAAACAGTTGATTTATTAAGAGCAAGGCAAAAAATAATTGCTGCTGAAATTTCTGCAATTAATAGAAGAATTGAAAAACTTGATACGATAGTTGAAAAAGAGCAAATTAGTTTTAATACCACTAACGATATTATAAAGGATTTTGATAAAAAAATTTCATCGTTTGATATTGATTATACTGGTATTCAAGAATTAATTACTGCTCTTGAAAAAAAGAGAAAACTTTTAAAGGCAGAATTGACAATAAAAACAAAACAAAATAATGATGTATTAATTTCAATGTACCATAACATTGAAGCTTATGCAAAAGAGCTTTCTCTTGAAAAATATATAAATTTAAGAACTGATTTTATTTTCACCCATAATCTTAAAGAATTATCTGGTGCTATCCTACACAAAATTGTTTTTTCTTTTAAACTTGGATTTATCATTGAGGCAGAAAAATATTTAGGTTTCAAATTACCAATTATTTTGGATTCTCCAAGTGGAAAAGAAATTGATCCTAAAAATGTCGAAAAAATGATGGAAATATTGCAACGAGATTTTAAAGATAATCAAATAATTATAGCATCCATACACGATTATTCAATAATTGAAAAGAAAAAAATCCATACAATTGAAGATCGGTTAATTAATGAACCTATTTCATAAAATGATAGAAGTCGAGAAATGTCCTCGACTTCTATCATTTTATCTTATTATAAAGTTTATGCATTTTCAAAATCATCAAATTCAGGATTTTTAATATATTTGCCATTACTATCTCTTAAAAACGACAGTACTTGCTCAACTGAATCAGTGTTAATTTCCCCGTAGATGTGAGGATAGTGTCTTCCAAAATTATCGCTTTCCTCACATTTGATTTCTGATGTTTAATTTAACTTCGTCAATACAAATTAAAACACGAGATAGTGTTTACTATTTAAGCAAAATACGGCAGGGATAACCTGCCGTATTTTTATAAGTTTTCTATCAGCCATTTCAGCATTTTTGTATTTATATCTGTTAAATCGATGTATTTATCATACTGACTAAAATACGAAATGCAAATGATTTGAATTGAATAAATCACATATGGCATTGCCTGTTTTTCACTATCAGAAAGTTTATTTATACTGTCATATCCTTCCACAAGATTATCAAGTATTTCAAGCCACTTGTTTATATCAACATTTGGTTTAGAAAAACATTCCGATAACATTGCAGTTGCACAGTAACAGATGTCAAATATTCTAACATTAATCTCTGTCAAATCAAAATCAATAAATCCTTTAAACTCACCATTATCAAAAATCATATTTGACGGATTGATGTCACGGTGAATAACCTGTGTTGGTAATTGATTTATGATTTTACCAAAGGTATTTTTATAAATTTCAATAAATTCTTGAGTAAGGTTTTGTATTTTATATATACTTTCAACACAGTCATTATAAATGTTTACCTGCTTGAAATCAGCATTATCAAATGCTTTCAATTTGTTATGCAGTTTTGCAATATTGATACCGATTGTATAGGCAATACCTGTATCTGCAAATATATCTTCACATTTAAGCTGTTTACCCTTTATGCGATTTATAACTACGAAATATAAATCACCGTTTTGTAAATAATCATCACCGTTTTTGAGTTCAACTACATCTGCAAACATAATCGTCTTTTTGATTGATGCAAGATTTGCCGAATATTTTATCACATAATCATTACCGATATAAAACGCATTTTCGTTTTGCCTGCCGGTGTTTTCATTAATGATATTAGTGACCTCGTTATCCTGCAAATCCCAATTTGATAATAGTTTTTGAATTCTTGTTTTTGAAACCATAATATGTTCCTCCTGCAAAATGTTAATCTTGTATGGCTTATTGCCGATATAAGATTTGATGAATTCAGAAGGAGAGCAACAAAATTCTCGCTTAAAGGCTTTATAAAAGCCTGCATAGGTATTGAAGCCGTAATTCATCGCAATATCAATTTTAGATATATCGTTTCTCATTTCATAAACTGCAAACAATAATTTTCTTCGATTTATGTATTCTTTCGGCGACAAACCAATATGGAGATTAAACAATCTGCACAAATGCACATATGAATATCCTGCAAGGTTACATAAATCGTCAACAGTAAATTCTGCATCTAAATTATCGTCAATATAATCAATTACAGATTGAATTATTTCACGAGTATCCATCGCAATCCTCCTTTCATTTTCACTTGCAAGTTTATCAGTATTATATCATATCTTTTTTCAAAAACATTTCCTATTATATCAAAAAGGCAGTCAACAAATTATGACCGCCTCTTTATTGTCATACGATATTAGAAAACTGATTAAATAATATTACCTATAACGGCTCCGATTACTAACAGTAATATATTAACCAATATTTGAATCCACCATTTATCTTTACAATAATCAAAGATTCCTTGTGGTGATAATCCATAAATTTCATACCATTTTGAATTTACTTTTAAAGAATTATCGATTGCTCTATTGAGCAAATTTGCAAATACATCTACTTTTCTTAATGTAGACATATGTAACTTAATATATTCTTTGTTTTCAAATGCAATAGCTTCATCGTTTCCTGATAAAAAGTCTTTCGCTTTTATTCCGTTTCGTTCCAATAATTTTTCCATTCTTGGATGTCCAATATATCTAACTCCATAGTACTGAATAAATAGTCGCGATAAATCTATTTTTTTTAGCATCTTCAATTTTGTAAGGCTCACCACCCAAAACGGAGCATCTATGTTCAATAGCCTTGAATCCATAGTTAATATCTCTCATATTCCAATGAATCCAAGTGTATTCTTTGTGTTCTTTGGCGTATGAAAAAAACTCTTCGAGCATGAGTTTCTCAAGCTCATCATAACGTTCTTCAATTTCATTTAACTTTACACCTCTTTTTTCAGCCATTTTGTGTAATGAAAAGGATTCTGTTTGTGCAGATGCAAAATTATAAACCGCTATAGAAGTAATTCTAGGAGTATGTCCATCCTTTATATCATAAAAGCTTTCGCATGAATAATGAATTATTAAATAATTGCTTGGGTTTTTATCAATTTCTTTAAGAATTTTTGCTGCCTTTTTGTGACTGTCATATTGCATATTTTCACCTCTTATACTATATTAAACATATTTTATCAAATGTCAATGCAAAACATATAGAAGATGTTTTAGCTATTATTATAATCATATAGTTTTATAAAGTTTTCTAGATTAGATTTTATAAATTCTCTTAATTTGCTCATAGCAAACTTTCTCATCTGCAAAATTTGACAATCCACCAAACTGGCTCATTGTTCCTATGAGCGGTATATTTTCAAATACTGTGCCTTTTAATTTTTCAACTGTTGCATCCACAAATTTATCTGCAAAGATAACCGTTATATCTCTGCCGAAATAAGACTCTATGCTGTAATTAACCTTGTCTGTAAGTCCGATTGCATTATGTAAATCTGCTACAAATGCCTGTGCTTCAACAAGGTTGTTTTCTCTTTCTGTCAAGTCATTCGCTTGCAGTGCCGCATTGATTTTTGCCTTGATGTTTTTATCAATATTTAACTTGTTGAAAGCTGTTCCAAACCATTTGCTGTAATGTGCATAAGTATCTTTATACAAGAAACACAATCTCATTAATCTTTCTGCAATTCTTGCACAAATGATTTGGGAGCCTATTTCATCACCGACCTCACCGCAACGCTTAACAAAGGCTTGTTCAGACGAAATTATTTCCCATTGTGATGCGATAAGATACAGTTTAACCTCATCAGGATAAAACTTTATTTTATCAGTCTGTTCTCTAATATTAAGCTTGTCCACAAACATTTTGCCGGACACCAAAGACAACAACCTGTGCTCCGAAAATGCAAGCCAATCAAGAGGATTGATATTATCCAAATCAGCTGTTCCTATTTCATGAATAAGGAACTCTTCAAAGGTTTGTATGAATATCAACGGATTAACCTTACCACTATTGATTAACTGCGGATGCTGAACACCGCAATCGTTCGGGTCAGGTTCGGTAAAATTTACACTGTAACCCATATATTTATACGGCAGATTTTCTGCAAATCTGTTGAATATTTCGTCTTTTTTATCAATATCATCTTCACTCAGAAACATATAGAAACGAGGTCCCCACATATGGTCACGGGACACCTCGTCATCATAACCAAGAACATCCGAGCCGTAACCAATTAGACCTGCAGAATACTGCAAGTCGGGGAAATACTTATCAATAATAGGCTTTGCACATTCATTGAAAAAGCCTTCACATAAATCTAAACCTTTTATAAATTTAGTCATCGTTTACCTCATAATTTTTATGTCTACAAATTTAAAAAGTACTTATTTGATATTAATTTAAACCCAACTTTCTCATAAATGTGTACGGCATCCGGCGTATTGGTTGTTAGTGTAATATCGTTAAAATTTTCTGATTTTGCAAAATCAAGCAGGTAATGAATTAACTGCTGTTGGTATCCGTTACCGCGATAATCAGGTTTTGTATATACACTGACTATACAGCAGTGTCTGCCGTTTTTATCGCTGCAAACGGTAATTTGCGGCAGCTCTAATAGCTCTTCCAATGCACACATCGCAACAGGAGCATCATCAATATACATCATTGCGAAATAAATTGATTTATTGAGCTTATCTATTAAATGCTTCCTTGTTATTTCTGCAAATTTATCGCAATAGCAGGAAAAATCCTTGCCTAAAGTTTTATTCCAATCTTCAATTTGCATTTCAACTCTTAATTTAATAATATCATCTATATTATTGCTGCCTGCAATTATCATTTCTTTTTTAGTCATTTACATACCTTTCCCATGCTTGTATGAATTTTACTTTGAACAAGTTACATTCAGTTGTTTTTCATCTCCTGATATCATTCAAACAATTCATGTGTGAAATCATTCTCTCTTGCCGATACATAAGGCCATTTTCCTGTATCTTCAATGGTCATCGCATTTACATTGCCCAGATGAAAACCTACATGCCTAAACTGACCTAAAATACATTCAAATCTTGATTTATTGTCACAGTCAGCGACAACCTCATTTAACATATCTTCGGTTAAATTTTCAAGATAGTTATATGTTTTTGCATTAATTATGTCATAGTATTTCAATAAATCATCCTGTGTAACTTTAATATCCGATACTACATCAAGGGAATGCAGATTATCGCAATGAAATTCTGCACCAATAAAATTTTGGGGTGTACAACACCAATAATCAAACCAATACATAGCGTGATAAATATGCTTCCAAAGCGGCTGATTATATAATTTCTTGTTCAAATCGCAAGTTAAGATAACTCTACGAAAATTATCTATTAATCCGTATGTCATATCTCGTATAACATCTAAAATATTAGAACTATTAATCTCTTTATCCATAATTACTATCCTTAAGTTTCAGTGAAAACAGGCACAATATTTGCCTGCTTTTTTATTTAACTTTTATTGAATATATCCTACCATATTTTCAATAAACAGTAAACATAAATTGTATAACAGTTCATATGGGAAAAATAAATTTTTGTAAAATTAAAAAAATTTTTGTTACTTTTTGCAATTTTCGACACTTATATATTAAGAAGGCAAATTTTGACTGAAAATAAACATTTTTGTCGAAATAATGTGCAGTTTTGCATTTCATATTGACAATTAATGATATAAATAAAAAATGAAAACAAGTAAAGTTTAGGAGGTAAATAATGAACCCAAAAATTAAATTTAACAAAACAAATAATGCAGAAATCAATTCTTGGATAACACTATTCGATGAGGAGTTTAATGATGAATTATTGCTTTATCATTATACTTCGTTTAATAAAGCCTGCAAAATATTAGATGGAAATACATTTAGATTCTCCAAGTTATCACTTACTAACGATCCAATCGAAGCTAAACCAAAAATTACAGCTAGAAGTGATTTGGCCAAAAAAAATTTGCATACCGTGCTCTTACACTTTGAAAAAGTAAATAAAAGTAGTTTAAAACTTCTATGCTTTTCTAAAGATACAAAAATCAAAGATGAAATGAAAATCAATAAAAATCCAATTAATGATTATACAGGCAGGGGTTTTTCTTTACCAAGGATGTGGGCTCAATACGGTGACAACAATAAAGGTGTCTGTTTTATAGTAAATAAAAAGAAATTAATTGATGATATAAACAACAGAGCTATTTATAGAAACCGAATAATTTGTTGTGATGATGTTATGTATAAATCATTTTTTAACCCTTACCATATAAACAATGAAGAATTAGCGGATTTAAATGAATATTTTTCTACTGATGATATACTGCTTGATTTTCAATTTCTCAAAGATAATAGTAGCTTTATTAAATTCAACTACTTTTGTAAAGCTAAAGATTGGGAACATGAAAATGAATTTAGAATACTCGGTTTTAGCAATGACGAGATAAATATAAATCATACATCAAATTATATCGAGGGAATTGTAATTGGTGAAAATATGGATGCTACCAATACAAGAATTATTCATTTACTAAACAATAATGAAAAACCATTGTATAGGATAAAGTTTAATTATGATGCATGCAATTTAGAAAATATTAATTTTTAGGAGAAAAAAATGAGGCAAGCTGATTTAAGAACCTTTAGTAAGTATGAAATAACAAGATATATTTATGTTCCAGATTTATGTGAATCTAATAGAAAAAAATATGAAAAAATGCAAAAAGAAATAAATAAATCCTTAGATCTAAACATACAAAAACTATCACTATTAATACCAGATAGACAAATTCCCTTTATAAAAGTAAATTTCGCTACAAGAGAAGAAGAAAAAGATAATAAATTCTTACGAATTTTGGTATTAGATAATGAAAACGGCATTGTAAATAGGATAATAAAAACAGAAAACAAAACTCATTTTTTTTATGCATACATATCAACGGCACATAGAGAAATCTATATTGGGCGAGAACCTGTAAACATCAATGCTGAATTAATAGTAGATGAGAAATACTTTATTTCAATTTGCGTCGATATATTTCTAGATATTGCGATGTTTAATTCATATTCTTTTTTAAGGGAATTACCGGATGAAGAAAAAAAGAGAGTTTCATATCAAAAATATGAATATTATAAAAGCAACAATTTAGAATCATTTTATCATTTTAGAGAATATGATAATAAAGAACCTAATTATTTTTCATTGGCGTTCGCAATTAGAAACAATGAATTTGATTTTGAATTAGAACAATATATTTATATTTGGGAAGAATTTTTAGAAGAATATTACCATAATGAAACTAATAAAGTTGATAGTATAATAGATCAATTAAAATATCATAAATCCTTTGGACAAATCACAAAATATGAATCAGCAGATAAAATATTAAATAGATTTGATTCTGTAGGTTGTAAATTACTATTAAGAATAAATCGGCGTCCAAAACTTTCAAGAGACAGAAATAAAATTGCAAATTATTTCGGAATACCACAATTTAGATGTAAAGGAATAAAAGTCAAAGATATTTCAGAATATTATAATCCACAAATTGCGAAATACCTAGAAATAGGATATATATCTGCATTTAAAGTAGTTGTAACAAAAGACAATATAAAAAAAGAATTTATAAATGAAAATTGATAGTTTATTTGTATTATATTAATTTATATAATTACATAAACTAGTATAAAGCAAATCGTAAAAATAGCTTGTTTATGCTCCGGCTAAACTGTTTATTCAGTTTTAATTATCTCCAAAGCCTCTGCTTCGGATAGTTCATTATTGAGATACATATTTTTTGCATTGACTGCTCTGTCAAGCCAGGAAGTATATTCATCAGGTGATATTGCTTTCGGTGTTTCACCAAACGTATATGCTCGTTCCATTCGTTTATACATTTTGTTCTTTTCTTTGTTGAAGGTCTGCAAAACCAAATCGTTTTCCTCAAGCTTCTTATGCTTCATTAAAGGTCCGATTTGCTTGCAGGTCTTACCGTCCTTGAAAACTCTGTCGCAGTACAGGGTTTTCTTTTTTGTCTTTGGAATGAAATACCTACTGCAAAGCTCGCATTCACAAACTGTTTCTTTTCTGTTGTAAAACAAGAGCATTAAATATTGATAATAGTCCTTTACATAATCAAAGAATAGAAAGCTCTTTTCCTGTCCGTCAATATATGTGTAAACCGTCTTGCAGAAAACTGATTTTGGAATTAGTTCGATTAAATAATCTTCAAACAATTCCTTATGGATTATACAAGGAAAGAAATTTCGTACCTTTCTTTGAATTACAAGAAACTCATAAAGTCTTATGCTTAAAGTTGTTAATGCTGTTTCAAGACTTTCCTTTGATTCATAGGTGAGTAGGATTTCTTTATCGCTGACAACCTCTGCAAATGTTCCCGAAAGCAAGGCTCCTAAGGTTTTGTTTCTCTGTCCTATTATTTCTGCAAGCTCATAGCACCTGTTGATTGCATTTCTTAATTCGTGCTCATCAGGCTTGCTAATATCCTTTAGGTGCAACAGATTATATATCTCATCCTCCAAACCACTGAAATCACAATCGCAGAAGCTTTGAATTTCCATTCTGTAATCAACAGGCTCTAACCTCTTAACACCGTCATCACTAACCCAAAGTCGCTGAACAATATTTTTATTTTGGAAATTAATATACAGTCCGTTTCTTAATGCAATATCTTTGTCCATAATCAATCTTTCTTAAAAAATTCATTTTTCACTAAAGCATAGTGATTTATTCTTTACTGTATTACTATCATAGCAGAAAGAGATTTCTCTTTCAATATTACGAAAGGAGTAAAAAATGAAAACTGAATATCGCAAATCTTGTTTCTTCCTGACACCGAATAAAATATTCGATGAAGGATTAAAGCCGAGAGAATTTATTGTGTATAGTTATCTGCTTCGCTGCGGTTATGCTAAAATGCAATCATTTCCTTCAAGAAAAGATATTGCTAAAAAGTGTTCAATATCAGTTCCGACGGTTGACCTTGCACTTAAAAATCTTGAAGAGAGCGGATTGATTTCCATTACTCACAGGAACGATCCTACAAATGGTAATCACCTGTCGCACCTGTACACAGTTGAAAAAACTTGGTAAGGGCTCATCAGGACACCTGACAAAAAGAATATAAAAGCACCTTGAAAATTGAATATTGAGAATAAGCAAAGTAATCGTTCGAATCGCAAAACTCGATTGTGGGCAATTTGTGAGCCGATTGTGGCAAGTGTAACAGGTGTAGTTTTCATCTTAATTTTGCCACAGGAATTGTATCGTTTTTGCTCAGCTTTAGCTGAGGCAAGCAGAGCGTTCGGCGTTCCGCCGAACACCTTGATAACGGGCAGAAGCCCGGACCCACTTTCTTTCTTTTTGCTAAAAAGAAAGAAAGCAAAGAAAAACGAAACTTTTTAAGGAGGTAATAAACACATAAGAAAACGAGATAAACAGTTAGTCATTAGGCTGACTGAAAAAGAAAAACTGAATATTTTGGATAAAGTCGCTAAGTCGGGATTACCAACAAATGAATTCATTATCAAATGCACGAGTAGAGCAAAGATAAAAGCACCTATTGATCTAAAACCTGTTGTTCGTGAACTGAAACGCATCGGTACAAATCTAAATCAGTTAACTGCCAAAGCAAACAGTGGTGTGATAAGAGTGTTTGATTTATCTGACACAAACAAAGAGTTGGCTGAAATATATAAATTGCTAAACGAGATTTACGATGCCAATAGTTAGATTCAGTAATAACTCTTATCAATGTGCAAATGGCTTAAAGCAAATACTTGATTACTGTACTGATGATAAGAAGGTCATAGATAGCAATGGCAGAAAATATGTTTCAGGCGTTAACTGTACTACTGCTAATCCATACAGTGAATTTATGTTAACCAAGAAAGCATATCCTTCCGACAATCGCAATGGTCAAAAGGATAGATACTTTTATCATTACTATCAATCCTTTTCTCCTAATGATAATGTTACTCGTGACCTTGTTCATCAAATAGGAATTGAATTTGCAGAAAGAGCGTGGCGAAACAATGAGGTAATTGTAGCAACGCACTTGGATAAGGACCATCTGCACAATCATTTTGTTATCAACGGAATTGATTTGGAAACAGGAAAACGATTAAGGCAAGGACCTAATACGCTGAAAGAATTAAGAGCCATCAGTGATGAAATTTGTTTGAAGTACGGAGTAAATATTCTTCCACCATACGAAAAAACAAAACTAAAAAGTCCAAGCGCTAATGAATATCGTGCAGCATTAAACGGAAACAGTTGGAAATTCAAGCTTGCAGGTGACATTGATTATATAATGACGCTTGCGAAAAACAAGCAAGAATTTATTAACCTAATGAATAAATTAGGCTACGATGTGCTGTGCTCAGATGATAGAAAGTACATTACTTACTCTATTATAGGCACTAAACAAAGGTGCAGGGACAAAACCTTGCACGAAGAAAAATACTTAAAGGAGAACATGGAAAATGAGTTCAAATTACGACAATCTCAAACGGAAGAATTCCAATGCTCAGCAGATACTTTGTCAAGGAGCAAGCGTGACAGTAGTAGACAGAGAGCAATGGCAGGCTTTGCTTCAGGTATTGGATACCAACGCACAGATGATAGACTCAGCCAACAAGATGTTAGAGAGCACTGCGAACAAGAAAACAGTCAAGGATCTATCAACACAGGTTGGGAATCTCAGCGACAAGATTACTTCAATGGACAAGTCGGTAAAGAACAAAACGAAGGAATCAATGCTGAAGGCATCCGCGATAATGTTAGTGATTCAAGTCATCAGCAACATAATATCAGTCGCTTGGATATTTCATCAGCTTGCATCATAGATGAAGAATCCGATGATCCGGAATTAAGAGAACGCCAACGCAGAGCAAAGCAAAACGCTGATGCTATTGCTTATGGTATGGAAGAGCTCGCAAAGCTCATTGAGCAAAGCAAAAACAACTCCACCGATTATGATGAGGACAACTATGATTACGAAGATGATAATCAAGGTTGTGGTCCTGTAATGGGTGGAATGTAACTAAAACTAAAAAGTCCCGGCGAGCAATCGTCGGGCAGAAAGGAAATTTTATGAAAAGAATTAATTATGAGAAATTTGATATGGAGGTGATGTTTTAACCTAACAAACTTGCATTGGTGATAATATTGGATTTCAATATTAAGAATGTACCAAGTGAAGTTTGGGAATCTATCGCTGAATTGATTTATCCACAGGTTGTAGAGTATTTTGAAAATGAAGAAAATCAAAAGAAATATGAGCTTTGGATAAAGCAACAAAGCGATAAATGAGAAAAAGGCAAGAGCGTAAAAAACTCTTGCCTAATTTATTACCTTGCGTAAAGGTGACTAATGCAAAAAGAAAATCCGAACCCATCGCCTAAAAACGTGAAGTTCGGATTTATCCAATATGGCTCCCCCAACTGGGCTCGAACCAGTGACATCATGATTAACAGTCATGCGCTCTACCGACTGAGCTATGGAGGAATATATAACCCTGCATCAAAAGATACAGGGTAATGTCGGCATTACCTATTTTTCCGGGAGGCTGCCCTCCGAGTATTTTCGGCACGTTTGAGCTTAACTACCGTGTTCGGGATGGGAACGGGTGGACCCTCAAAGTAATCAACACCGACTATGCAGTAATGGATTGCACTACTGATTTTATATAAATGACCTGTTGGAACCTAAAGGTCAATGTGGTGACCCGTAGGAGAATCGAACTCCTGTTTTCGCCGTGAGAGGGCGATGTCTTAACCGCTTGACCAACGGGCCATTGATGGTACACCATCACGGGCTCGAACCGTGGACACCCTGATTAAGAGTCAGGTGCTCTACCAACTGAGCTAATGGTGCATAGCTCATAGGGAATATTAATATATACCCTGAAAACTAAATACAGATATTGATTTATGGAACTTAATTAACTCACTTGACACATAATACTTACTTATCAAGGTCAAGCCCTCGACCTATTAGTATTGGCTAGCTAAATACATCACTGTACTTACACATCCAACCTATCAACCTCGTAGTCTACAAGGGGTCTTAACTGTAAACAGTGGGATATCTTATCTTGGAGACGGCTTCACGCTTAGATGCTTTCAGCGTTTATCCGATCCGCACATAGCTGCTCGGCCGTGCCATTGGCATGACAACCGATACACCAGCGGTGCGTCCATTCCGGTCCTCTCGTACTAGGAACAGCGCTCCTCAAATATCCTACGCCCACGACAGATAGGGACCGAACTGTCTCACGACGTTCTGAACCCAGCTCGCGTACCACTTTAATCGGCGAACAGCCGAACCCTT
>OLGZ01000023.1_pt1 | contig 158299 bp, 153 predicted proteins | sample 1605981 | NCBI WGS metagenome assembly OLGZ01 (sample SAMN03283291) | human gut metagenome | biome: human-associated habitat; material: feces | host: Homo sapiens | place: Peru | collected 2012
ATTCCAACAGGACAAACCACAGCCGTAAATAACATATACGATATGGGAGGAAATGTATATGAGTGGACTACAGAGTCTTCTTCTAACACGAGCTTTCCTTGCCCCGGCAGAGGAGGCTGTCACTACGACAACTTCGATGGTAGACCAGCAGGAGTCCGTAATGGCCTTTCGGGCAATGCGAGCTTTAATGTCGGATTCAGGTGCACTTTATATTTGTAGACCTGAGCCCTGGTTTCTCTGAATTAAAATTCAGCAGAAACTAAAACCCATAGCAATATGTGGGAAAAAAGAGAAATTCCCCCAAGAATAGGGGAAAAAATAAAATTGTAGAGTAGGTAGGAAACGGGGTGGACCTAAGCGAAGCAATTCTTTATAAGAATTTATTTAAGTAAAAATATGAAAAGTTAGTCTAATAAATTAAGTATGCTATTTTAGAGAATTTCTCTTAAATAGCATACTTTTATATTCTATAATTTTATTCTATTTCCGGTTCTATATCGCCCCAATTTGGATTTTTAAAATAATCTTTTATATCATGCTCTACTTTTATTGGAGACATGTTAACCGAATAAGATTTCTTATTTTCTTCTGGAGAAATGTGTATTTTAGTACTTCCAGCTTTTATTTTGCTTATTTCTTCTTCAGATAGTCCATTCATTCTTAAAAATGGTGCATATGCAAAGTCATAATGTATTATTTTTTTTGCATTTTTCCAGTCTTTGCTTTTATCTGGATGTTCGGATAATTCTGCAAAGTTTGCATCTTTGGTTCGCAAATATACTGGTTCTTTTACATTATATGCTTTAAATTTGTAGTTAAAACAAGAGGTTAGACCTTTTGTTTCTAAACTTTCTTTGTATGCTGAACCATCTAAAGGTATAATATTGTCGTCTAAAAAGTTTGGATTTGCTAGGTCTGCTAATAGTTCAGATTTACCAGATATAAGCTTTTTTATTTTTAATATAAGCTCTTGGTCTGGCTTTGATAGTTCTGCAAATTTTTTGTTATCTAATAGAGAGTGTATTAAATTTAAGAATGGTTCTAGCTTTGGAATTGCAAGTGTTGCTATTTGCCTTATGTTTTTGTTTGGATAGCTTTGTGCAATTTCTAGTACTTCTTTATAAAATTCTATGTCGTTCCATTCTATAAAGTCTTCTAACAATACATCTTCTAATTTTAAGCTGTGTAATTTTCTAATATAGGTACATAAACGGTTTTTGTAGCTTGCGTTTGTGTCTGAATTTTCTAGTAATACTCTAAATAGTAACCCTACTGCACATTCTAAGGCTTGTTCTTCTTTAGACATATATAAGGAGTCGTATTCGTTTTCTCTTACAAGCAAAAAGTTTTCTATTTCTGGTAATTTATCATAGCTATAAACATCTGTATGTGTGCTGTCTACACTTATTTTAGGAGATGATGTATAGCTGTTGGTATGGAATGTAACAGGGTAGCCTTTGTATAATCTATCTCTAGATAAATAGTCTAATCTATCTACATCGTATGAACTTTCATCGTGCGAGTAAAAGTTTAAAGTGTTTTTTTGGTACAATTCTTTTAATGTAGCAGGTAGCTCATCACTTATATTTGATAAAACTTCCTGAATTTCTGGATATTCTAGCATTAGTCTTTGACCAAAAACTTCGTGTGGACCGTGTGCGTTAAATACTTGTTCTTCGAATACGTGTGATAGTGGAAAATGCCCAATATCGTGTCCTGCAACTTTTATAAGTTCTGCTATTAAATATAATTTTAAATTGTGTTCTTCTATAAAATTTTTCCAGTTTGGATTTTGAAAGTTAATTATAAATTCTTCTACTTTTCTATTGTAAACACCTTTAGAGTGCTCTAGTCTGCTATGAAATGTGTTTGGATACATATTAACTGTTAATGAAAGCTGGCTAACACGGGCTAAACGCTGCATTGGTTTTGTATTAAAAAAACTTTCTATTTGCTCTGGATAATAAATGTATGGATCCATGTAGTCATGAGCAAGGCTTAAGTCAATTTCTTTTTTTAGATTGATAGATTTATTTTTTATACGAGGATCATCAAAAAGCCAAGTAAAAAAATCTGCCATAATATTTTCTTTTGTGTCTAAGTTTTCTATATCTATCATAGTAAATAATCCTTTTTGTAAATAATCTATAACAATTATATTCAAATGAGCATAAAAGTCAATAAAAATGGAATTATTTGTTTCATAAATGCGAAAAAAATGATATAATGTTGGTGCTTAAAAATGTGAAAAATGGGTTTATGGGTAAAGCCTTAATTAAAAACCTAAATAAAATTACAAGGATTGTGATAAAAATGGCAAAAGTACAATGGAAGTCTGGAACTTTTATATACCCAATACCAGCAGTAATGGTTAGCTGTGGTACAATGGAAAAGTCTAATATAATAACAGTTGCGTGGACTGGTATATTAAATACAAATCCTGCAATGTGCTATATTTCTGTAAGAAAGGAAAGATATTCACACGATATTATTAAAGAAAATGGTGAATTTGTTATTAATTTAACAACAGAAAATCTTAGCTATGCAACAGATTGGTGTGGAGTAAAGAGTGGAAGAGATGTGGATAAGTTTAAGGAAATGAAGCTTACAAAGGAAAAAGCAAATTTTGTAAAAGCTCCACTTATAAAGGAAAGCCCAGTATCTGTAGAATGTAAAGTAAAAGAAATTGTGCCTCTTGGAAGTCACGATATGTTTGTTGCAGAAATTTTATCTATAGATGCAGATGAAAAATATATAGATGAAAAAGGTGCTTTTGATATTAGCAAATGTAATTTAATTGCATATGCAAATGGCGGATATTATCCACTTGGAAAGAAAATTGGCAAGTTTGGATATTCGGTTCAAAAGAAGAAAAATAGAAGATAATATATGCTATAAGTTTGTTTTTAAACAATAGAAGTATAAACTAATTACTAAATAAAAAATGTTGTTTATTAAAATTTAAAGTTACGACTAACTATGCTGGAAATAGCCGAAAATAATGTTGCAAAATGGCGAATTTTGTAATAAAATAGCGAAGAAGAAACAGTAAAAAAGAATAGGAAAAATAGGGCTTAAAAAGGAAAAATTAATCTTTTTTTAAACAGATTTTTAACCAATAGAAGGGAAATTGATTTAAGTATGCAAGAAGAAATAAAAGAGCAAAAAGAATATATAGAAAAAGTAAAAAAACTTAATTTAGGTAAAAACTTAAAATATGCAGTATTAACAATGGGATGCCAATTAAATGAGAACGATTCAGAAAAATTATCTGGAATGATGGAAGAAATGGGTTATAGCAAAACAGATAAGTTAGAAGATGCAAATTTAATTGTGTTTAATACTTGCTGTGTTAGAGAAAATGCAGAAGATAGATTATTTGGAAAACTTGGAGAAGTAAAAAAATACAAAGAAGCCAAAGGCACAATTATTGCAATTGGTGGTTGTATGATGCAAGAAAAACATATAGTAGAAAAGCTTAAACAAAGTTATTCTTTCTTCGACATAGTATTTGGAACTCATACTTTGCATAAGTTTCCCGAGGACGTTTACAATGTAATTCAAAATAGAAAGAGAATAGAAGATATTATAGATATAGACGGAGAAGTAATAGAGGGACTTCCAATAAAAAGAGATGATAGTATAAAGGCTTCTGTTTCTATTATGAATGGTTGCAATAATTTTTGTACATATTGTATTGTTCCATATGTTAGAGGAAGAGAAAGAAGCAGACGTGCAGAAGATATAATTGCAGAGATTAAATGTTTAGCAAAAGAAGGATATAAAGAGATTACATTGCTTGGTCAAAATGTTAATTCTTATATGAGAGTAGAACGTGAAAAGAATGAGGATGTTGGCCAAATTAATTCTTTTGCAAAACTTTTAAGAGAAGTAAATAAAATAGATGGAATAGAGAGAATACGTTTTATTTCACCACATCCAAAGGATTTTACAGATGATGTTATAGAAGCAATTAGAGATTGTGATAAAGTATGCAAAATAATTCATTTACCTTTACAATCTGGTAGTACAGATGTCTTAAGAAAAATGAATAGAAAGTATACAAAAGAACAATATTTAGACTTAGTTAAAAAAATGAGAGAAAAAATACCTGGGGTAGAATTCTCTACAGATATTATAGTTGGATTTCCAGAGGAAACAGAAGAAGACTTTGAAGATACATTAGATGTAGTTTCTAAAGTATGTTTTGAGCAAGTATTTATGTTTATATATTCAAGAAGAGTTGGAACACCAGCAGATAAAATGGAAAATCAAATTCCAGAAGATGTAAAACATACAAGATTTGATAGACTAAAAAAATTAGTGGAGAGTCAAATAGAAGCAAATAACAAAAAGTATGTTGGAACAATGCAAAAAGTATTGGTAGAAGGAAAGAGCAAAACAAACGAAAAAATGCTTACAGGAAGAACCGATACAAATAAAGTTGTAAACTTTGAGGCAGAAGAAGATAAAATTGGAACAATGGTTAATTTAAAAATAGTATCTGAACATATGTGGTACTTAAGAGGAGAAATACAATAAAGAGTTTGCAAAGAAAATTACTTAAAAAATTCAATTTATATAAAAACAAAACAAATAAAAAATTGAAATTTTATGGATTTGCTCTAAAGATGTAGAAAGGAATGAAGATTAATTATGGCAGAATATTCACCAATGATGCAACACTATCTTGCAACAAAAGAAAAATACAAAGATTGCATTTTGTTTTATAGACTAGGAGATTTTTATGAGATGTTCTTCGATGATGCAATAAATGTATCTAGAGAACTAGAACTTACTTTAACAGGAAAAGACTGTGGACAAGAAGAACGTGCTCCTATGTGTGGAATTCCATATCACGCAGCAGAAAGCTATGTTGCAAAACTAGTTCAAAATGGTCATAAAGTTGCAATATGTGAACAGCTAGAAGATCCAAAACTTGCAAAAGGCATAGTAAAAAGAGATGTTATAAGAGTTGTAACTCCTGGAACTGTAACAGAAACAAATTTGCTAGAGGAAAAAAGAAATAACTTTATAATGAGCATATTTAAAAAAGGTATTTTCTTTGGTCTTGCTGTTTGCGATATTTCAACAGGAGACTTCTATTCTGCCGAAATAAAAGAGGAAAATAACTTTGAACGTTTGCTTGACGAAATTTCTAGATATTCTCCTTCAGAAATAATTGTAAATAAAATGCTTTCAGAATGTTCTGAAGAAATGCAAACAATAAAAGAAAGATTTGATGTTTACATTTCTAATGAAGATGAAGAAAAATTTAGCACAGATACAGACAGAATATATAGAGAATATGCTTTATCAGATGATAAAGGAAATATTGTAAAAGACTTAGAAAAACGATTATTTGCTGTATCTGCAATAAATGGATTAATAACATATATAGAAGATACTCAAAAAACAAAGCTAGAGCATATGAACAAAATTACAATATATACAATTACAAAATATATGGCTCTAGATATAAATGCAAGAAGAAACCTAGAACTTACGGAAAAATTAAGAGATAAATCTAAAAAAGGAACACTACTTTGGGTATTAGATAAAACTTCTACATCAATGGGTGGTAGACTCTTAAGAAGATGGATTTCCGATCCTTTAATAGAAGTAAAAGAAATAAACGAAAGACTAGATGCTGTCGAAGAGCTAAAAAATGACATCATTTTAAGAGGCGAAATTACAGAGAGTTTAAAGGGTGTATACGATATAGAAAGACTTGCAGGGAAAATTTCTTATGGAAATGCAAATGCAAGAGATTTAAATGCACTAAAGGCTTCTAGTAGTAAATTGCCTGCAATAAAAAAATTACTGGAAAATTCAAATTCTAAAATGCTAAAGAAATTATATGAGAGTTTAGATACTTTAGACGATTTATATGAGCTAATAGATAAAGCAATAGTAGATGAACCACCAATATTAATTACAGAGGGTGGAGTTATAAAATTAGGATTTAATGAGGAAATAGACGAGCTTAAAAAAGCAATGACAGACGGCAAAACTTGGCTTGTTGAACTAGAAGCAAAAGAAAAAGAAGAAACAGGAATAAAAGGATTAAAAGTAGGATTTAATAAAGTATTTGGATATTATATAGAAGTTACAAAATCTAACTTATCTTTAGTACCAGATAGATACATAAGAAAACAAACATTAACTGGTGGAGAAAGATATATAACAGAAGAACTTAAAGAGCTAGAAAGCAAAGTACTTGGAGCAGAAGAAAAAGTTGTAGCTTTAGAATACAACGAGTTTGTAAAAATTAGAGAATACATAAAAACCCAAATTACAAGATTACAAAGGTCTGCTATGGCAATTTCTAAATTAGATGTATTATGCTCATTTGCAACAGTTGCAGAAGACTTTAATTATTGCAAACCAACAGTAGATAATAGCGGAATTATAAACATAAAAGATGGACGTCATCCTGTAATAGAAAAAATGTTGCCAAGTGGAAGCTTTGTTTCTAATGATACATATTTAGATAAAAGTTCAAATAGACTAGCAATAATTACAGGTCCTAATATGGCTGGTAAATCTACATATATGAGACAAGTTGCCTTAATTACCTTAATGGCTCAAATAGGAAGCTTTGTACCAGCAGCAGAAGCTCAAATAGGAGTAGTAGATAAAATATTTACAAGAGTTGGTGCATCAGACGATTTAAGTATGGGACAAAGTACTTTTATGGTAGAAATGATGGAGGTTGCAAATATTTTAAAAGAAGCAACGCAAAATAGCTTAGTAATATTAGATGAAATTGGAAGAGGAACATCCACATATGACGGACTTTCTATTGCTTGGGCTGTTGCAGAATACATAGAAAACAAGGAAAAATGTGGTGCAAAAACATTATTTGCAACACATTACCACGAACTTACTCAATTAGAAGACACTCTAGAAGGTGTTAAAAACTATTCAATTGCAGTAAAAGAAAAGGGTGAAGATATAATTTTCTTAAGAAAAATAGTTCCAGGAGGAACAGACGAAAGCTATGGTGTACACGTTGCACGTTTAGCAGGGGTTCCAAAAACGGTAACACAAAGGGCAAACGAAATATTAAAGAAAATAGAGAGAAAAAATGTACTAGTTAATAAAGCTAAAGAAAAAGAGGATAAAAAACAAGTGTCTGGACAATTAGATATGTATAACTTTAAACTTGCAGAAATAGCTCACGAATTAGACAAAGTAAATATAAATGAACTAACACCAATAGATGCATTAAATACTTTAGTAAAAATTAAAGAAGAAATGAGATAAATCTGGAAAAAATTGAGTGTTGAAATGACTAATGCTTTATTGTAAAATATTTATTAGGAAGGACATACTAATGAAAATAAAACAATTAAGAAAGATTAATAAAATAATGAAAAAAAGCTATAAGGTAAGCATAGCTTGTACTGTGCTTGCTACAATAGCTTTAACTTTTTGCGTAGTAAGTATTTTAAATAAAAAATATGCTGTAACATCAGAAGTTGTAGCAGAACCAGCTGGAATGACAAGAAAAACTAGTATGCAAAACTTAAATACAGAAAATGACATAGAAACACTAAAAAGCATTATAGAAAACAACACAAAAGATAAAATAACAGAGGAACTTTATGTAGAAGAAATAGATTTAGAATTTACAACAAAGTATGAACAAAGCAGCAAAATTGCAACAGGAACAATGCAAGTTATACAAGATGGAATAGACGGAAAACAAAATATAACTAAAAAAAGAACATACAAAAATGAAGAACTAGTAAGCGACGAAGCGGTACGGAAGTCAAATTGTAAAAGCTTCTGTAAATAAAATTGTTCAAATTGGAACAGGACCTTCTTACCTAAAATACACAGTTTCTAAAAATGATACAATGTATGTAACATCTAGTGATTTACCAGTAAGAAATTCGCCAGATGCAAATGCAGAAAAAATACTTACACTAAAAAAAGATGATGAAGTAAAAGTTCTAGAAATAGAAAAGGATTGGTACAAAATAGAATATACCACATATTCTGGCTGGGTAAAAAAGGATTGCCTAACTAAAAACAATCCTAATCAAGAGCAAACAGCAAACAATAATACCTATACTGCATCGCAGTTAAGATCTAAATTAAGCTTCGATATGGCATTAAACACACCAAGTGGAGCATCTTTAGAACAATTTGAGAAACTATTTGAAAATGATTCTCAAGATAAAAATAATGTGTTTAAAGATAATGCAAAATATTTTTACTATGCAGAACAACAATACAACATAAATGGAATATTTTTAGCATCAGTTGCAATTCACGAGAGTGCATGGGGAACATCTGCAATGTCTAAAAACAAAAAGAATTTATTTGGATATGGAGCATATGATAGAGATCCATCTGGAAATGCATATGTATTTAGTTCATATTCAGAATCTATAGACTTACTTGCAAGAGTGTTTACTAAATACTATCTAAATCCTAAAGGAACGCCTATTTATAATGGAGAAACAGCGTCTGGAAGCCATTATAATGGTGCAAATGTAACAGGTGTAAACAAACACTATGCAACAGATTCTAACTGGAAAAATGCTGTATATAAATGGATGAAGTACTTATATAATAAAATGTAATACAATTGTAATAATTGATAAAAACAACCGTGAAATAGCCTTAATTAAGCTGTTACACGGTTTTACTTATGCTTGTCGGTTTTTGACTAATTTTGTAAAAAATGGTATAATAAGCACATCTTAAAGGAGTGATGGAATACAATGATTTATCAAAATGACATTGCAAATCTAAAGACAGACCTAAACCAAAAAATTGGACAAAAAATTATAATAAAGGGGTCTTTAGGAAGGAACAGACCATTTGAAAAAGAAGCCACACTAGAAAAAGCATATCCAAGCATTTTTATTGTTAAGTATGATGAGAACCAAAGAAATGTAACTTACAGTTACACAGACTTACTAACAAGAACAGTTGAACTTCAAGTTTTCGATGGAAAGGAATATAGTTCTATAGTTCCACCGGAAGCACAAGGACAAAAAAAGAGAAAAGAATATGATATTAGATAAAATAAAAATTCCTATTTTGTAGGAATTTTTTTTGTGCCTTCATTGTTCTAATATAGATTAATATTGCATAAGTTATAAAAAAGGTAAAATTTGAAAAATTGGATTTTAAATTAAGAAGAAAATATGCATTTTTGCAGTGCATAAAACATTTTATATAATAGCCAATTAAAATTATTTTTCAAATAAATTTATGCGAAGGTGAAGAAGGAGGAATAAAATTAAGATGACAGTCAAAACATCTAAAAATAATTTATGCGTGAACAAAATAGTGGGACAAAAAACTGAAAAAATAATTGCAGAAGGAGACGAAATAGTACCAGATATAAAGCCAGACATATTAAGCACAGTTTCTACAAATGGAAATGTATGCATATATAGAAAAGAAATTCAAGAAGGAAAACTTAAAATAGAAGGAGGAGTAAATGCGTATATAATCTATATTGCAGATGACGAAAAATCTAGCATAAGAGCAATAAATACAAATATAGAGTTTTCTAAAACAATAGAAATAAAAGAACTTACAAGTAGTATGAATGTTGAATGCATTGTAAATCTGCTTAGCATAGACTGCAAAATAATAAATGGAAGAAAAATAAACTTAAGAGCAAATATGGAAGTAAGCATCACGGTATATTCAAAAGAAAACATAGAATACATAGATAAAATAGAAGACTGCAGAGATGTTCAATTATTAAAGCAAAATATTGCCGTAAATACATTAGTAGGAAGTGGAAACACAAGAATATATGCAAAAGATACAGTAAACATAGAAAATATAGACAATTTAGCAGAAATAATGAGAGCAAGTGTAACAATAGAAAATAAAGAAAGTAAAATAAGTTATAACAAAGTACTATCAAAAGCAGACACAGTATTTAAAATAATGTACTTAACAGAAGATAATAGAATAAACACAATAACTGCAAACATTCCAATAATGGGATTTATAGATATTCAAGACGTTGCAGAAGACGACATAAGCGATTTAACATATGAAATTAAAAATATAATAGTAAAGCCAAACAATGTAGAAGAACATTCAATTTATTTAGAAGCAGAAATAGAAGTACAAGGATTTGTATATAAAAAGCAAACAATAAATATGATAGAAGACTTATACAGCAAAACAGAAGAGTTAAGCTTTACTCAAAAAAATGTAAAACTAATGTTAGAAAAAACAAGTTTTAAGCAAGAGTATGTATTAAGAAAACAAGAGAACATAGAAGTTGCAAATTGTAAAATATATGATGTAGAAGTAAATCCTGTAATATTATCTACTCAGATAGAAGATGGAAGAATTATATATAAAGGAGATGTTAATTTAGGTTTTCTTTACGCTAAAGCAGACACTTCCAGCATTGCAGTAAAAAACATAGTAGAACCATTTGAATATATTGCAAGTATTCCTCAAGTTACTTCAAAATCAAAAATAAATACACAAATAGAAATAAGCAAAAAGGACTTTGTAGTAATGCCAGATGGAACAATAGACACAAATATGAGCTTTAATTTTGATGTAAATCTTGTAAAAGAAAGCAACATAAACATAATAGAAAACATAACAGAAGAAGAAGGAAAAACAAAAGAAACATACAGCATAGTTATATATTACACAAAAACTGGCGATACACTATGGAATATAGCAAAAAGGTTTGGAAGTACAGTAGATGAAATTGCAAAAGTAAATAATATAGATAAAACAGAGAACGTAATGCAAGGACAGCAATTATTTATACCTAGATAGAAATAACGAGGACAGTAATGTATAAGTACAATGAAGCAAAATTATTTATACCTAGATAAAAGGAAAATGCAATATAAATGATAATAATTTGTAAGTAATATAAACATAAGAATAGTAATTATTTATACTTTGAAAAAAGGAAAATAAAATGCGAATAGAAAAAATATATTCAAGAGATAGAATAAAACTGCCACAATTATTCAGTAATAATAGAAATTACTCAAATAATATTTTTGTAAATATTGTTATTGTAATAGTTGTAGCAGTTTTTACATATAGCATAATTGTAAAGGCTATAAATCCAATAATAGAGGAGCAGTGCAAAGACAATGCCAAAAACATAGCAAGTAAAATTGCAAATAAACAAGCTTCAATAATAATGAATAACTATAAATACGAAGACATAATTACAATTGTAAGAGATTCCGACGGCAATATAAAAATGCTTCAAACAAACATAAAAAGTGTAAATGAGTTAACCTCAGACATCCCTCTAAAAATAATAGAGGAGTTTAAAAAAGAAAACAACAGCAACATATCAATATACTTAGGAAGCATATTTGGTCTAAAAATGTTATCTGCAACAGGCCCTAAAATGCACGTAAAGATTGCAAACATAGGAAATGTAGATACAACATTAGAGTCGCAATTTACGGCACAAGGTATAAACCAAACACTACATAGAATATACTTAAGCTTGGACTGTGAAGCAACAATCCTAACTCCATACAGCACAATAAAACAAAAAATAACAAATCAAATATTAATTGCAGAATCTGTAATAGTTGGAAATGTACCAGACTCATATTACAACATACAATCGACAGATCCAGTAGGAGATAGTAAATCGCTAATAGATTAAAAATAGAAAGTTAGTGCTTTAAAATAATAGGTGTAAAACAAATAGCTAGATAAGAAGAAAGTAAATTGAAAAAGTAAATTTTATTGAAAAATGCATTTTCACCCAGTAAGGCTACTAAAAAATACTACATTTTCAACAGTAGAGTGAAAAAATAAATAAAAAGCCTTGAAAAAAATGAAGAACTACTATATAATCCCATACAGAAATTAAAGGGAGAAATAGTAATGGAAGAAAATAAAAGAAGCGGAAAAACTAAAAAAATAGTTTTATCATTAATATTAATTATTGTACTTGCAATAATTGGATTTATAATATACGAGGTTGCAACTGTAAATAAAACATACTATATTGGAGAAAAAAATCTTCAAATACCAGTATTTGTATACCATGACATAGTGAAAGATGAATCACAAATTGAATACGACTATATGCAAACAACAGAAGAAAACTTTAAAAAGCAGATATTAGGACTTATGAAACTTGGATACAAACCAATAAGTTACCAAGATTTAGTAGACTACCAAGAAGGAAAAAAAGCAATTAGCAAATGGAGCTTTTTAATAACATTTGATGATGGCTATACAGGGGTTTACGAATATGCCTATAAACTTGCAAAAGAATACAACATACCAATGACATCATTTGCAATAAACGATTGTGTTGGTGCAAGTAGTAGCTATTACACTTGGGAACAAGCAAAAGAAATGCATGATAGTGGACTAATTTCAATATATTCACATGGATTCACACACGCACAATATAATAACGAAACAAAAGAAAAATTAGTAGAACAAACAGAACAAGCTTATGCAGAGCTAAGAGAAAAATTAGGAGACGAAAATCTACTAAAGGTATTCACATATCCATATGGACTATATACAAATGAAGAAAGAGAAGCCTTATGGGAAAAAGGGTACGTACAAAACTTAACTGATAACAGAATAAATCTAAGTAGCACATTAGACTTATCTGGTTTACATAGATCATATCCTTTAAATGATTCTTTGTTAAAAGTTTTAATAAAAATACAATACAGGGTGGTAAGGTATCATTAAAGAGATTACAAAAAATATTTAGTAAATGATTAATCAAAGAATAGGTTAATTAATCGTTTGCAATAATTGTGAGTATATCGGAAAGTTTGCGCAAACTTTAAAGCTCTTATGATAAAAGTTATTGACAATAATAAAAAAATAGATTTGAACTAGAATTTTAGCTCAAATCTATTTTTTATGGAGTAGTTTAATTTAAGTGCATTTTATTAAGCACGTTTGCTACAATATGAACTATTTTAGATGCATTATTTTTTGCAACATTTTTACCAAATGCTTTTCCTGTAACTGTTAAAGATGCAACCAAAGCACTTATAATAAACTGAAGATTAAAAGACAAATTTAAACTCTCAGTAATTTTTATAGCAATTAATGCACTTATTGCACCACTCAAAACACCGCAAATATCACCAATTATATCAGCACAGAAATTAGCAACTTTAGAAGAATTCCTTATTAATTTTACAGATGTTTTAGAACCAGAAATTTTTTTACTAGCCTTTGCATGGAACTCTTCTTCGTTAGCAATAGTTACAGATACACCAATTATATCAAAAACAATACCAATTAAAATAACCAAAAGCAAAATTAAAAGTGCTGGGAAAATAGACAATTTAGTTATTGAATTTGTTGATATAAAAGAAAACGTAATAGATAATACAAATGTTAATATAAAAACAGAAATAAGCCATTTTATATCTGACTTAGACTTATTATTATCCTTTTTCTTATCATTTTTTACCTGTTTTTCATTAAGAGCAGAAGGTGTCTTCAGCTCAGAACCTTTTTTATTCATATAAATTTTGTGATACTATTTTAAGTATCTAATTCTCCTTTCAAAAAATTAGAATATTACACATAATAAATTTATTTTACAAATTTAAAAAAATAAAAAAATTTATTTCTAAATTTTTAAATGTGCTTTTCTAATAAAAAAGTGACAAAAATGCCACTGTATAAATATATGTTTGGATGGTAAAATTATAAGTAAATTTTACGGTTTGAGGTCTAGCCTAATTTCTTTATCTGCTACTTCGAATTACTTCTCAGCAGTTTCCTTTTAAAGCAGATATTCCATATAGGAATGCCAGATTGCCACTTAAATCCGTACCTTAATCCTTATAATTCTATGTTTCTTGATTGAAACAAACATTCTAGAAGTTTTCCTTGAAATACTTTTCTAAGATTAGTCCTTTTTGCAACAATAATTTCATACAAAAATGTAATCCCGAAATTGTCACTCAAGACAGGCTACTCTATTACCTTAAGTTTGCAACTTAATCTCATAGGTTATACTTAAAATTCGTAAATCTATTTTTAAGCCTCCGCGATAATAGGGGAGAGTATGTATGCCATTACATAGTACCCTAAAACCTTACTCCCTGAAAGCACACAAAACTGGCATTTCGCGCACGAACAAGGAACTTCAACGATGTGCCCTTTAGTGGATTTTTAGCCCCACCCTCATAATAGAAAGCATTACTAGAATAATGCACCATCAATTAAAATTATAGCATAACATTTGAAAAAAATCAAGATGGAAGACTATGTCAAAAAATTATAAAAAACGACACTAAAAAATACACAACGAAGTTGTTAAAACTTGCACAACAAAAGTGCTAAAAAATGCACAATGAAACTACTAAAATCTGCACAATGGTATTGCAAGAAACTTTACATAAATATTGATTTCTCAATAGTAATATGCTATAATTAGTACGTTGACAAAAGTTGTCACACCTTTGAAAAGGCAAAACTATTCGGAGGTGTAAGCCTCCGAGCAATTGCAAGGAGGCTTGTATGGATGACCTAAAAAAAGCAATTGAAAGATTAAATAAAGCTGTTAAATTTACTCGATTCGTGTGTATAATGCAGTGGATTGTAGCATTAGTAGCGTTCATAATGATAGTAGTACATGCAATAACAAAATGAATAACGGGTCAGATAAATAAAAGAAACTAAAAGGCAGGTGAAAGTTGGATTTCGGTTCAACTTCCATCTGCCTTTGGTGTACATTTTACTAATCAAGTACTTCAATAGATTTTATAGAAGAAAAAGCTTGTTTTTGCTACAAATAGTATTGATTTTACACCATTTTTATTGTAGAATATGAGAGTATAAAAATAAGGCTTTCAAGACATATTACAAAATATAAATTGAAAACTAATGTCACGAAAGGAGCAAATAGAATGAAGGTTAGTAAAGAAGAATTATTACATATAGCAAATCTTGCAGATTTAAAAATAAAAGATGACGAAATAGATAACTATTTAGCTAATTTGCAAGATATTTTAAATTTTGCCGAAGTTGTAAACAAGGCACCAATAGATGATTTACAAGAAACAATCGGTGCAAATGAGAATTCAAATGTATTCAGAAAAGATGAAGTAAAAACATTTGAAAATCATGAGGGATTAATGGCAAATGCACCAGAAAAAGAAAGAGATATGTTTAAAATACCAAAGGTTATATCTTAAGAGAGAAAGGAACGCATGAATATGGGAAAATTATTTGTAATAGATGGAACAGATGGAAGTGGAAAACAGACACAACTAGAAACTTTGAAGAAAAGATTAGCAGATGAAAAAATAGATTATAGAACTGTTAGTTTTCCAAACTACGATAGTCCATCATCTTCACTAGTTAAAATGTATTTGGCTGGAGAGTTTGGTACAGATGCAAAGGCAATTAGCCCATATATTGCTTCTACATTTTATGCGGCAGATAGATATGCAACTTATGTAACACAATATAAAGAGTACTATGAGAATGGTGGAATAATCCTTGCAGATAGATATACCACGGCTAATATGGTTCATCAGGCAGGAAAAATTCAAGATAAGGCTGAAAGAAAAAAGTTTTTAGACTGGTTATGGGATTTTGAGTTTAATTTATATGGACTTCCAGTTCCAGCAGAGGTATTTTTCTTGAATATGCCACCAGAATATTCTGCAAAGCTTATGAAAAATAGAGAAAACAAAATAACACATGAGGCAAAAAAGGACATACATGAGAAAGACCAAGTGTATTTAACACAAGCCTATAATGCGGCATGTGAGCTTTCTAAGGAGTATAATTGGTACGAAATAAAATGTGTTAAGGATGGAAAAATTAGAACTATTCAAGATATAAATGATGAGATTTTTACAGAGGTAAAAAAACACATATAGGAGGTAAATTGGCAAATGGAAGATATTACAAGACTTACAGTCCACGAGCTTGTGGAAAAATTGAATAAAAACGAATTATCTTCAGAAGAAATTGTAAAAGCTTACAAAGCAAGAATTGAAGATAAAGAAAAAGATGTAAAAGCCTTCATTACAACTACTTTAGACGAAGCAGAAAAAGAAGCTGTTAAGGTTGATGAAGAAAGAAAAAGTGGAGCAAAATCAAGTTTCGCAGGTGTTCCAATTGGAATAAAGGACAATCTATGCACGAATGGAGTAAAAACAACATGTGCATCTAAAATGCTAGAAAACTTTGTTGCACCATATGATGCGACAGTTGTTGAAAAGCTAAAAGAACAAGACATAATCAGTTTAGGAAAACTAAACATGGACGAATTTGCTATGGGAAGTTCAACAGAAAACTCTGCAATGCAAATCACACACAATCCATGGAATTTAAATAAGGTACCAGGAGGTTCTTCAGGAGGTTCTGCAGCAGCAGTTGCAGCAGACATGGTACCATGGGCTTTAGGTTCAGATACAGGTGGATCTATTCGTGAGCCAGCATCTTTCTGTGGAGTTGTAGGCTTGAAGCCAACTTATGGATTAGTTTCAAGATATGGACTAGTTGCATTTGCTTCATCATTAGACCAAGTAGGACCAATCACAAAAGACGTAACAGACTGTGCTATGCTTTTAAACTTGATTGCAGGTCATGATGAAAAGGATTCTACATCATATAACATAGAGAAAAAAGACTATACAAAGTCTTTGAAAAATGATGTTAAAGGATTAAAAATAGGCGTTCCAAAGGAATTCTTTGGAGAAGGAATAAATGCTGAAGTAAAAGCAAAACTAGAAGAAGCCATAGAAAAATACAAAGAAATGGGAGCAATTGTTGAAGAATGCTCACTTGATGTTGCCGAGTATGCACTTGCAACATATTACATAATCGCTTGTGCAGAGGCAAGTTCAAATTTAGGTAGATTTGATGGAATCCGCTATGGATACAGAGCAAAAGACTACAAAAATTTGAAAGAATTATTTGTAAATTCTAGAAGTGAAGCCTTCGGACCAGAAGTAAAAAGAAGAATTATATTAGGAACTTATGTGCTATCATCTGGTTACTATGATGCATATTACAAAAAAGCTCAAAAAGTACGTACATTCGTAAAGAAAGAATTTGATAAAAACTTCGAAAAATATGATGTTTTATTAACACCTGTTGCTCCAACAACAGCATTCGGAATTGGAGAAAAATCAAACAATCCATTAGAAATGTATTTGGCTGATATATGTACAGTTTCAATAAATATTGCCGGAGTTCCAGCAATATCAATACCTTGCGGAGTTGATAGCGAAGGAATGCCAATAGGAATGCAACTTATTGGAAAAAGATTTGATGAAGAAACAATATTAAATGCTGCATATACATTTGAGCAAAAAGAAAAATTCAGAGAAAAATACAGACCAGAATTTAAGAAAGGAGAGTAAAAAATGCCAAGAGAAGATTATGAAGCTATAATAGGACTAGAGGTCCATGCAGAGCTTTCTACAAAAACAAAAATATTCTGCAACTGCTCAACAGAATTTGGCGGAATGCCAAACACACATACATGCCCAATTTGTATGGCAATGCCAGGAACTCTTCCAGTATTAAACGAAAAAGTAGTAGAATATGCCGTAAAAGCAGGCCTTGCAACAAATTGTTCAATTTCAAAAGACAGTAAAAACGATAGAAAAAATTATTTCTACCCAGACTTACCAAAATCTTACCAGATTTCACAATTTGACAAGCCTCTTTGCAACAATGGTTACATAGAAATTGAAGAAGAAAATGGTGAAAAGAAAAAAATAAGAATTTTAAGAATTCATATTGAAGAAGATGCTGGAAAACTAAACCACAATGAGTTTAGCGAAGGAAGTTTAGTTGACTTAAACAGAGCTGGAGTTCCTCTAATAGAAATAGTTTCTGAACCAGACTTAAGGTCTGCAAAAGAAGCTGATGCTTATTTGAAAAAAATGAAATCTATACTAGAGTATATTGCTGTTTCTAATTGTAAAATGCAGGAAGGTTCATACAGAGCAGACGTTAACGTATCAATACATAAGCCAGGAACACCATTTGGAACACGTGCTGAAATGAAAGGTATGAGTTCATTTAAATCAATTTCGAGAGCAATAGAATACGAAATACAAAGACAATCAGAAATATTAGATAATGGTGGAGTTGTAGAACAAGAAACCAGAAGATGGGATGATGTATCTGGAAAGACCTTCTCTATGAGAGATAAAGAGGATGCACAGGATTATAGATATTTCCCAGAGCCAGACTTAGTTGCAATAAAATTGTCTGATGAATATATAGAAAATATAAGAAAAACACTTCCAGAGTTGCCAGAAAGCAGAAAAACAAGATACATGGAAGAGTATAAACTATCTGAGAAAGATGCTAGATTACTTACTGCTTCTAAATATTTATCAAACTTATTTGAAGCAGCAGAAAAAATATGTAAGAATGCAAAAGCAGTTGCTAACTGGATTTTATCAGACATTTCTCGTATATTAAATGAGGAAGAGCTAGAGCCAGAACACATTCCTTTCACAGGAGCTGAACTTGCAAGTCTAGTAGAATTGATAGACAAAGGAACAATAAGTTCTGCAATAGGTAAAAAAGTGCTTGAAGAAATGTTTGTAGAAGATGCTACAACACGTAACCCAGAAGAAATAATAAAAGCAAAAGGCTGGATACAAATTTCTGATGAAGGAGCTATAAAAGAAGTGGTAATGCAAGTATTAGAAGCAAATCCACAATCAATAGCAGACTACAAAGCAGGAAAAGATAGAGCATTAGGATTCTTAGTCGGACAAGCAATGAAAGCTACAAAAGGCAAGGCAAATCCACAAATGCTTAATAAAATGTTCATAGAAGAAATGAATAAATAAAAAAGAATATATCGAAAAGTTTATGCAAACTTTACACAAATTATTCTATATACTCAAAACAAAATAAAAAGAACCCAATTATTAAAAAATTAATAATTGGGTCACTTTTTTATAAAAAACTGTGCACAATTTTTTATATTACGCATTCATAGCGTTTAACTTCTTAGCTAATAAAGATTTTTTTCTAGAAGCTGTGTTTTTAACAATAACACCTTTTGTACAAGCTTGATCTATTTTCTTTGTAGCTTCAGAAAGTAAAGTTTTAGCTTCTTCAACATTTCCTGCTGCAACAGCTTGTTCAAACTTTTTAACAGCTGATTTATATCCAGATTTAATCATATTATTTCTAGCAGTTTTCTTTTCAATAACGTTTACACGTTTAATTGCAGATTTGATATTTGGCATATTCTATTGCACCTCCTCAATGTAAATTTTATAACGTATTTTATTGTATCACGAAATTAGCAATATTGCAAGGATTAGAACAAAAATCTTTACAAATAAAATGGAAATATGATAAAAATTGAACACATTTTACAATTTTTTAGAGAGCATAAAACAATTATACGATTAAATATAAGTATTTTACTGTCAAGTGAAAAGTTAAATGCAACTTGTACGAGAAAAAGCAAGTTTACAAGTATTTTATATAGAAAAATAATGAAAATGTTATTATCATAAAGTATTTTTATGCTATAATATTTAAAGTAAATAATAAAAAGGAGAATAGGTTTATAACCTAAAAAGAAAATACATGAAAATAGGATTTTTTGGAGGAAGCTTTAATCCACCCACATATGCACATTTAGAAATAGCAAGAATGTCGATACAAGAGCAAAATTTGGACAGAGTCTATTTTGTACCAGTTGGAAATAGCTATAAAAAACCAGAATTAATAGATGAAAATTACAGATATGAAATGTTACAAATAATGAGTAAAAACTTTAATAACATAGACGTGGAAAATATAGAGTTAAATAAAAATGAAAGTATTTCTGCAATACAGGCATTCGAAATGATAGAAAAAAAGTATGAAGGTACAGAAATTTATTTTATAATGGGAGCAGATAATTTTATAAAAATACCAACTTGGAAAAATGCAGAAGAACTGATTACTAAATATAATTACATAGTATTTAATAGACATTCTTTGAATTTGGAAAATTTTATAAAAGAAAATGGTATGTTATATAAAAATAAAGAAAAATATAAAATAATACAACTAAAAGAAAATAAAGATACAAATTCGAGTATAATAAGAAAATTAATAAACGAAGGAAAATATCAAGAAGCAGACAAATATACTAGTAAAGAAGTAATCAAATACATAGTAAAAAACAATTTGTACCAATGAAAAGCCAAATACATCTTGCAAAAATAGGTAAAAACATATATAATGAAAGTGCAAAATGCAAAATAACATATCGAAAAAGATTGAAAGGAGCGATTTTTATGAACATAAAAATAACAGGAAAGGAACTAAAGGCAACAGACGCAATTAAAAATTACATTGAGGAAAAATCTGAAAGATTAGAAAAATACTTTGAAACAGAAGATATAGATTTATATGTAACAATTAAAGTTGAAGGACAAGAACAAGTAGCAGAAATGCATGTATCTGCAGCAGGAGATACTCTAAGAGCTGTTACTGCAAGTAAAGATTTATATGCTTCAATAGATAAAGACATAGATATATTAGAAGGTCAAATTAGAAAAATGAAGACTAAAAAAGACAAACAAAATATGACAGAGTCTATAAGATTAAAAGAAGCAAACAAAGAAGATGAACATCAAATTACAGACGAAATAGTAAAAACAATGTACTATGATATAAAACCAATGGGACCAGAAGATGCAAAATTATTATTAGAAGACCAACCACAAAATAGATTCTTAGTATTTGTTAATATAGAAACAGGAAAAGTAAATGTAATTTACAAATTAAAAGACAACAAAAACTTTGGCTTAATAGAACCAGAAGCATAATAAAATAAATGCCGAAATAAGAAGGATTTTAAAAGTCCTTCTTATTTTTTATGCCTTTTAGTAGAAAATCAGAATTTTATGTCGAACACTTTATGGAAATTAATGGGAAAATCAATTGACTTTAAAGTAAATCTAAGTATAATGAAAATAAAGTTTGATATATCAAAAGGTTTTGTTAAAACGAAAGAAATTAATTCTAAAGAAAAATCCAAAAGTAAAAAATAAAAAGGAGTGCAGATATGTATAAAAAAATATTTGTTTTATTAATTGTGCTCATTTTTGTAACATCTTTATATATGCTATTTAGATATGACCAAAAAGTTTTAGAAAATAGAGAAGCAAATGAGCAAAAAACAAAAGACAATATTGAACAAGAAAGAGCTGAAGATGAAACTTTAGAAGATGAGTATTTAGGATATTTAGTAATAGAAAAAATAGGCTTAAATGGACAAGTTAAAGAAGGAAGCACAAATGATATATTAAAAGAATACATAGGTCATATAGAAGAAACTGCAAAATATGATGGCAATGTTGCACTAGCTGCACATAATAGAGGAAACGAGTATTCATATTTTGCAAGAATAAATGAACTGGAAGAAGGAGATGAAATAATTTATAAGACTAGGTATGGAGACAGAAAATACAAAGTATTTGGCAAACAAGAAATATTAGAAACAGACTGGTCTTTACTAGAAAATACTAAAGAAAATAGACTTACATTAATAACCTGCATAAAAAATAAAATAAACCAAAGATTGTGTGTACAAGCTGTGCAAATATAAATAAAAAAAGGAGGATTTAATCAATTAATATAGTTGATTATAAAATAATTTATGAGTCTAAAAATCGATAAAATAATTATATTTATAGTAAGTTTTATATTAGTATTTAGTAACATTGTTCCAGTTTTAGCATTAAGCTTTGAGGATGGCCAGACTATAAACTTAAAAAAAGACCATGACTGTATTGCTGTACTAAAAATACAAGGAGAGGATAAGTTAAAAGCAGTTGCATATGTGTGCTACGAAGATCCTGCAACAGGAAAAAAATATCCAGCTTTTTGTGTTGAACCTAAGAAAGAAGGAATTGGAACAGGTGCGGCTGATAATTACGACGTAACATTAGAGGCTTTAAATGATGGACCTGTTTGGAGAGCTTTATATGTAGGATATATGGGAAAACCATATCAGTCTTGGGGATTAGACTGCGACGATGATTTATATTATGCAACTAAGACTGCAATACATTGTTTAATGGATGGAACAACTCCAAAAGGAAAGTATGAGGTTCCCAATAGAGTTGGATATGGAGACAATATATCATTAGAGGATGTTCAATTAAGAGGACAAAAAGTTCTAAATGTTGCAGAGCAAATATATTATTATGCAATTGAGAGTAGTGATAACTATATAAAGCCTGAAATATCCGTTATCAAAAATGCAGAACAACAAGAAAAAACAATAAATAACAAGAATTATATATTATTAACATATAAAATAACATCTAATAGACCAATAGATAGCTACAATGTTAATATTCAATCTTTTCCAACTGGAACACTAATTTTAAATAGTGAAGAAAAAACAACTAATACAATACAAGGAGAAACATTTAAGGTCGCTATTCCAAAAGATAAATTAACCGCAAACATAAAAGGAACAGTAAAAATAGAAAATGCAATTTCAAAAACATATCCTGTATTTTATGCAACTGCATATGATTCAAAGTATCAAAATTATGTAATATATGCAGATAAGGAAGAAGCATTGCAATGCCAAACCATTACCAATATAGATGTGCACAAATCTAAACTTACAGTCATAAAGAATGGCGAAGCAGAAGTGCTAGAAGGAGTAAAATTTACTGCTAAATATTTGGATAATAACGAAAAAATTGGAGATTTTGTTACAAATAAAAATGGAGAAATTATAATAAAAGGATTAAGACAAGGAAAAATATCTTTAACAGAAACTGAAACAAAAGATGAGTACATATTGCCAGATAAACCTTTTGAAATAGAAATTGGTTATAATGAAAGTAAAAATTATACTATAACCAATAATCGTAAAAAGGGAGAAATAGAGATTACAAAAGTAGACAAGGATGATAATACAATATGTTTAGAAGGTGTAGAATTTGAGTTGATATCGAAAGAAGGAAAAGTCGTTGCAAATTTAAAAACAGATGCTAAAGGAAAAGCAGTAGCCTCAAATATAGATATTGGAGAATACACTTTAAAGGAAACTAAAACAAAAGCAGAATACAAAACTTGTGCAGACAAAAGCGTAAAAATTAATTGGAATGAAAAATTAGAATTAAAAATAGAAAATGAAAAGAAAAAAGGAAAAATAAAAGTAATAAAGCAGGACAAAGAAAATAATGAGATAAAACTTGCAAGTGTTAAATTTGATGTAATAAATGAAAAAGGAGAAATAGTAGAAACATTAGTAACAAATAGTGTTGGAGAAGCAACAACAAAAGACCTTCCAATAGGTAAATATATAATAAAAGAAATATCTACCAATAGTAAATACATATTAGATGAGACACCAATTACAATAAACGTAAAAGAAAATGAAATAACAACACAAATTGTAAATAACGAAAGAAAAAAAGGAAGTATAAAAATAATAAAAACAAGTAGTGATGAAAATAAAATAACAAAAACAGAGGCAGGAAGCCCAATAGAAGGTGCAAAATTTAATATTTATAATTCAAGTGGAAAAATTGTGGATACAGTAACTACAAATAAAGAAGGTATTGCAATTAGTAAAAAATTAGATTTAGGCAATTATAAAGTAAAAGAAGCGGAAACAGCAAAGTGGTATATTTTAAACGACAAAAGCATAAATGTAGAAATAAAAGAAAATGAACAAATTATAGAATGTAAGCTAACAAATGACCCACATAATCCTAGTGTGAATATAGAAAAAAATACTAAAAATACAGTTCAGTCAAATGGAGAAATAGACTATGAATTTAATATAGAAAACAATGGAAATGTTAAATTACAAGATTTCACGTGGTATGATAATTTGCCATACGAAAAAGCAAAAATAACAAAAATTTCTACAGGAACATATAATCAAGAATTAAAATACAGTATCTATTACAAAACAAATCAAAAAGACCAATATATGGTTATAAAGAAGGACATTAGCACAAAAGAAAATAGTTATATAGACTTAAGCAATATTAACTTAGAAAATGAGGAAAAAATAACAGAAATAAAAGTATGCTTTGGAGAGGTGAAGGCTGGATTTAAAAATCTAGAAAAGCCACACATATATATGAAGGCAAACGAAAACCTGGAAAACGATACAATAATAAAAAATTATACAATATTAGAAGGTTATGACGGTGACTACAAAGTATCTGATGAAGATATTGTAACAACAACAGTTTACAATATAATAGAAAAAAAGAAACTGCCAAGAACAGGATTTTAAAACTAAATTATATAATGCTATAGTAAAGAACGTAATAGATGTCAAAAAAAATAATTTCTATTTTGAAAAAATAAATTCTATTTATTAGGAAAGTTATGTTGACTTTCCAGAATAAATAAAATATTTGCTTAAAAGCTATTTAGAATGAAAATAAACGTCAAGTAAAAAGTTAAGTGCAATTTTGTAAAGTAAATACAACTTGTACGGATGAAAATAAATAAAAAAATTAGCAAAAAAAATTGAAAAATGTAGAATAATGTAATATAATGTAAATGTTGCTTAATGGCAACAACATTAGTAATGTTTTGAAAGGAGCAAATAATATGATTTATTCAAAAGACGTAGAAAAAATGTGCGAAGTTGCAAAAGGTGTAAATCATGGACCAGCCCCAATTCCAGAAGAAGGAAAATGGGTTAAGGCAAAAGAAATTAAGGATATTTCAGGATTAACACACGGTATTGGCTGGTGTGCACCACAACAAGGAGCGTGCAAATTAACATTAAATATAAAAGAAGGTGTAATACAAGAAGCATTAATAGAAACAATAGGATGCTCTGGAATGACTCAATCTGCTGCAATGGCTGGAGAAATTCTAACAGGAAAAACAATCCTAGAAGCACTTAACACAGATCTTGTTTGCGATGCTATAAACACTGCAATGAGAGAATTGTTCCTACAAATAGTATATGGAAGAAGCCAATCTGCTTTCTCAGAAGGTGGACTTACAATTGGTGCAGGACTAGAAGACTTAGGAAAAGGTCATAGATCTCAAATAGGAACAATATATTCTACATCATTAAAAGGACCAAGATATCTAGAGGTTACAGAAGGATACATAGTAAGCCAAGCTTTAGATAAAGATAATCAAATAATTGGTTATAAAGCATTAAACTTTGGAAAAATGATGGATTCTATAAAAGCAGGAATGGATCCAAAGGAAGCTATGGAAAAAGCAACAGGAACATATGGAAGATATGCAGATGGTGTTAAATTCATAGACCCAAGACAAGAATAATAAAGAGGTGTGAAAGGAGCAAATAATATGGCAGTAACATTTGAAGGTTATGAAAGAAGAATAGATCAAATTATGCCCGTATTAAATAAATATGGAATTAAAGATTTAGAAGAAGCAAGAAAAATATGTCAGGACAAAGGTTTTGACCCAGTTGAAATGGTTAAATCAATTCAACCAATATGCTTCGATAATGCTTGCTGGGCTTATACAGTAGGTGCAGCAATAGCAATAAAGAAAGGTTGCACAAAAGCACATGAAGCTGCTAAAGCAATCGGAGAAGGATTACAAGCATTCTGCGTACCAGGTTCAGTTGCAGACGACAGAAAAGTTGGACTAGGACATGGAAACTTAGCATCAATGCTATTATCAGAAGAAACAAAATGCTTTGCTTTCTTAGCAGGACATGAAAGTTTCGCAGCAGCAGAAGGAGCAATAGGAATTGCAAAATCTGCAAACAAAGTTAGAAAAGAACCATTAAAAGTTATATTAAATGGTTTAGGAAAAGATGCAGCACAAATAATATCAAGATTTAATGGATTTACATATGTAAAAACACAATTTGATTATTATACAGGAAAATTAACAATAGTAGAAGAAATTCCTTACTCAGTAGGAGAAAGAGCAAAAGTAAGATGCTATGGCGCAGACGATGTTCGTGAAGGTGTTGCAATAATGCATTATGAAGATGTAGATGTATCTATAACAGGAAACTCTACAAACCCAACAAGATTCCAACATCCAGTTGCTGGAACATACAAAAAAGAATGCTATGAAAAAGGAAAGAAATACTTCTCAGTTGCATCAGGTGGTGGAACAGGAAGAACATTACATCCAGATAATATGGCAGCAGGACCAGCTTCTTATGGTATGACAGATACAATGGGAAGAATGCACTCAGATGCACAATTTGCAGGTTCTTCATCAGTACCAGCTCACGTTGATATGATGGGATTAATTGGAATGGGTAACAACCCAATGGTTGGTGCTACAGTTTCAATAGCAGTTGCAGTAGAAGAGGCTATGAAATAGCCTAGTACAGAGATTTTTAATATATAGATAAAATGGTGGAAATAGCAAAAAAATTGCCCACTGCCCACCATTTGCCCACCAAAAAAATTGCCCACGTAATTTGGTGGGCAATTTTTATGAATTTAGAATATTAATATTATTGAAAATGCTAGCTGTTTCATTTTCCATTTTTTCAGTAGTGTGTGTATAAACTTGTAATGTGGTTTCAATATTTTTATGACCTTAAGTAGTCACTTTAAGTGCCTATATGTGAGAAATATGTACCTTGTCGCAAACTAGTAATATATTTCTCTTATTTATTTTTTAATTTTTTTTGATTTTTGATATTTAATTTCAGTTGTTTTGTTTTTTCATTTTCTAATTCTTCAACACTCTTTTCTGGCGTAGGTAATTTTTCAGGCATTGTACCTCCTAATTTTTCTATAGTTTCTCTTACAGCTTTACCAACTTTATTATGGGTATTACAAGCCTCTTTTTCAGTATTAACATTATTGTCCTTTAATAATGCATCTGTTTGAGTTATACGGAATATGTTTGCACCGAGTTCAGCACTTCCCATATAATCAAGAATTGGTTGTCCGTCTTTTAGTCCCTTTCTTTTGGCAATATCCTCAGCAGTTTCTCCATTATATAGACCTTTATATCCAGCATTATTAAATTTACCGTAATCTCTAACTCCAGAAGCTTTAGCCGTATCAAATAAATATTTATTTCTATCTTTAATTATCTGTCTATTATAAAGCCTTCTTTCATCTTCAGACAACTTTTTATATTCTTCTTCTGTTATTTCTTGCTGTCTTGTTTTAACAGCGAAGTAAGTTTGTGCTAAAGCAACAACATTTAATCTTGGATTGGCATTTTGTGCTATCAAATAGCAAGCATATCTTGTCAAAATGTAATCTTTTTTTGGTTTGGTTGCAGCACCAGCTTCTACGATTTTGTTGTCAACAACAAAATGGTCAACGATAGGTATATTGCTGTTTTTACAAGATATTGTTGCTTTTTTGATTACAGCATCAAAGTATCTCCAATCTTTATAGCCTAATGCTACCATTAGCTCTCTTGCATACCAAAATTCATTTCCATTCTCATCTGTATGTTTTATATCTTCAAAGCTCTTTTCGGTTGCTATAATTAATTCGTTTTCCATTATAATTCCTCCTAAAATTCTCTTTTTAGTTGTTTTACTACTCCTACAATAAGAATAGGAATATTCTTTATTTCTTCATTTGTAAATATTAGTGGTTCATAAGCAGTATTAAGTGGTTGTAAATAAATACCAGCTTTATTTTTTCTGCCTTTTTTTATAGTTACTTCATTATCGTTTATGATAGCAACTACAATATCTCCATTTTCGAAATCATTTTGCTTCTTTATAATAACAATGTCGTTTTCTATTAATGAAGGGCTCATACTGTCCCCATGTACTCTTAATGCAAAATAATCTTCGCCATTTCCAACCAAAGAAGTTTCAACATCAATAGTTCCAATCCAATTTTCTTGAGCTAGATACTCATAACCAGCTTTAACGGTGTCTAATATTGGTATGGAAATAACAGAATTTTCGAAGTTGTTAATTTTTGTATCATTATTTACTATAAATTCTTGTGTTTCATCTAACATATTTAGTAAATCCGCTATATTTATAAACATTGCTTTAGAGAGTTCCAGTGCTACATCTGTTGTTATAGAATATGGCTTACCCGTTTTGGGATTATATATTTTCTCAAGAGTGTTTATGTAAGAAGGACTTAAAGAAGCTCTAGCAGCAAACGCTCTTTGAGATAGTTGATTTTTTGTTCTATAATTTTTTATAATTTCCCCTATATACATTTTTAATACCTTTCAACCATATTGTACAATAGAATGTACAAAAAATCAATAGAATAAAAATTTTTAAAAGAAACACACAAAATATTGTGTAAAAGAAAAATAAAAAACTATTAACAACTTAAAGTGAACTATAGTCTTTTTCTTAGTACTATTAACAATGCGAAAGTATAAAATATATAGACTCATTACAGGAATATTCACAATGAAAGAGATATAGAAAAGACAAATTACTAATACAAGAAAAATGCAAAAAAATGTTTGTAATAACTATTGACAAATTGAATAAAAAAATATAAAATAAGCACATAAAGCAAACAAAGGTTCATAAATAAAATAAGGTTTTTATATTTTTATTATAATAGAGTAGGAGGATTTTTAAATGAGTATTTTAAAACAAAAAAACAATGTAATAGATATTACAAATCCAGTTGAAATAAAAACATATTTAACAGTTAGTGTTTTAGGAAAAAGTTTAAATTTAAATATAAACTACAAAAATATAAATATACCAGAGCTAGATAAAGGTGAAAAAGAAATAAATATATATTTACCAATTAGATATAAAAAGTCTGGAACTGTAGATATTGTCAGTGCTGCAATTATGAAAATGTATGATGAGATTGCAGAAATAGAAATAGCTAATAGTATGGAAAAAATAAGAGTAATAATGGGATTTGCACCAGAAGATTATAAATTAATAAGACTTAAAGATACTTTTATAAAGAATGGCAGAAATAAAACAATTGAAATTAACCCAGACATAGTAAAATATAATAGAAAAATAATAGAAACAAGTTTAATTCAAGCTTTTTGCAAAGTAAAACATAAAGATGGATCAAAAGCTTATAAAGAACTATTAAAAGCTTCAATAGAAAAATACGAAAATTATGAACTAAAAGTAATAAAAAATATAATAAAGGCAGGATAGTAAATCCTGCCCTATGTATCTCATAATTTATATAATTATAGTAATTAGATAAATAATAAAATATATAAAACAAAACTTAGAATCCTGTCTAATAACAATAGTTTAAAATACTAATTAACCATTAAGGATAGTCTATAAAAAACTAAATAATAATATTAAACTATAACTATTTCATTTGGTTTTCAGCTTGTTCGATTAATTTCTTAACCATATTTCCACCGATTCTACCAGCATCTCTTGCAGATATATCACCATTATATCCGTCTTTTAAGTTAACTCCAACTTCGCTAGCTACTTCATATTTGAATTTGTTTAATGCATCAGCTGCTTCTGGAACTACTTTGTAGTTACTGTTGCTTGAAGAATGTGCCATAATAATTTTCACCTCCTAGAATGTGAATATCTATTTTAAGAAAAAACTAAATTGTTTTTTCAATATATAGGATGCGTAATTTTTCAAAAAATAAACTGGAAATTTTATGAAAAAAATTAAAAAAGTATTCACAACTTAGACTAATGTGTTATAATAGTTAGACGGAGAGGAAGGAAAATTGAAATATGTATAAATTAGTAGCAATAGATTTAGATGGAACATTATTAAATTCATATGGAGAAGTATCTTCAAAAAATAAACAAGCAATAGAAAAAGCTGAAAAACAAGGAACAAAAGTTGTTATTGCATCGGGTAGACCATTATCTTCTGTAAGCAGTTTTGCAAATGAATCTGGAGCAAGTAAATACGTTATTTGCGGAAATGGAGCTTTATTATATGATACCGAAAATAACGAAATTTTATACGATAAATCTATAGAAAGAAAAAAGGCATTAGAAATTATAAAGATATGTGAAGAAAATAGTATATTTTATAGTATATATACAGAAAACTTAACTATAGCAAAATCTTTAAATTACAATATATTATTTTTTAATAATGAAAACAAAAAAATGCCGGATTCTAAAAAAACAAGTATAAAAATTATGGATGATATATATAAATATGTGGAAGAAAACAAAAATGTTAATGTATTAAAAATTACAATTTGTGATGAAAACAAAGTAATATTTGGAGGAATTATTAGAAAATTAAGAGCTGTAAAAAATATAGATGTTTTAGATGTTCAGCATATGGCAAGGAAGGTTATAACACTTGGAACTGAAGAAAAAGCTGTTGAATATCATTATACAGAAATTGCGAATGCAGATGTAAACAAATGGAATGCTATAGAGAAACTTGCAGAAAAATTGAACATAAATAAAGAAGAAATAGCGACAATAGGCGATAATATGAATGATAAACAAATGATCGAGAACGCTGGGCTTGGAGTTATAATGGAAAATAGTGCTCCATATATGAAAGAATTTGCAGATGTAGTTACAGCTTCTAATAATGAAGATGGTGTTGCAAAAGCGATAGAAAAATATATTTTAGAAGAGAATTAATAACAAATCTGAAAATTTGAAGTAGATTTGTTTGCCCTCGAAAATTTATGAAATAAATTTCCTTTACAATATTTTATTTACTAGAAAAAATTAATATGATTATTATTTAATAAATAAAAAATTAAAAAATGCACAAAATAATTAAAAATTATGGAGGTGCATTTTTTATGGATGAAAAAGATAAAATGAATCGAAGTTATTTAGAGGAACTTTCTAATTGTGAAGACTGTACAAAGTATGGAGAATTTGTTTCTTCTTATTTTGCATGGACTGGTTTAAATAGGCAAAAAATAAGAGCAGATGAGTTAAATAATATGACTAAAGAAAAAAATTCTAAAAATGTATCAATGTAAACACATTTTTAGAATAATTTTTCAAATTTATATTCTTTTTCTAAGTTTTTATTAAGATAAAGATTACTTATTAATTTTAGTTCTTTTCGTGATTCTTCAGAGACTGAAAAAGAAAAAATCTTTTTTGCAGGAGCTGTGCAGATATACTTTAAAGCATTGAAAGTGTCTGCAGAGATTTTTATTGCAGACTTATCAATTTTACCGCAGTTATTGCATAAAAATCCACTATGGTTCATACTAAAATAACCAATATTATTTTTTTCGCTACAAATATTACATTTGCCAAGTCTTGGACTAAAACCAAGAAGAACCATAAGACGTAATTCGAAAACAGAAAGAACGAAATCCATATCTATATCAGTTTCAGAAATTACGTATAAAGTATTTAAAAGTAATTGTAAAATTCGGTAAGTATTCTGATTCTCGTCTGTAACATCGTTAACTAGTCTGGTCATAAATGAAGCATATGTTAGCTTATTTAAATCTTTTCTAATATTATAAAAAACTTCTATAGTCTCACAAGAATTTATGTTATATGTACTTGCACCACTAAAAATTACCAAGTCACTAAAGCTCAAAAATTGAGTGCCAGCTAAAAGAGCACTCTTGGGTTTTCTTGCACCTTTAGCTGCACATCCAATTTTTCCTATATCGGGAGTTAAAATAGAAACCATTTTATCATAATCTCCCATATTACTTTCTAGTAATACAATTCCTTTCGTTTTAATTATTCCCATATACATCCTTCTTATTTTGCGTCTATATTATTGTTTATGCTATTTTCATTTATTTGCAGACTTTTATTAATTTCCATTTCTATATTTTTTTCGGTGTTTTTTAATTCCATAAATTCTAGGAAAGTATTTATATTACCAGTGTTTTTAAAGGTAGACCAAGCTAAATCCTTTATCATATAAAATCATCTCCTCATAATTTGTGTTATATTATTTTGCTTTAGTTCAAATAAAATTATACTAAAATTTTATTGTAATTTAAATTTTTTTACAAGAGCTGTATCGTTTAACCAATCTTCCTTTACTTTTACCCATAATTGAAGATTTACTTTTACATCTAGCATTTTTTCTAAGTCTTGTCTTGCATAAGTTCCTATTCGTTTTAACATTTGACCGTTTTTACCAATTATAATGCCTTTATGAGAATCTCTTAAACAATAAATTGTAGCAGAAATATCATAAATTGGCTCTTTATCAATTGTCTTTCTATATTTCATTTTAGAAACTTCTACATAAATTCCATGAGGAACTTCATCATCTAAAAGCTTTAAAGCCTTTTCACGTATTGTTTCTTCTGCAAGTTGTCTAGAAGTTTGATCTGTATACTCATCTATATCATAATATGCAGGTCCCTCATTTAGGTTATTTTCAATTTCGTCTAATAACTCATCTAAATTTGTATTTCTTACAACAGAGACTGGAACAACTGATATAAAATTATATTCTTTTGAATATAATGCAATTAATTCTGCAATGTGAGCTTTTGTTGTTAAATCTATTTTATTAATGACTAAAATACACTTCTTTTTAGAAGCTATAATTTTATCTAAAATTAGTCTATCACCTTTGCCAATTTCGGTAGAAGTTGCATCAATAATAAATAAAATAATATCAACATCTAAAGATGCTCCAAAAGCGGTTTCTACCATTACATCACCTAATTTAGATTTAGGCTTATGTATTCCAGGGGTATCAACAAATATAATTTGAGAATTTTCTCTGTTAATAATTGCTCTAATGGCTGTTCGTGTAGTTTGAGTTTTGTTTGCTACAGCTGCAACCTTTTCGTGTGCTAAGGCATTCATAATGCTAGATTTACCTACATTTGTTCTGCCAAGCATAGAAACAAAACCAGATTTAAAAGTGTTCATAAAACTTGTAAATAATCAGTCCATATAATTGTAAAGAATGTATTTTAAACTAATCTACTAAAAGATTATTGTAAAAGCCTAAAAATTTAATAGACTGATTAAGTCCTTTCTTTTTATATTATAATATTTTAAAATCAATTTTTTTGTAGAAAATAGTACCAAAAATAAAAAATTTATTTACTATATTCGACAAAACAAATTATATAATATTTTTTGCAAAGTGTCAAAAATTATGCTATACTGATTACTGAAAAAATTTTAAGAAGATAAATTTAAAAAAATAAAAACGAAATAAATAATAACTAAATTTTAGAAAGGAAAAAATAAAATGTATTTGATCGTTGGACTTGGAAATCCAGAACCAGAGTATTCTAAAACAAGACATAATATGGGATTTGATGTTATAAATAAAATATCAGAAAAATTTGGAATTGACGTTACAAAGCAAAAATTTCAAGGACTATATGGAACAGGCAGCATAGAAGGGGAAAAGGTAATACTGGTAAAGCCTCAAACATATATGAACTTGAGCGGAGAGTGTGTAAGACCATTTGTGGATTTTTATAAAATAAAACTAGAAAATATAATAATAATATATGATGATATAGATATACCAACTGGAATAACAAAAATAAGAAAAAAAGGTGGAGCTGGAACCCACAATGGAATGAAATCTGTTGTAAAGGAATTAAACACAACAGAATTTCCCCATATTAGGATTGGAACAGGTGCTACAACAAAAATAAACAATTTAGTAGACTATGTTATAAACAAAGTTTCAGACGAAGAATATAGTAAGTTAGAAACAGGAATTTTAAAAGGAGCAGAGGCTGTAGAAACTATTATAAAAGACGGAATAGATTTAGCAATGAACAGACTTAATTAGAAAAATAAACAAGCACTCACAGGAAGGATGCAATAAAATGAAAGAAATTATTTTAAATAAAGAAGACGGCATAACACAGGCAATACTTTTAGAAGATGGAAAAATTGTAGAACAATATGATGATAGCAAAGATGAAGGGGCTGTGGAAGGAAACATTTATTGTGGCATAGTACAAAATGTTTTGCAAGGAATGCAAGCTGCTTTTGTAAATATTGGGGAAGACAAAAATGCATTCATGCATATAAAAGATGTAATTCCAAAAGTAAGTAACCAAACTGGAAATAAAGCAGAGGATTTATCTAAATATAATATAAAAAAATATTTAAAACAGAATACTCCAGAATTAGTACAAGTAAAAAAAGACGAAGAAAATAAAAAGGGAGCAAGAGTTTCAAAACACATTAGCATAACTGGAAGACTTGCTGTATTAATGGTAGATGTAAGCTTTATAACAATATCACAAAAAATAGAAGAAAAAGAAGAAATAACAAGACTAAAAAATATTGCCAAGGATATATTATCAAATTACAAAGAGAATAAATATGGACTAATACTTAGAACTGCAGCTAAAGGAAAGACAAAAGAAGAAATAGAAAAAGATGTAGAAGAATCTATAAAACTTTGGGAACAGGTACAGAAAAAATATAGTGAAGTATCAAAAGAAAATAAACCACAATTAATTTATAGAAACTATGATGTAATATCAAAATTTTTGACAAGCGTATTAGAAGATAATATAGAAAAAATAACAGTAAATACAGAAAGCTTATACAAATCTATAAACAGCTACTTAGAAGAAATAAACAAAAAAATAGAAGTCAAATTAGTACCTCAAAGTGATATAAACAAATATGGTTGGAAAGAACAATTAGAAAAAGCAAGTCAAAGAAAAGTATGGCTTAAGTGTGGAGGATTTATTGCAATAGACAAAACAGAGGCACTAACTGCAATAGATGTTAATTCGGGAAAATTTACAGGAAGAAAAACATACACAAAAGATGAGACCATATTTAAAGTAAACAAAGAGGCAACTGTTGAGATTGCAAAACAGTTAAGGCTTAGAAATATAAGTGGAATAATAGTTATAGATTACATAGATATGCAAAATGATGCAGAGAGACAAGAAATTTTGCAAATGTTAGAAAAAGAATTAAAAAAAGACAGAAGTAAAACTCAGGTAATAGGCTTTACAAAATTAGACCTTTTAGAGGTAACAAGAAAAAAACTATAGACAAGAACAGAGGTAAATAAAATGATTCAAATATTCGATATAAAGAAACATAAAAAATTAGAAAATAATGATGATGAACTTTTAAACAGATATATTGCTGAATCTAAAAAGAATGCTAGTACTATACTAGAAGATTTACAAACAACTCCGAATGGAATAAGTGAAAAAGAAGCGGAAGAACGTTTAAATAAATTTGGAGCAAATGTAGTAATAAAAAATGAGAAAAAAAGCAGAATTTACTTTTTGGCACAAAGTTTTAAAGATAAATTTATTATCATATTAATAATGCTTGCTATAATAAACTATTTTATAAGCGATGCTTTAAGTGCATACATAATTTTAGGAATAGCCTTTCTTAGTGCATTAATAAGATATTTTCAAGACTATAGTGTTTATAAATTTAATCAAAGCTTAAAATCAAAACTCTATACCGTAACACACATTTTAAGAAATGGCAAAGAAAAGGAAATAAAAGTTGAAAAAGTTGTAAAAGGAGATGTAGTTAAACTCAATGCAGGAAGCATGATTCCAGCTGATCTCTATTTGATTGATAGTAAAGACCTATTTATCAATCAATCTGTATTTACAGGAGAAAGTGCACCAATAGAAAAGAAAGCAATTTCAGAAGAGAATAATTGTAAAGAAATTTTTAATATTCCAAATATATGCTTAATGGGAGCAAGTGTTATTAGTGGAAGTGCAACAGGAGTTGTAATAGAAAAGGGATTCTCAACCTATTTGGGCAGAATGGGAAAAGAAATAGACAATAAGAGAGAACTTACAAATTTTGAAAAAGGCATGAATAACATAACAAAAATGCTTATAAAATATATGATTATAGTATCTTTTTCCGTGTTTGCAATATATGGACTAATAAGGCAAAACTTCTTAGAAGCAATACTATTTGCATTATCTGTTGCAGTTGGAATAACTCCTAGTATGCTACCAATGATAGTAAATGTTAACTTAACAAGAGGTACAAAAGTACTTGCAAAAAAGAAAACACTGGTTAAAAACATAAATTCAATACAAAATCTTGGCGCAATAGACATACTATGTACAGACAAAACAGGAACATTAACAGAAGATAAAATTGTTTTACAAAAGTATATAGATGTAATGGGAAAAGAAGACAAATCTATACTAGAATACGCATATTTAAATAGTTATTTTGGAACAGGAATAAAAAATTTAGTAGATAAAGCAATTATTACTTATGGAAACGACAAAAACGTAAAAGAAATTGTAAAAGAATATAAGAAAATTGATGAAATACCATTTGACTATACAAGAAAAAGAATGAGTGTAGTCGTACAAAATTTGAATAGTAAAACTTACAGAATGTTTACAAAAGGTGCAATAGAAGAAATATTAAAAGTATGCACAAAGGTAAAATATGATGGAAAAATAGTTGAACTAACAAAAGAAATGCAAGAAATTGCGAAAAATAAAGCAAAAGAATTTGCAAGTCAAGGAATGCAGGTAATTGCATTAGCTTCAAAAAGAGAATATAGAGGAATAAACGTATTTAACATTTCTGATGAAAAAGATATGGTATTTATTGGCCTTGTTGCATTTTTAGATCCGCCAAAAAAAGACGTAAAAACAACAATAAAAAATTTGAAAAAGATAGGTATAACAACAAAAATCTTAACAGGAGATAATCCATATGCTACAAGCAATATATGCAATTTAGTCGGAATAGATAATAATGAAATATTACTTGGCAGTGACATAGAAAATATGGAAGATGAGGAATTATCTGAAAAGATAGAAAATATTTCAGTATTTGCAAGAATGAATCCTCTTCAAAAAGAAAGAATAGTAAGACTTTATAAACAAAATGGACACGTTGTAGGATATATGGGAGATGGAGTAAATGATGCACCGTCACTACATACAGCTGATGTTGGAATATGTGTAAGTACAGCAACAGATATAGCAAAAGAAGCCTCTGATATAATACTATTAGAAAAGAGTTTGAAAGTTATATATAATGGGGTTATAGAAGGAAGAAAAGTATATGGCAATATTATAAAATATATGAAAATGGCTTTGAGCTCAGATTTTGGAGATGTATTTAGTATAGTGATTGCAAGTATATTTCTACCATTTTTACCATTAATTCCAATTCAAATGCTACTACAGGATTTTTTATATGATATATCGCAGATTGCAATTCCATATGATGATGTAGATAAGGAATTTTTAGAAAAACCAAGAAAATGGAGCACTGAAGGAATAAGCAGATTTATGAATGTAATGGGGATAACAAGCTCAATAACAGATGTAATAGCATTTGCATTTTTCTGGTTTGTATTAGGATATAATGGAAACAAAGAAACATACTTTCAAACAGCGTGGTTTATTGAATGCCTAATATCAGAAACAATGATAATTCATTATGTAAGAACAGCTAAAAAGCCTTTTATAGAATCTAAGGCTAACAAATGGCTAACATTAGGAACAATTGCTACAATTGCAGGAACAATACTTACACCAATAGTGTTACACAATATACCAAGTTTTCATTTTGAAATAATGCCAATACAATATTATGGTTTTGTAATAATATTATTATTTATCTATTCTATATTAGTAGAAATAATAAAGAAAAAATATATAAAAAAATATGGCGAATGGCTATAAATTAATAAATGCATAAAAAAATAATGCTAAAAGGTTGACATATAGGCAAGTTCGTGATAGAATATCTAAGCGTATGTGGAGAAGCATACGCTTAAGTAAATTAGAAAAAAGCTATATATAAACGGCTGGAGGTGTATAAAATGGCTGCAAAAGGAGCAAGAGAACCAATAACATTGGAATGTACAGAATGTAAGAGAAGAACTTATATGACAGAAAAAAACAAGAAAAACAATACAGAAAGATTAGAAATTACAAAATATTGCAAATTCTGTCAAAAACGTACTACACATAAGGAAACAAAATAATCCTTAGGAGGGAATAATAAATGTCTAAAGAGACAAAAAATAAAGAAAAAAAGGAAAAACAGAATAAAGAAAAAAGACACTTTTTAAAAGATGTTAAAGCTGAATTAAAAAAAGTAATTTGGCCAACTCCAAAGCAATTGTTTAATAACACAGTTGCAGTAATTGCAATAGTTATAATTGTTGGAGTAATTGTATTTTTACTAGACCTTTGTTTTGAAAAGGCAAATACTTTTGGTGTTAATAAACTAAAATCAATTGTTCAATCAACACAAACAAATCAAGAAACAGAAAATACAGAAAGCACAAATACAGCAGAGGAAAACACTGAAGTGAAAGCTAACACAGAAAGTGTAGAAGAAAACGATGCTAATAGTGCCAAGAATGCTGAATAATTTAAAATAAGGAGGCTTTTGTAATTATGTCTCAAGAAAAAGTAGACCTAGAACCAAAGTGGTATGTAATACATACATATTCTGGATATGAAAATAAAGTAAAAGCAGATCTTGAAAAAAAGGTTAAGAATCAAGAAATGGAAGAATACTTTTTTGAAATTGTTGTTCCAATGGAAGAACAAATAGAAATAAAAGATGGTAAAAGAAAAACTAACTTAAAAAAAGTATTCCCAGGCTATGTTTTAGTTAAAATGATAGTCACAGAACAAACTTGGTATATCGTTAGAAATACTAGAGGCGTTACAGGTTTTGTCGGCTCTGGAACAGATCCAATTCCACTTACTGAGGAAGAAATTAGAAAGATGGGATTCGAAATATCAGAAGTAAATGTAGATTATGATGTAAACGATTCTATCCAAATAATTGATGGACCTTTTAAAGATTATGTTGGAGTAGTTCAAGAAATTAATAAAGACAAACATAAGGTAAAAGTTACAATATCAATGTTTGGAAGAGAAACTCCAGTTGACCTAGAACTATCACAGGTTCAAAAAGTTAAATAAGTTTAAAACAGAATTTAATTAAGTTTAAATTCATTTTAATAAATTATTTTGTCAATATAATACTAAAGGAGGTGCAAGTAGATGGCAGAGAAAGAAATTTCTACAATAATAAAGCTTCAAATACCTGCAGGTAAAGCTACACCAGCTCCACCAGTAGGACCAGCTTTAGGTGGTAGTGGTGTAAACATTATGCAATTCGTTAAAGAATTTAACGATAGAACAGCAAAACAAGCAGGATTAATAATTCCAGTTGTTATAACAGTTTACAAAGACAAATCTTTTGAATTTATAACAAAGGAACCACCAATGGCAGTATTAATTAAAAAGGCTGCTAAAATCGAAAAGGCTTCAGGAAAGCCAAATAGAGAAAAAGTTGCAACAATAACAAAAGCACAAGTAGAAGAAATAGCTAAACAAAAAATGCCAGACTTAAATGCAGCATCATTAGAAGCAGCAATGAGTATGGTAAAAGGAACAGCTCGTTCTATGGGTGTAGTTGTAGCAGACTAGTTAGAATTTAAAATTCTAAAATAAAAAATTGGGAGAGCAAATTGCTCGAAATTACCAAAAGGAGGATTAAAATGGCACAAGGAAAAAGATACGCAGGAAGTGCAAAATTAGTAGATAAAACAAAACTTTATTCTGCAAAAGAAGCACTAGAACTTATTGAAAAAATGCCAAAAGCAAAATTTGACGAAACAGTTGAATTACACGTTAAATTAGGTGTTGACTCAAAACATGCTGACCAACAAGTTAGAGGTACAACAGTACTTCCAAATGGAACAGGTAAAACACAAAAAGTTTTAGTATTTGCTAAAGGAGCAAAAGCTGATGAAGCATTAAAAGCAGGAGCAGATTTTGTAGGAGCAGAAGAATTAATACCAAAAATAGAAAAAGAAAATTGGTTTGATTATGATGTTATCGTTGCAACACCAGATATGATGGGTGTTGTTGGTAGATTAGGAAAGGTATTAGGACCAAAAGGATTAATGCCAAACCCTAAATCTGGAACAGTAACAATGGATGTTACAAAAGCAATCCAAGAGATCAAATCAGGTAAAGTTGAATATAGATTAGACAAAAATAATATAATTCACTTAGGATTTGGTAAAGTATCTTTTGGAGCAGAAAAACTTGCTGAAAACTATGACACAATCATAGGAGCTATAATAAAAGCAAAACCAGCTGCTGCAAAAGGACAATATATAAAGAGTGTAGCAATATCTACAACAATGGGTCCAAGTATGTATATTGACCAAAAATAATTTATAAATATAGCCAAAGACAGTAGGCGTAAATAAGTCCTACCGAGGCATAAGAGCGGAAAATAAAATCCAATCTTTATGGCCTCGAAAAGCTATATTGATTGGATTTTATCTTGTCAAAGATACAAAAGGATACAAATTTAGGAGGTGAATTTGAAAAATGGCAAATGAGAAAACAATAGCTAAAAAACAAGAAGCAGTAAATAGTTTAGCACAAGAAATTAAAGAAGCTAAAGTAGTATTATTAACAGACTACAGAGGAATTACAGTTACAGACGTAACAAAATTAAGAGCAGATTTAAGAAATGTAAATGCAGAATATAGAGTTATAAAAAACAACATAATAAAAAGAGCATTAGATGCAAATGGAGAATCTGCATTAGATGAAGCTCTAGAAGGACCAGTTGCTTTAGTAATGAGCACAGAGGACTACCTAGAACCATCAAAAGTTATATATAACTTTACAAAAGATCATGATTTCTATAAAATAAAAGGTGGAATCGTCGAAGGTAAAGTTATGACAGCAGAAGAAATAATAACACTTGCAAAACTACCATCAAGAAAAGAATTACTTGCAAAACTTGCTGGAGCTTTACTTGGAAATATTACAAAACTTGCTGTTGCTCTTGATCAGGTTAAGGAGCAAAAAGCTAACGCTTAATTTTAATGAAAACCTTTGTACTGCTTCGTTAATCGTCGCCGATAAAATATCCTCAGCGTACTCTCGTACGCCTCCGGTATTTTAGGCTAGATTGCCTTGCATTACTCGATTTTGATTAAAATTATATTATATTAACATTCACTTTGCCGTGAAAATAAGAACGTAGAGTTCAATAAAATAAAAAAATATATATAAGGAGGAAATTTAAAATGGCAAAAATAGATGAATTATTAGAAAGCATTGATGCTTTATCAGTAGCAGAACTTGCTGAATTAGTTAAAGGAATAGAAGAAAAATATGGAGTATCTGCAGCAGCAGTTGCAGCACCAGCAGCTGGAGCAGGAGCAGCAGCAGCTGAAGAAAAAACTTCATTCAACGTTGTATTAAAAGAAGCTGGAGCTAACAAAATCCAAGTAATCAAAGTTGTTAGAGATGCAACAGGATTAGGATTAAAAGAAGCTAAAGACTTAGTTGATGGAGCACCAAAAACAGTTAAAGAAAATGCTTCTAAAGAAGAAGCTGAAGAATTAAAAAACAAATTCACAGCTGTTGGAGCAGTTGTAGAATTACAATAATTCTAAACAAAAATGTAAAACTAAAAGAATGGGGAATATTAACTTCCTCATTCTTTTTGAATATAAAATTGTAAAAAACAGCCACAAGTATAATTAAAGTTGTAATCTGGAAGTAGATACAAAAATCTATTTTTTGTTGACAACTTCAGTATAATTTGTGGCTGTTTTATATTTCAATTTATTACTCTGTTTTAGACATTTTTTCAAATTCTTCAGTTAATTTCTCAACTGTTTTATTATTTACAAATTGTTCTGCTTGTTTTACTGTAAATTCAAACAATTTTTCATCACTGCTACCATGAGCTTTTACAACAGGCTTTTTTACTCCTAAAAATAAAGCTCCACCATATTCTTTGTAATCCATCATTTTCTTAAATCTTCCAAGAGCTGGAAGGGTAGGAATAGATCCTAGAATTGATAAGAAATTCTTTTTTAAACTTTCAGACAATGATTTCTTAATAAACTTTCCCATTCCTTCAACTGTTTTTAAGAAAATATTTCCTGTAAATCCATCTGCAATAACAGCATCAACTTTACCAGAGAAAGCATCTCTTCCTTCAATATTTCCAATAAAATTAATACCAAGTTTAGGAGATTTTTCCTTTAATAAATTGTAACTTTCACGTATTAATTCATTTCCTTTAGTTTCCTCAGTTCCAATATTTAAAAGACCAATAGCAGGACTTTCAACTCCTAAAGCATCTTTTATATATATGCTAGACATTTGAGCGAATTGCAATAAATTTATTGGTTTACAGTTAGTATTAGAACCACAGTCCATTAAAACTAATCTTTTATGATATGATGGCAAAATACCAGCAAGTGCAGGACGATCAACACCTTTAATTCTGCCAACCAATAGAGTTGCTCCAGTTAAAAGAGCACCAGAATTTCCTGCAGAAATGAAAACATCACCTTTGCCTTCCTTTAGTAAATTAAAACCAACGACCATAGAAGAATCCTTTTTATGTTTAATAGCAAGAGTTGGAGTATCTTCCATTTCTATAGTTTCTGTTGCATTATATATTTTTAATCTTGGAGAAATTTCTTCAGCAGTTTTATTATAAAATTCCTTTAATTTTGCTTTAATAACTTCTTCTTTTCCAATAAGCCAAAGTTCAGCACTAATTTGATTTATTGCTTTAACAGCACCCTTTATATTGGCATCTGGAGCATTATCTCCACCCATTGCATCTAATAATATAATCATTGTAATCTCCTCTTTAAATGGAATCATAAAATCATTTATAATTTCAAAATTTATATGCTCTATTTTATAACTTAAATAGCACAAAGTCAATTAAAAATGAAAGAAAAAATTAGCGGTATGAAATTTTATAAAAAGGTAAAAAAGTCTATAATACTGGTGCTATTACTTTGAAAATTGAATAAAAAATAAAAACTTACGAATAATTAAGTTCGTAAGTTAATTTTAATTGGAGGCACCACTCAGAATCGAACTGAGGAATAAAAGTTTTGCAGACTTCTGCCTTACCACTTGGCTATGGTGCCATATTTTGTTTATACTGTATTATATGTTTATGATTAAAAAATATAACTTTCACAAACAATAATATTATTATACTGTATAATATTTAAAATTTCAAGTGCTTTTACTCAATTTTGATAATTTTAAGCAAAATTCATTAAACAGATCATATAATATTTAAAAAGAAATATCAGGTGAAAAGTTAAATGAAATGCTGTAAAATGAATGAAACTTATACAAGAAAAAAGCAAGTAAAAAAATGATGTAACATAGATTGAACTAAAACTTGACGTATGGGGGGAGTTTAAGCTAAAATATGAATATAGTCAAGAATTATCAATTTGAATTACAAGGGGAAAGCGCAGAGATGTTTAAAAAATTATTTATAAAAGATTACAAAAATGTTGAGAATCCACAAGTGAGAAATCGTTATGGAATTGTTGCTGGAATTTTTGGAATAGTGACTAATTTAATATTATTTCTAATAAAATTAGTAATAGGTATAATTGCAAATAGTATTACAATTATGGCAGATGCTTTTAACAACTTGTCAGACTTTGGATCTTGCATAGTAACAATATTAGGCTTTAAACTTGCCAATAAACCTGCAGATAAAGAACATCCATATGGACATGCGAGATATGAATACATTACAGGAATAATTGTATCTTTACTTATGTTTGTTATGGGAGGAATATTCTTAAAAACATCAATAGAAAAAATAATCTCTCCTGAAGAGATAAAAATAAATGTTGCTACTTATTTAGTATTAATTGTTGCGATACTAGGAAAAGTATTGCAAATGGTTGTATACTCTGATTTTGCAAAATCAATAAATTCATCTGCAATAAAAGCAACTGCGATAGACGCTAGAAACGATATAATATCAACTTTGGCTGTATTGGGTGCAACTTTTGTTATGGGAATATTTAAAATCAACATAGATGCATATGCAGGAATTATAGTATCTATATTTATAATTATAAGCTCAATAAAATCTTTAAAAGACACAATAAATCCGCTTTTAGGAATAATTCCATCAGAAGAGAAAGTCAACAAAATAAAAGAAAAAATTTTGAGCCATAATGAGATAATTGGAATACATGATTTAAGAATCCACAGCTATGGAGAGCAAAATGATTTTGTTACTGTTCATGCAGAAGTTCCAGATACAATGGGAATAACTGAAGCACATGAAGTTGCTGATATTGTGGAACGAGAATTTAAAGAAGAGCTAAACATAGATTTAACAGTTCATATAGATCCATTAAATGTAAATGACGAGCAAACTAAAAATATTAAGAATAAAGTTGAAAAAATATTGAAAAAGTTTGATAAAGACATAAGCATACATGATTTTAGAGTGGTGACGGCACAAAAACATACTAACGCTATATTTGATATTGTTATACCTTATGAAAAAAATTATAATAGATATGAGTTATTGGGAGTGTTGGAAGAAGGTTTCAAAGACGAAGATAAAAAATATTATTTTGTATTTAACATAGATAGACCTTTTTGCTAAAACCGTGCAAATAAGTATATTTTATGATATAATATAAAAGATGCTTACAAAAGAAGATAATACTAGAATTGAATAAAGACGAGGAATATTATGAACAAAAAAATATACAAAGAACCGTTAAAAAGTGAAACAGAAACAACAATAAATGTTTTATATGGAGAAAATATACTTTCAATCTATACTAATCAAGTAAAACTACAAAAACAGCTAAATAAAATATTGGGAGAACCAACTAAGGAGTATAAAATAAAAAGAAGTATATCAGGCAGTCTATGGGATATACCATTAAATGATAAAGTTAAAATTCAAAAAGTAATAATAAAAGCGAATATATATGAATTGTAAATATTCAAATTAATAATAAGACTGTAGATTGCTGAAGTAACAAATTTATAGAGAGGATAAATATAATTAAGAACATTTTAACTATAAAGAAATAATGAATAAAAAATAAGACTTCCTAATGTAATTGTAGGAAGTCTTTTAAATAAAAAATCTTTTCGCAAATGATCAGCCGAAAAGATTTTTTTATGGAGCGGGAAGCGGGGCTCAAACCCGTGACCTCTGCCTTGGCAAGGCAGCGCTCTATCAACTGAGCTACTCCCGCACGTATAATTTAATAAAAAATAATGCTTAACTCAAATAAGCAATTAATATAATACCAAAAACTTTCTGCTTTGTCAAGCTATTATTGACAATTTTTACAAATTAATGTATAATAGAAATCAGTTGTTGCCTTTTAAAGGTAAAGAAGAGATTTTAAACATTATTATATTATTACTATATGTTAGTGCGGAAATTTTTAGTATAGTAAATTATAATTATAGAACAAATATGAAAATTTTTGCTTTCGGTATTTAAAATGTTAATAAGAGCATAAAAAATTTGAATTTTCAGCAATTTGTTCACACATGAAAATTTATAAAGTAAGTTTTCTGTGTAATAATATTAAAATAGTATATCTATTATTTGTGTAGATATATGTATTTTTGTGCATAATTAATATAATAAATAATTTTTTGTACGGACCAAAAAATATTAATAGAGTAACAACAATAAAAGGAAAGAGAGGAAAATATGACAGAAGAGAATTTAAATAAAACAGAAATAACAAGCACAGAAGATAAAAGTGCAAAAACAAGAACACCAAGAAGAGGTGGATATCGTAGAAATTATAAGAATACAGAAAAAACAGAGGAAAGAGAAAAAGCTGTAAGAACAAGAAAATCAACAAGAACACCGAGAGCATCAAGAGGATTAAAAAGCGAAGGTGCAAAAGTTGAAAAGGGACTTATTAAGGTTGAACATAGATCAATAGCAAAAAGAGAAGATTTTAGATTTAAAAGACCATCAATAAAAATAATTCCATTAGGTGGTATAGAAGAAATAGGAAAAAACATTACTGTTTTTGAATATGACAATGATATTATAGTTGTAGATTGTGGTCTTGAATTCCCAACAGATGATATGCTTGGAATAGATTTAGTAATTCCAGATGTATCTTACTTAGTAAAGAATAAAGATAAAATAAGAGGAATGGTAATTACACACGGACACGAAGACCATATAGGTTCTATTCCATATGTATTACAACAAGTAAATATGCCAATATACGCAACAAGACTTACTTGTGGATTAATAAAAGGAAAACTAGAAGAGCATCATTTAGTAAGAAGTACAAAATTAGTAGAGGTTGATCCAGGACAAACAATAAAACTTGGAAAATTTACAGTAGAATTCATTAGAAGTTGTCACAGCATTCCAGACTCTGTAATGCTTGCAATTACAACACCTGCTGGAACAATACTTCATACTGGAGACTTTAAAATAGACTATACTCCAATAGATGGAAAGCCAATGGACCTAGGAAGAATTGCAGAACTTGGAAATAGAGGAATACTTGCACTAATGTCTGATAGTACAAACTCAGAGAGAAAAGGATTTACAATGTCAGAAAAATCTGTAGGTGCTGTATTCGATAAACTATTTATGAATTGCAAAAAGAGAATAGTTGTTGCAACATTTGCTTCAAATGTTCACAGAGTTCAACAAATTGTGGATTCAGCAGTTAAATATGGCAGAAAAATTGCTGTTTGTGGCAGAAGTATGATAAATATGATAGAAAATGCAAGAGCATTAGGTTATATAGATGCTCCAGATGACATTTTTATAGATATTGATTTAATACGTAATTACAATGATGAACAATTAGTAATAATTACAACGGGAAGCCAAGGAGAGACAATGTCTGCTCTAACTAGAATGGCTGCAGGAGAGCATAAAAAAGTTACTATTACACCAAATGATTTAGTAATAATTTCCGCAAATGCAATACCTGGAAACGAAAAACTTGTATCAAAAGTTATAGATGATTTAATGAAAATTGGAGCAGAAGTTGTATATAGTGCTTTAGCAGATGTTCACGTATCTGGACACGCTTGCCAAGAAGAACAAAAATTAATATTATCTTTAGCAAAACCACAATACTTCATTCCAGTTCATGGTGAATACAGACAACTTATGGCACATGCAGATACAGCAAAACAACTAGGAATACCATCACAAAATATATTTATAACACATAATGGTAGAATATTAGAATTAAGCAAAGACGAAGCAAAATTTACAACATCAGTTCCATCAGGAAAGGTTTTAGTAGATGGATTAGGTGTAGGAGATGTTGGAAACATTGTATTAAGAGACAGACAACATTTATCTCAGGATGGATTAATTGTTATAGTACTAACAATGGATTCATCAACAGGTGAAATAGTATCTGGACCAGATGTAATTTCACGTGGATTCGTTTATGTAAGAGAATCTGAAAACTTAATGGAAGATGTTAAAAATGTAATCAAACAAGAAGTTGCAGGATTTGAACAAAGACATATAACAGATTGGTCAACAATAAAATCTACATTAAAAGATGATTTAAGAGATTATATATTCCAAAGAACAAAAAGAGACCCAATGATATTACCAATTATAATGGAAGTATAGAAGACAAAAGGAACGTCCCTAATGGGCGAAGAAAAGGAGTAGGATTATGGATTATAAAGATTTAGCGGATTTAATTTTTCCAGATGCAAAACCAATAGAGTTTTACGAAGAGAAATATCCTGAGAGAGATTTACCTGAAGGAGCTATGGTTGTAAGAATTGGACCTAGCCCAACTGGTTCTGTTCACATTGGAACTATATACCAAGCTTTAATTGCAAGAACTATTGCAGATAGAACCAATGGTGTGTTTTTCATGAGAGTTGAGGATACAGACCAAAAAAGAGAAGTTGAAAATGGAATTAATGATATAATTGATTCTTTAAAATATTTCGATGTTCTTCCAGATGAGGGAATGGATACAGAAACAACTTGGCACGGAGAATATGGACCTTATAGACAATCTATGAGAAGAGAGATTTATCAAGCTTATGCTAAATATTTGTTAGAGCAGGGAAAAGCATACCCATGTTTTGCTACTGCAGAAGAGCTTGAAGAGATGAGAAAGACTCAAGAAGCTGCTGGAGTTAAACCTGGATATTATGGAGTTTGGGCTAAGTATAGAAATTTAACTGTTGAAGAAGCAGCAGAAAAAATAAAGAATGGTGAACATTACATAATTCGTCTAAGATCAAATGGAAGTGAAGAGAAAAAGATTAAGGTTCACGATGTTATAAAGGGAAATGTTATATTCCCAGAAAATGACCAAGACATAGTAATAATCAAGGCCGACGGACTTCCAACTTACCATTTTGCACATGCAATAGATGACCACTTAATGCATACAACGCATGTAATAAGAGGAGACGAATGGCTATCTTCTGTTCCAATTCATGTTCAATTATTCCAAATGTTAGGATTCAAGGCTCCTAAATATGCACATACTGCAACAATACTTAAAAATGATAATGGAAATAAGAGAAAAATAAGCAAGAGAAAGGATCCAGAGGCATCAGCAAATTACTACAAAGAAATTGGTATTCCAGTTGAGGCTGTAAAGGAATATTTATTAAATATTGCAAATTCAAATTTCGAAATTTGGAGAAAACAAAATCCAGATAAATCAATAAAAGAATTTGATTTCCAATTAACAAAGATGAGTGTTAGTGGAGCTTTATTCGATATGGTTAAGCTTTTAGATATAGGAAAGAATGTTATATCTAAATATACAGCAGAGCAGGTTTACAATGAGGCTCATAAATGGGCTGAAACTTACGACAATGAATTATTAGAACTTTTAAACGATAAGGAGTATTCTATTAAAGTTCTAAATATTGAACGCGGAAAAGCTAAACCTCGTAGAGATATTACAAAATGGTCAGATGTTAAACATTGCATAGAATACATGTATGATGATGAATTCTTTGCAAGCAATGATGAATACGAATTTGACAAGATAAATGATAAAGAAGAAATAAAGAAGATTTTAAATTTATATATGTCAAAATATTATGATGAAGCAGATGACCAACAAACTTGGTTTGGAAAAATTAAAGACATGGCAGAAGAACTAGGATATGCAAGAGAAGTTAAAGAATACAAAAAAGAGCCAGAAAAATGGCCAGGACATGTTGGAGATATTAGCACAGTATTAAGAGTTGCAATAACAAGAAGAAGAAATACTCCAGACTTGTATGAAATAATGCATGTTTTAGGAAAAGAAAATGTAGAAAAAAGAATAGAATTAATTACAAAATAAACATAATATAAGAAAAATTCGCCCAAAGGGGACGCCCCTTTTTGGGCGAAATATTTATTTGGAGTGAAATCTATAAAATAATACAAGAGAAAACATAAATAAAGAAGTTATATAAAATAATAAGAACACAAGAACTAAAAGCAATCGCCCAAAAGGGACGTTCCCTTTGGGCGATTATTTTTTATTAGAAAATATATTGTTCTAAATAACTCCACACATTTTCACCATATATTTTTCGTTCTGAAGAGTAAGGCAAAAATGTTAAATCTTTTAGTGGATTTAATTCTTGTTGCAAGTTTAATACAGCCGCATCTACTTTTGTAACTGCAATTTTATCAGCCTTATTTGCAACTATTAAACAAGGTGTATTTGTATTAATAATATACTGATACATCAATCTATCATTTTCTGTTGGAGAATGACGAATATCTATCAAAAATACAATTAAAGCAATTTTTTTACAAGTAGACAAATATTCTTCTATAAAATTTCCTACTTTGGCTTGCTCTTGTTTAGACATTTTGCTATAGCCATATCCAGGAAGATCTACAAAATAAAAATTATCATCAACATTATAAAAATTAATTAGTCTGGTTTTTCCAGGTTCAGAACTTGTTCTTGCAAGTTTTTTTCTATTAAGCATAGAATTTATAAAACTAGATTTTCCAACATTAGATTTCCCAACTAAAACTATTTGTGGTAAGTCATTATTAGGGTATTGAGAAGGCTTTACAGCAGAAATCTCAAATTGTGGATTTTTAATTATCATATAAATTTTCTCCTAACTTTCGCCCAAAGGGGACGTCCCTTTTTGGGCGAAATATTTTTAGCTTTTAAGTGCAGGTTCTATATTTGTTAATTTGATTTGAATAATTGCAAGAGATTTGTGCAAAATAAATTTTAAGCCTTCGCCCAAAAAGAGGGATGTCCCCTTTGGACGAAAGTTAATTTTTAGGTATAATTTTTTCTGTTCCACCCATATATGGACGTAAAACTTCTGGTACTGTTATACTACCATCCTCGTTATAATTGTTTTCTAAAACTGCTATTAATCCACGAGGTGTTGCAACTACTGTGTTGTTTAAAGTATGTGGATAATAGTTTCCTTTATCACCCTTAACACGAATTCCAAGTCTTCTTGATTGAGCATCACCTAAAGTAGAGCAGCTACATACTTCAAAATATTTCTTTTGTCTTGGACTCCAAGCTTCAATATCACAAGATTTTACTTTTAAGTCAGCTAAATCTCCAGAGCAACATTCAAGTTGTCTTACAGGCACATTAAAGCTTCTAAATAAGTCTACACTTAATTTCCACATCTTGTTATACCAAGTCATAGAATCTTCTGGTTCACATACAACAATCATTTCTTGTTTTTCAAATTGATGAACACGGTATAATCCTCTTTCTTCTAGACCATGTGAACCAATTTCTTTTCTAAAACATGGAGAATAAGATGTCATAGTAATTGGAAGTTCTTGCTTCTTTATAATTTCACCCTTAAATCTACCAATCATAGAGTGTTCAGAAGTTCCAATTAAATATAAATCTTCGCCTTCAATTTTGTACATCATAGCATCCATTTCTTCAAAACTCATAACGCCTGTAACAACGTCGCTACGAATCATAAATGGAGGAATACAATATGTAAATCCATTATTAATCATATAATCTCTTGCATAAGCAAGCATTGCTTCGTGAAGTCTAGCAATATCACCAATTAAATAATAGAAACCAACACCGCTTGTACGACCAGCAGATTCTTTATCTAATCCATTAAATCTTGCAATTATATCTGCATGATGAGGAATTTCGTAATCAGGAACCTTTGGCTCACCAAAGCGTTCAACTTCAACATTTTCAGAGTCATCTTTTCCAATTGGAACAGATTTGTCCATTATGTTTGGAATTTTCATCATTCTTTCTCTAATTTCTTCTGCATATTTTTCTTCTTTTTCTTCGTTTAAAGTAAGTTCATCATTAATTGCTTTAACTTCTAATTTTATTTCTTCTGCTTCAGTTTTTTTTCCTTCTCTCATTAAGTTTCCAACTTGATCACTAAGTTGTTTTCTCTTAGAACGAAGTTCATCTCCGTGCATTTTGCAAGTTCTGCTTTCCTTATCTAAAGCTATAACTTCATCAACAAGTGGTAACTTTTGATCTTGAAATTTGTTCTTGATGTTTTGTTTTACAACATCAGGATGTTCTCTTAAAAATTTAATATCTATCATAATGTCCTCCCATTTTTATAATCTTGTTTTATAAATATAAAAATACACCCCTATGTAAAAACACATAAGGGCGATAAAATACTACACTTACGCCTTTTTGATAAAAACATTATATAACAAAATTTAAAAAATGTAAATAAAATTAGAAAAATATGTAAAGAATATAGATATTGAATAATAACGTGAGGATGAGTGGAAGATGGTTTTATTTATAGAATTTGTAAAATTTATTGTATTTTCTTTAGTAATTGTAATTATATCTAAATATTTATTAGTACCAGTATTAAGAAAAATATCAATTATGCTTAAGCTGAGTCCAAAAGCAAGTGGAAATATTGCAGGTTTTGCAACATCAGTACCAGAACTACTTACAGTATCTTTTTCTGCTGCAAGTGGATTAATTGGAACGAGCATATATAATATTTTAAGTTCAAATGTAATTAATTTAATACAATATATTTTTGCAATATATTTAAATAAAAATCAAAAATACTTAAGAAATAGAGCAATTTTAATAGATATAGTGCTAGTAATTTTTACTATATTAATTCCACTTATACTTTCTATTTTTAATATTGAACTCGGAATATTTAGCGTTATTATATTTGTAATTTTATTATTTATTTTTTATTATATTAATCATAATGTTCATAAAATTTATTTAGAAAAAGAAGACAAAGAAATAGAACATGAAGAAGAACTAGAAGAAAATAGAGAGAAAAAATCAATAAAAAATAGAAATATAATTTTATATTGTTTAGCGTTAGGAGCAATAGCTATTCTTTTATATATTGTAGGCGAACTTCTAAGCAATAGTTTAACAAACTTATGCAATACGTTTGGACTTCCAGAGCTAGTGTTAGGAATACTTTTGGGATTTATAACAAGCATTCCTGAATTAATTACCTTTATAGAAGCTCAAAGAAAAGAAAAACAAAAACATTCAGAACATGCAAATAAACTGGGAGTAATAGAAGCTACAAATAATTTGTTAACTTCGAATATATTAAATTTATTTGTAATACAATCTATTGGAATAATTATATATTCAATCATAAAATGAAAGTATATGATTTGAAAAATCATATTAAAAGCAAATTCTATTATACAAAGTAATGAACAGATACTTTACAGAAGATTTTTAAACTGAAAAATGAAAATTTTTTTAACTTATTTTGATATGATTAAATTTTTAGAGAGGAGGAAGTGTGAAAATGAAAAATAAATTTTTCTATATTAAAAAGAATAAGCAGAAAGAAATAAGAAATAATGAAATAATAGCTAGTATAATAAAAACAAAAACAGAATTAAACACAAGTATAAAAAATTACGAATATGCGGAAAAGGAATTGGTAGATTTTTATTTATATCAAATAAAAGCTTGCCAGGCAAAACTAGATTATTTGATAAAACTTGCAAAAGAAAATGAAATAGAAGTAAATGCTGAGGTAAAATTAAAATATGAAGCCTAAAAATATATAACGAATATTTGTCCAGAAATAATCATAATATTAAAAAAGAATTTAAATAGAAAGCTATTAAATATTTGAGTTAAATATTTAAAGAACGGAATAAGAAAGGAATTTTATAAAGTATGGACGTAAAAATGATGCTCATATATGTTGCTTGTATAATTGCTATATTTATAATTGGAAAGATTTTTATAGTTCCAATAAAAATAATAGCAAAATTAATAATAAACTCATTGCTAGGTGCAATATTGCTCTACATTATTAATATAGTGGGGACAATATGTGGATTACATATTGGAATAAATATTGTAACAACTTTAATAGTGGGGATTCTTGGAATACCAGGAGCGGTACTTTTAACGATACTATCAATATTTATTTAAAAATTCATACAAAGAAAAGTTTGTAAAATTTAAGATAAACAAAATAGAGCCTTCGCCCAAAGGGTACGTCCCTTTTTGGGCGAAAGCTATTTTTATGTTTTATTCAACTGTTACAGATTTTGCAAGATTTCTTGGTTTATCTACGTCTAAGCCTTTATTCTTAGAAATATAATAAGACAATAACTGTAATGGAACTACAGAAAGTATAGGAGAGATTAGTTCGTTTGTATCAGGTATATTTATTACATAACTAAAATTATTATTTGGTAAAACCTGATTTGTAATTATTAAGGTTTTAGCACCTCTTGTAATTACTTCCTGAATATTACTTATAGACTTTTCAACTAGTTCATTATTTGTAATTATACCTATTACTGTAACTCCATTTTCTATTAAAGCAATTGGTCCGTGTTTTAATTCACCTGCTGCATAGGCTTCTGAATGAATATATGAAATTTCTTTTAATTTTAAAGAACCTTCTAATGCTACGTCGTAGTCAGTGCCTCTACCTAAAAAGAACATATCTTTTTGAGTGTAAACTTTATTTGCAAATTCCTTTATACTTTCTGCTTCTCCAAGTACTGTTTCTATTTTAGAAGGTAAATCTAGAAGAGAATGTTTTAATTCTTCAATTTTATCTTCTGGATAAGAGCCTAAAACTTCGGCAAAATACATACCAAGAATAGCTATTAAGCAAACTTGAGAAGTGTATGCTTTTGTTGATGCAACTGCTATTTCTGGTCCTGCGTGTGTATAAATTGTGTAATCTGCTTCTCTTGTAATTGTACTACCAATTACATTTGATATAGCAAGAGTTCTGGCTCCTTTTTCTTTAGAAAGTCTAAGTGCTGCAAGAGTGTCTGCAGTTTCTCCGGATTGACTTACAAAAATACATAGTGTTTTTTCATCTATAATAGGATTTCTGTATCTAAATTCAGATGCAATGTCAACTTCGGTAGGAATTCTGCAAAGTTTTTCAAAGATATTTTTTCCAACTAATCCTGCATGCATTGCCGTACCACAAGCTACTATAAAAATTTTATTAATAGACTCTAAATATTCTTTAGAAATATCTATATCATCAAAACTACATTTTTCACCTAATTTAAATCTAGAACCAATTGTTTCACGAATTGCAGTTGGTTGCTCATAAATTTCCTTAAGCATATAATCTTCAAATCCGTCTTTTTCGGCAGAAGAAGCGTCCCACTCAATATTTTTAATTTCCTTATTATGAGGAACCAAATTCATATCATAAAAATTAATTTTATCCTTATAAACAAGTGCCAATTCATTATCATTTAAAAGATAAAAATCTTTTGTGTAGCGTAAAACTGCTGGAATATCTGAAGCAACAAAATTTTCTCCATTTCCTTTTCCTATTACCAAAGGACTATCTTTTCTAATAACAATAATTTCATCTGGGTAAAATGCAGATAAAATTTCTAAAGCATAACTTCCTTTTAAATCCGATATTGCATTTTTTACAGCCTTTAAGAATTTTTCATCAGTATTTTCAGACTCATCTTTAGAAAAATAATAATGAATTAAATTTGGAATAACTTCTGTATCTGTTTGAGAATAAAAGGTATAGCCATTATCTAATAAAAATTTTCTCAAATCTGCATAATTTTCTATTATTCCATTATGAACAACTGCAAAGTTACCACTATTATCTGTATGAGGATGAGAATTTTCTCTTGCTGGTTTTCCATGAGTTGCCCATCTTGTATGAGCAATACCAACTGTTCCTGTTAATTTTTCCATTTCTGGTAAAGCCTCTAAATTTGCTACTCTACCTTTTTCTTTTACAATATCAATTTTTCCATTTTCTATAGTTGCAATTCCTGCAGAATCGTAACCTCTATATTCTAGGCATTTTAGCCCATTAATTAAAACTTCTTTAGCTTTTTGAGTGCCAACGTAACCTACTATTCCACACATAGTAAACCTCCTATAAAATATATAACTAAATAATACCAAAGTAAAAATACTTTGATTATAATATGATATAAAAGGCATAAAATAATACATACTTAAAATTAAATTTGTTCTAACATTGCTATTAGTTTTTGTTAATTTTTGAGGACCGTAGAAAGCCCTAGAGAATCCGCCGAATATTTCGATAAACTCTAACCTCGTCAACAGCAAACGCTGTCCTGGCGCTAAAAATGAACTCCTTTCTTACTAAAAATTTTATTTTATGCTTATATGGATATAATATTACACTAAAAGATAAAATGTATCAAGATTTATATACAAAATTACAGACAAAAAGTCTATTTTATAGTATAATATATGTAGAAAAATGGCGAAAAATGAAAGGAATAGGAATGGGGAAAGTAACAAAGCAACCAAAAGCATATGACAAACCAAATAAGAAAGAAAAACAAAATGAAAAATTAAAAGAATTGAAAATTAATGTAAAGAACACTCCTGAACCAATTGAAACATTAAAATTTTCTGATAAAACTTATAATTGTTTGAAAAATGCTAGAATAAACAATGTGAAAAATTTAACAGATATGTCTTTGGAAGGACTTTCAAAAATAAAAGGATTAGATGAAGAATCATTAAAAGAGATAATGAAAAAATTATATAATAAATTTTAATAACTAAAATTAACTAATAAAGATAATGGAGAAACTTATGTTTGATATAGAAGCAGAATTAAAAAAATTGCCTAGAAAACCAGGCGTTTATATAATGCACGACAAGAATGACAAAATTATATATGTTGGAAAAGCCGTTGTTTTAAGAAATAGAGTTAGGCAGTATTTTAGAAAAAATAAGAAAACAAAAAGAATTCAAAACATGGTTGCTTTAGTTGACCATTTTGAGTATATAGTGTGTGATAATGAGGCAGAGGCTCTTATTTTGGAGTGTAATCTAATTAAGAAAAACATGCCTAAATTTAATGTGCTTCTTAAAGATGATAAAACATATCCATACATAAAAATAAATGTAAAGGCAGACTATCCAGATTTGTATATTACAAGAAGAATTATGAATGATGGTGCTAAATACTTTGGACCATATGCAAACGCTGGAAGTGCCAAAGAAATGATAGAGTTTATCAAGTCTAGGTATAAAATTAGACAATGCAGAAGCTTTAAATATAAGGATAGACCTTGTTTAAATTATCATATAAAGAAATGCATGGCTCCTTGTATGGGATACATTAGTAAGGAAGACTATAGAAAACAAATTAATGAAATTATTTCTATTTTAGAAGGCAAGACTGATAGCTTAAAGAAAGAGCTAGAAGCGGAGATGTTAGAAGCTTCTAAGAAAATGGAATATGAAAAAGCTCAAGAAATAAGGGATAAGATTTTAGCAATAGAGAGAATTTCTCAAAGGCAAAAGGTTTCAAATATTTCTGAAAACGATATAGATGTAATTGGCTTAGCAAGAAAAGACGAAGAAGTATGCATTGAGATGTTTTATGTTAGAAATAGTAAGATGATAGGCAGAGACCACTATATATTCAAAGGTTTAGAAGATGAGGAAGATAGTGAGATAATTTCAAGTTTTATAAAACAATATTATATGGGAAGGACAATTCTACCAAATAAGATAATGATAAAAGAAGAGATTGAAGACAAAGATGCAATAGAAATGCTATTAACAGAAGCAGCTGGAAGAAAAGTAGAAATAAAAACACCACAAAAAGGAGAAAAATTGAAATTTGTAGAAATGGCAGAGAACAATGCATTAATCACTTTGCAAAATAAAGAAAAAGACAAATACAATATTTTAGCAGAATTAAAGCACGTATTAAACTTAGAAAAATTGCCAAGAAAAATAGAATGTTACGATATATCAAACTTATCTGGAACCAATATGGTTGCTGGAATGTGCGTAATGCAAGATGGCATAATAAAAAAAGAAATGGCAAGAAGATTTAGAATAAAAGAAGTTGTTGGGCAAGACGATCCAGCATGTATGGAAGAAGTAGTAACAAGACGTTTAAGACATTCAGTTCCAATTCTAAATGAAGAAAAGCCAAACGGATTTGGAGAATTGCCAGATGTAATATTTGCGGATGGTGGCATAACACAAATACACGCAATTCAACAGGCAATAAGAAATGTAAACAAAGAAATAGAACAAAAAGCAAAAGAAAAAAACATAGAATTAACAGAAAAAGATAAATTGAACATTATAGTATTTGGAATGGTAAAAAACGATAAGCACCAAACACGTGCATTAATGAACGACAAAAGGGAAGAACTTGAAATTTCACAAACACTTTTAAACACAATAACAATGTTCCAAGACGCAGTGCATGATACGGCAATAGGATATCACAAAAAGCTAAGAAACGAGGAAGTAACAAGATCTACATTAGACAGTATAAAAGGAATAGGAACAGTAAAAAAAGTAGAACTATTAAAAAAGTTTGGAACAGTAGAAAACATAGCAAATGCAAGTGTAGAAGAAATAGCAGAACTAAAAGGAATAAACGAAGAACTAGCAAGAGAAATAAAAAAAGCACTAACAAAATAAAATATCGCCAAATCGCCCAAAGGGGACGTCCCTTTTTGGGCGAAATTTTTTATAAAGTAAATGTGTTTTTTTATGTAAAAAGCAAGTTATAAGCATTTTTTAAATGATTTATTAAGACATTATCATAAATGAATTATATTTTTAAGATAAACATTATGTAAAGTAATGACAAAAGCTGGAAAATATGATATAATAGAAACGAAGTTTTATTAAAATGAAAGGTGTTCAAAATGGAGAATAAAATTAGCGCACAAAAAACAGAAGAAGAAAATAAAAATGTAAGGCTTACAGATGAGGAAAAAGTAAATTTGTTTGAAGAATTTTTAGCAGAACATCCAGGAGAAAAAATCACTAGTAAAACAGTATACAAAGGTTATAATATTGGCACATATGTAATACAAATTAGACAAAAAATAGTATATAAAAAAGGTTATTGTAGTGAAGAAGTAAGAGCAAAATTACAAGAACTAGGACTTTTATATGAAAAAAGAGACTCAATTGAGCAAAAGGTAGAAAATTTAGCTAAGTATTGCAGAACTAATCCATATGCTTTTTCAAGAAATGAAAAACAAATTCCTGAAAAAATACAAAAAGATTATGACTACATAAGAGCGAGACGTTCAAATGGGAAACTTTCTCCAAGTATTGAGAAAAGATTAGAAAATATAAAACTTGGTGGGGTATTTGGTTTTCTTGAAAGTGATAAGGAATTATTAAAACAAGGGAAAATAAGTGAACAAGGACTCATTCAAATATATGAAGAATTTAACTCTATGGAAGAATTTAAAAATGCATATGTGCAATATTTAGTTGATATGGCAAATCTTAGAAAAAATGAAGATGAAATGATAAAAAGTAGAAAAGAAAATGAATTACACCGAATAAAAGCTGAATTACAGGAAAAACATCAAAAGATAATAAGGCTAAAACAACAAAAAGTAATAAATATGCAAAATTTTTATAATATAAATGTTCCATATGAATATATAGACTTATATCAAGGTGTTTTTGGCTATTTGGATGATGGTTTTATTTTTGATGAGAATACAAGAAAACTACTTGATAAAATAATAAACAGACTACCAGAAAAATATATGGAATTATTAAAGAGTAGATATGGAATAGATGGAAGAGAAAGAAAAACTTTAAACGAAATTGCAATAGAAAAGAAAGTATGTACACAATATATAAGTAGTGAAAATGGCACTGGCGTAAGAAAAATGAGAGTGGAAGCTTTTAGACAGAACTTGTCAAAATCTAAAAATATAGCAGGTGAAGAATTTATACGAGAATATTTTAAATATGTGGACGTATTTAGCCATAATGATAATAATCACTTACCAGAAGAAATTGTTCAAAAGCTAAGTGAATCATATCGTAAAAGAGTAAAAAAACTAGATCCTAAAGAAATAAATAAAAATACAAGTATATTTTTACTAGATTTATCAAAAGAGGCTAGTGATTGCTTAGAAAAAGCTGGAATTGTAAGCGTAGAAGACGTTATTAATATTGATGAAAGAAAAATTGAAGATTTAAAACAAATAGATTCAAATGCAATTGAAGAAATATTAAGCATGATTAAAAAACTAAAAGAAATTTTGGGAAAAAATGAAAAACCAGAAAATATGAAAATAGAAGAACTTAATTTTTCTATGAGAACATACAATGCGTTAAAGAGAAATGGAATAAATACGGTTCAAGAGTTAATAGATACACCAGCAGAAAAAATTTCAACAATACCTAATATAGGCGGAATGTGTTTAAATGAAATTAATGCAGTATTAAGAAAAAAAGGACTTAAGCTTGAAGATAAAAATAATGTGCCTGATAAAAATACTCAGCTTGAAATACAAAATAAAAAAGCTGATGAAATAAAACTTGAAGAAGTAGGACTTCAATTTAAATATTATAGAAGATTAAGACTGGGTGGAATTGAAACTCTACAACAATTGCTAGATAAAACTGATGAGGAGCTTTTAAGCATAAATGGTTTGGGAAAAGGAGCTCTAAAGGAAATAAAAAATGAACTTGTTAAATTAGGATATTTGAATAAAGAAGAAGAATGTAACAAAGAAGAAGAATTAGAACAAAGAAGAATAAGAATTGCTGAATTAAAGAAAAAACAAAAAGAAATTTCTAGTAGAATGAAAGAACAAGCAAAAGAAATTTCTCAAATGGTTAATGGAAGAGTTGATAGTAATACTATACAATTAATCCAAGAAGCATCTGAAATACTTGCAAAGCAACAACAAGAACTAGATAATATATTAGATGAAATAAACAAATTGGAATGCAAAGAGATAACTTCACAAGAAAACAATCCAGAGTTACGAAATCCTAATGCTAAAATGGAAGAGGAAGAACCAGAACGTGAATAAAAAAGAATTTTTGGAAATTTATCAAAAAGTGAAAAATCAAGAAGTAGAAATAAATACTTTAGATAAAGAAATTGTCAGTATGATATTATTATTAATGGCTGAAGAGTTAGAAATTAATAGTAAAAAAATAGACACTGCAATTAATCATTTAGAAAAGAAATTATCAAAAAAATAAAAACAAAATCGCCCAAAGGGGACGTCCCTTTTTGGGCGAAATTTTATTTTGAAAATTTGAAGATACTTAAATTAGGAGCATCACTTAGAAAAGATAATAAAAATAATGAAATTATAGTCATAAATTTACAGTAGTGAGAATATATATAATATTAAGGAATATTTATGGCAGGCTGTAGCCTAAAAAGGGGGATTTATGGAGTATTCTAAAGATATTATATTAGGAGTGCAATATTTAAGAGGAGAAGACAAGCCAAATAGTAAGACAAGAAAAGGAAAAGCATTAAACAAAAAGCATATAAAAGGCAAAAACAGAATATTGAAATTTATGAATGAACACAAATTTATAACCTCAATAAGTGTAATGTGTACATTGCTAATTATGCTAGATTTTGTATTGGTATATAGTTTTGTAGAACTACTAAAGGGATTATAATAAATATTTGAAGATTGGATTTTAAAACATCTATAAAAATAATTAGAAGATAATATAATAAATAAAATTTATATTAAAAATTTTATCAATTTATAATTTAGAAAAAATATAAATTTATCGTTAAGTATATAACTTAATGATATAAAAGAAAGTTCAAAGTCTCTTAAGGTTCTAAGGTTTCCTGAATTTAATTTTATAAAATATTATAGTTTTTTATAACTAATTTTATGAGTTTAAATTTATATTTTTGTTGATTATATCATTAATTTATGATATAAGTATTCTGTGATTAAGTTATATATTTAACGATATAAAAACAAAAGTTTAAGGAGGAAAAAACAAAAATGAAAAGAGAAAAAATTATGGAAAGAAACGGAGGAATAACGCTTGTTGCTTTAGTGGTTACTATTGTTGTTTTACTAATCCTAGCAGGAATAAGCTTAAATCTAGTATTAGGAGAAAATGGAATAATAACAAGAGCACAACAATCAAAAAATCAAACAGCAGAAGGAAAAGTAAATACCGAAAAAGCTGTGAATGCATTAACTGATGAAATGGAAGATTTAATATCAAAAAATGATAATTCTGGCAATAGTTCAAATTCAGGTTCTGATACAGGTAATGAAGGTAGTGATGAAGACGATGATGACACGGATCCAGATTGGAAAAAGTTAACTGTAAAAGAAAGAGTTGACAAAATGACTAGTGCAAGTACAAAAATGAAAATATTTAGCAAAGAAGTAGCTGGAACACAAACAGATTATAAAATTCAAACAGGAAAAGACTCTTCTGGAGAGATTGTATATGGAGAATGTGACAGTGAAGAAAAAGCATCATGTGAATGTGGACATTTGAGAGATATATTTGAAAAGGCGGAAGAAATGAACTTGGTAAAGACGTATACTGGATTGGAATATCAGACCATAGAAAATGACAGGACTCTTTATCAAATGGTAACGGCAACAATAAAGGAAGAAAGTTTAGTATTATTTGACTTTTATGCTCTCCATAGTGAACAGAAACCGGGTGGAGTTATTCCTACGACTCTTTCCTTAAATTATCAAATCACACCAAATTATAAAGAGTGGTTTGACGGAAGGGCACCTACATTTGATAAAAAAGGTGGAGATTTTGAGAGCATTATGGCATGGGTAGACGGAGATTTTGTGAAAAATGGCTTTGTTGGAATGAATGCAAGAATATCAATGTACCCAGATATGCTAATGGACGAAATAGGACAAGTATATCATGCTAAAATAGAAGTTTTAAGCAAGAAAAATTTTGTGAAAGCAATGAAGGCATTGAATCTAGATTTAAGTGCTTATGAAGGAAAATGTACACATCCTGTGAAATAGGAGAGTATATAGAGCTAAGTATGAAAATCGGATTTTAATTATGTACACTTAGTGACAAACCAAAAGAAAAATTAATAGTAAGCCAGTATATGGATTTTTCTATATAGGGCTTACTATTTTTATGTATAAATAATAACAGACTGAAATTCATCTAAAATTCTAATGTTTGCTTGATTTATCCATTAAAAGTTAGTATAATTTTATATGAGATAAGATTAGATAAAAACACATCTCTGTCTGGTCATTAGAGATGTATTTAAATTTTAAAATTACATTATAGTGACATACCACTTTTCTGTGGTCGCTTATCTTACTATAATTGTTATACTAGCAATATTAAAAAAGTCAATGGTAATTATAATATATTAGAAAAGGATGAATTTAATGAAAGTAGCAAGTAATTGGAATGATTATGAAATTTTAGATATGGCTAATGGTGAAAAGCTTGAAAGATGGAACAACATCTATCTTGTAAGACCAGATCCACAAATTATTTGGAATGATAAGCAATTCCCAGAAAAGTGGAAAATTGCAAATGCAAGATATAACAGAAGTAGCACTGGTGGTGGTCACTGGGATTATAAGAGAAAACTACCAGACAGCTGGCAAATTAAATATAAAAATTTAACTTTTAACATCAAGCCAATGGGATTTAAGCATACAGGAATTTTCCCAGAGCAAGCGGTTAATTGGGATTGGATGATGGATAAAATCCAAAATGAAATTAAATCTTCTAAGAGAGAGATTAAGGTCTTAAACTTGTTTGCGTATACAGGTGGAGCAACTGTTGCATGTCTTTCTGCTGGAGCTTCTGTGTGTCATGTAGATAGTTCTAAAGGAATGGTCTCTTGGGCAAAGGAAAATGTTGTTTCTTCAGGTTTGCAAGATAGACCAGTTAGATATATCGTGGATGACGTTGTGAAGTTTGTTCAAAGGGAAATTCGCAGGGGTAACAAATATGATGCTATAGTTATGGATCCACCTTCTTATGGAAGGGGAGCAAATGGCGAGGTATGGAAGTTTGAAGAAAACTTGCCAATGCTTATAGAACTTTGTATGCAAGTTTTATCAGATAATCCATTGTTTTTCTTAATAAACTCATATACAACAGGAACTTCTAGTATGGTTTTAGAAAATTTATTAAAAATGAATATGAGAAAAAAATATGGTAAAAAGGCTCAAAATGGAATGTTTGAGAATGGAGAAGTTGGACTTCCAATGACAAATTCAGACTTTATACTTCCTTGTGGTATTTATTCTAAATGGGTTAAAAAATAAGAGTCTTAATACATTGATGAAAATTCGAAAACTAATGAACAAAATATTAATTATGAAATGTAATTTTATTTAGGTTATAACAAGTGTTAACATATCAAAAACAGTTTAGAGAATATTGAAGGAGAAATATAGTAAAATATGGAAAAAGAAAAATCCAATGTAATAAGTAATAAAGTACAAAATTATATAGTAAGTTTAAACAATGCTGAAATTAACCTTAAAATTTTATACGAAGATAACCATATAATTGTAGTAGAAAAGCTCGTAAATATTCCTTCTCAAGGCGACAAGACTGCAGATTTAGATATGTTAACTATAATAAAGGAATATTTAAGAATTAAATATAATAAACCTGGAAATGTCTATTTAGGACTTATTCATAGGTTAGATAGACCTGTTGGAGGAGTTATGGTGTTTGCTAAAACTTCTAAGGCTGCTTCAAGGTTAAGTGAACAGGTAAGAGCAAAGATATTCAAAAAGAAATATTTAGTAATCGTAGATGGAAAACTTGAAAAAGAAAAAGGAGTTTTTCAAGATTATTTGTTAAAAAATGAAAGAACAAATATGAGCAAGGTTGTAAAAGAAGGAACAAAGAATTCTAAACTTGCAAAATTGGACTATGAAGTTTTAAAATATGACCAAGAAAAAGATATTTCTTTGGTAAAAGTAAATCTTCATACAGGAAGACATCACCAAATAAGAGTGCAATTTTCATCTAGAAATCATGCTATTTATGGAGACCAAAAATATGGTGAAAGAGGTCAAAGGCAGCAAATATGCTTATGGGCATATTCACTTACAATTTTACATCCAGTTAGCAAGGAAGAAATGACTTTTATTGATTTGCCTACAAAAGAGAAAACATGGAAAATATTAGATAATGTAGAAATATAGAAATTTAACTCGTAATTTAGCAACTAAAAAATATATATATTAAAAAGATAGCAGTATAATTATACAAAACCTCTTTATTTTTATTTTATGAAAGTGCCATTTTATTATACGAAAATGGGAAAAATAGGAATTTTTATAATATGTATATAAAAACAGACTTTATGCAATGCATTTGCGAATAAAGTCTGTTTTTGATGTATTATATATACAGAACAAGGAACAAACCTAAATTCTAAAATAGAACGAGAGGTGAAACAAATGGTTAAAAAAATTTGTATGTTCTTGGTAAATAGAATTAAAAAGGAAATGCCAGATATTAGTTCAGAAAGAGAAGAAGCAATAGAATATGGACTAGAACTAATAGTTGGTGAGTTACCCAAAATGATTCTACTTGTTGTAATAGCTTTTATATTAAAAATTGGCTGGCTTGTAATATGTGCATATTTTACTATGCTGCCATATAAAATTACAGCAGGAGGTTTTCATTTAAAAACCCATATTGGCTGTACAATAGGAACTTTAATAATTTATTATGGCAATGTACTTCTTAGCCAAAGAATAATTATTGAACCTATACACATAAAGTATACTGTTATTATAGCATTATGGATTATATCAATTATTATGATTAGCCTATATGCACCAGCAGATACAATAAATTTACCAATTTTAAGAAGAAAAGAAAGAAGATTAAAGAAAATATTAGCATATATATTTATGACAGTAACATTAGTATTTGCACTAATTATAAAAAACAATACAATTTCTAATATACTAATATTTAATACTTTAATAGAAACTCTTTGTATAACAAAAATTGCGTACAAACTAACAAAAAATCAGTATGGATATAAAACGTACAAGCTACAAGGTGAAATTTGAATTTGAATATAAGCATTAGCCGGCAATGCTATATTATATATATAAAATAAAGGGAGGAATTATTATGTTAAAATTATTAGCTAAGGTAGCAGAGAAATATGCAAAATCTACAAACACTGCATGCTTCTTCTTTGGAGTATTACATCAACCAAAAATGCCAGCTTCTTTAATAAAAAGAGACTAATTAAAATAAAACTTCTTTAAATAAAACAAAAAAGGATTGTAAAAGGTCCTTTTTTGTTTTATTCACAAGTATATCAAGTATATTTTACAAATAATTAAAATAAAAATGAGACTTGAACACTTATTTAATTTAAACACAAATCTAATTAATGTCAGACATCTTTTTACAGACTAGTACCTTATATAAAATTATTCATTGTAAATTTCTATTTGTTGTTTAAAGAATTTATTAGTCTTACTTGTAAATCTTGATAAATTTTTACGTCTAGAAATAATTTTATTTACTTCCCATAATCCAAGACCTGTATTATGTTCTTTAGTTGAATATCCTTTTTCATAAATTTTTTCTATATCAACATCTTTATTCTTATATGTATTTTCTACAATTAATAACTGACGATTACGTCTAGGTTCTTCTCTAATTATAACATTGATTTGTTTTTCGTCACATTCTTGAGATGCCTCAATAGCGTTATCCATAAGTATTCCTAAAATTCTAGTAAACTCATAAATTTCCATATGTAATTTCTTAAAATCAATAAAACATTCCAAAGAAATTGTTATTCCTAAATTATCTGCTTTATAATATTTGTTTGCTAAAACAGAATAAATAGCTGGATTATTTATTGTTTCTGGATTTAGTGATTCTAAGTTATTGATTTGCTGACAATCTAGTAATAATTGATGATAATATTTATCTAGACCTTGCATATCATTTGTACTAACATACCCACCTATACCAGAAATGATATTTGCAAAATCGTGTTTAAATCCTCTGATATTGTCATAAAAAATTTGCAATGTTTTATTATAATTTTTTTCTTGTTCTAAATCTTTTTCAGTTTTTTCAAGTTTCATAGTTTTTACCATAGTAGATATACTAATGACGAAATAGGCTATAAGGAAAACTAAATTTAGAAGAACAATAAATATTGAGGATCTTTCGTTATAATATACAATTAAATACATTTGCATAAAAATAACAATTAAAGATATTACCATATTAAAAATTATTAATCTTTTACTTTTCTTTTCCAAAGAATCAAGGGTTCCAACATTAAAGTTAAATTTTTTAGATAAGTGAGTTAATAATAGAATTATGCTGTAAATGAACAATATAGAAGATACTCTAACTAGTGGAATAGTAGCTACAGCGTCATAATCTGTATCTAATATTACAAATATACATTTAGTTAGGAATAATTCTAAAACTGTAATAATACCAACAGGGAGTAATTCTGCTAGAACACTTTTCAATAAACTCGTTTTAAATATATACATTATAATAAATGGTGTTACAAATAATGTAAGCAAATTACTGTAAGGTTTCGGAATTATAAAGTTACATATCAATCCAATAGGAATCGAAAATGCTAAATATATGCGTTTTTGCTTAACAGTAGCTTTTATTGAAAGTACAACAAGAAAGAAGTGCATAAAAACGCATAATTCTAATATAGTTAATGGCGTTGATAAAATATCTATTAAAGTTCCATTTTCAGTAGTCAGAGCAGACCAAATATTATTTAAAATTTCCATCATTTAAAACCTCCATTAAATTTTTTTTGTATTTAGGTCCAATAAAACAATAAGACCCAACATCGTTTTTAAAAAATATCAAATTATTTTTGAAATCAATATTGCTTACATTATTTATATTTACAATATAAGATTTGTGACATCTAACAAAGTTGTTAGGCAGAGATGTTTCAATTTTAGAAAAAGCTCCATATGAATTTAAATTTCCATTAGTAGTGTTATAAATTGTTCTCATTCCATCTTTTTGAATATAGTTTATTAAATTTGGATTTACTAATTTTTGAGTATTATTCAATTTTATAAATTTAACATTATTAGAATAAAAATCGTCAAACAAACGAATTATGGTATTCTCAAGTTTACTTTGTGAAAAAGGTTTAGATAAAAAATCAAAAGTTTTACATTCAAAAGCAGAAACAATAAATTCAAAATGTGCTGTCATAAAAATTATATAAATATGTTTATCTACTTTTCTTATTTGTTTGGCGAGCTCTATTCCATTTATATTTGAACGGAGATCTACGTCTAAAAATAAAACATCTGCATCTGTACTGTTTAAATAATTGGTAAGAGTGTCTATATCATTGGCGCAGTAACTTACGGAGGCATCAAAATCGTGTTTTAAAAAAATAGACTCTAACATCTCCTTTAATTTATTAAGTAATTGAATATTGTCATCGCATAAAACAAACTTAATCATATTACTCACCTCGTATTTGTGACTATTAATATGGATAACACCCAATATAAATAACCATAAATTTCCAATTACAGTAACAATAATATAGACTAAAATTTTTATGTTGTCAAGAGGAAAAATTTAGAAATATAAACTTTAATGTCGAATTTAGCAAATAAAGGAGTACCATATATTACAAAATGTTTTAAAAGAAAAGTAATACTTTCAAAAACAAAACACACACTTCCAGAAAATGTAAAATAATAAAGATTTCTTCATAATTTTTATAAAATTAAATATAAATTAATAAACTACATTTTAATATGAAAGGATAATTTTTATGAAAATATTAAAAAGTAAAAAAATTTTATTATATGGTATTACATTGTATGCTGTAATTTGTGGAGTATTTTTAGCAAAATTGCCAGACAAAACGGTAGCCACTAGTAATGTGGATGTAAGCATAGAGAGTTTGACAAATAAAAAAATAGGATGGGGAATAAAGAGAAATAATAATCATACTCAACCAGATGTTGGCAGTAAAAACAAAGAAATTATGGATAAATATAACGGATTGTATATGGGAAATAACCAAAAAAAGCTTGTCTATTTAACTTTTGACTTAGGATATGAAGCTGGATATACATCTAAAATTTTGGAGGTGCTAAAACAAAATAATGTAAAGGCTACATTCTTTATAACAGCCCACTATGTAAATACCGAGCCAGAACTTGTAAAACAAATGATAGATGAAGGACATATAATTGGTAACCACACGGTAAATCATAAATCTATGCCAGACTGTTCTTTAGATACAATAAAAAAAGAAGTTATGGATCTTCATACATCAATTAAAGAAAAATTCAATTATGAAATGAAATTTATAAGACCACCCAAAGGAGAATATAGTGAAAGAACAGTAGCATATACAAATACACTTGGATACACAAGCGTTATGTGGTCTTTTGCCTACGATGACTGGGATGAAAATAAACAGGGAAGAGAAGAATATGGAAAGAAAAAAATATTAGATAATCTTCATAATGGAGAAATAATTTTGTTACATGCAACATCTAAAGACAATAGTAACATTCTAGATGATGTAATAAAACAGGCAAAAGAGCAAGGATATGAGTTTAAAAATATAGATGAATTTGAAAAATAATTTGTATATGAAAATATTGTAATATGCAAATTAAATGTAAAATATCTATTTTGACAAAGGCAAAATTGCAAATAGAAAAAAGAGGTGAAGGGCAGTGAGGAAGAGAAGAAAGGAAAAAGTACTAGATAGATTATTAGAAGTTCCAAAAGAACTTGCTACTAACGAACCTAAATTAACCATAGTGGGATTTAAAGAAATATTAATAGAAAATTACAAAGTAATATTAGAATATCAGGACATTTATATAAGAATAAAGGCATATACAGGAATTATAAATATAAATGGATTTAATTTAAAACTGGGAGAAATGACGGAAGATGATATTGTAATAAAAGGCGATATAGAAACTATAGATTTTGAAAAAATAGAATAAACAAAAGAAACAGAAAGGAGGATTTGTATGGCATATAGTCATACAAAGTTAATATGTTTTTTAGAATAATATTAAAATACATTTTAGGATATATAAATATAAAAATAGAAGGATATTCAGTAGAAAAACTAATTAATATTTGCATAAAAAATGGAATGCTACTATGGAATATAAAAAGAAGTAAAAGTACAATTGTATATGCAAATGTTGGGGTAAAAGAATTTAGAGAAATAGTAAGAATTGCGAAAAAGAATGGTTGCAAAATTAAAATAATAAATAAAAAAGGACTCCCATTTTTACTACATAGATACAAAAAAAGAAAAATTATTTTTATCTTAATAATTGCAATTTTATTCGCACTTGTTGCTTTATCACAATTTATATGGAATATAAAAATTGAGGGAAATGAAAAAATAGAAAGCAGTCAAATTACTCAAATTTTAGAAAATAAAGGAATAAAACTAGGCACTGCCAAAAGAAATATAGATAAACAAAAAATAATTAATGAAATAAGATTAGAAAGAAGTGACATTGCATGGATTGGAATAGACATAGAAGGAACAAACTTAATTGTAAAAATAGTAGAAACAAATGCTAAACCAGAAATAGTAAACGAAGAAGATTATTGTAATGTTGTAGCAACTAAAGATGCACAAATTGTAAAAATAAGTGCACAAAACGGTATTCCCCTAGTAAAAGAAGAAAGTGTAGTAACCAAAGGAGATATTTTAATTGCAGGATGGATAGAGGGAAAATATACAGGAACAAGATATGTTCATGCAAATGGAGAAGTTATGGCAAAGGTTTGGTATACTAAAAAAGAAGAAGTACTACTAAACCAGGTAATAGAACAAGAAACGGGGATAAAAGAAAATAGATATAAATTAAAAATTAATAAATTTGAAATAAATTTGTTTAAAAGACTTCCAAAATTTGAAAAATATGATACAATAGAAACGGAAAAAAAGTTGAAAATATTTTCTAATTTTTATTTACCAATAGAACTTATACAAATAACATATAAAGAAAAACTAGAAAGCCAAATCACTTACGGAATAGAAGAAGCAAAGGATATTGGAAGGAAAAAAGCAGAAGAAGAATTGCAAAACGAAATAAATAATACAAATGTGTTACAAAAGTATGAAAACGCTTACGTAAATAGCAATAGTGTAACTATAGAACTTACATATGAGGTATTAGAAAATATAGGGACTAAAGAGAAAATAGTATTTTGAAAGGATGAGAAAGTATGGAAGAAAAAAGTCTTAAAGTGTACTCAGAAAATAGAAAGTTTTTTGCAAAATTAACAAATACTATCACTAAACTATTAATACCAACAAAAATAGGAATAAACGGAATGTTAATTTCAATTAAAAGAAATAATGTTCTAAAAGCATACGAAAATTACATGGAAGAACAAGAAGATTCAGAAAAACAAGCAGAATTAGAGAAAAAATATGAGGATGCATTTTCTTTATATTTAGAGTCTATAGACAAACATATGATGGATAATGTATACAAAAAAGTAAAAAATGGAACAGCAACAGGTTTCGAAAAAGAGGCATTATCTAAATATTATTTAGTAATTCATTTAAAAGATATAGAATATTTAGAATATAAATATAGAAAACAAGTATTCTTAATTCAACTAGATTATGATACTGTAAAAGAATTAAACAAAGAAAAATTGCTAGAAAAATACGAGCATTTCTATGCAAGCAGAATGGAAGCATTATACAAAAAATTATTAAAAAATTATTCAATAAAATTATCAGATAATTTAACACCAAATGCAAAAAACGAAATTTACACAAAAATATTTGATACAGTAGAAGAATATATTACAGATATACTTCCAATAAAAATGAAAGAAGAGCCAGATAATAAAGTATATAAGGATATATTAGAAGATTATAAAAACTTCGAAAGATTTACTGTTGGAAAATTAGATCAAAATGATGTAATAGAAAAGCATATGATATTACTTGGAATAAGCAGAAAACTATTTACACATAGTCTTCCACTTGTTGTTGCAGAGCAATGCTATCAAAAGTTATTATTAGATGCGAGAACTCTAATAATGGATACAAAAATTTCTAGAAAACAAGAAAAAGCTTATGGCTTATTAATAAATATAATAGACGATTACAATCTTCGTCTATTATCTACAAAAATTTATTGGGACAAGCCACAAGAAAAAGAAGAATACAAAAAGTTCTATGCAGAATATAAAAAAGTAAATGAACTAAAAGAAAAGAATTATATGGAATATTCAAAAGAAAAGGAAATACTATTCCTTAGAAGAGAACTTAAAGAAACTTATAAAGACATAAACAGATACTGCAGAATTGTAGAATTTTATAAGAGAAAACTAGTAAACTTTGGTGTAATGAAAGAGCTAAAAAATAGCTATACATCAGTTGGAAACTATGTAAAAGTAAAAGGAATTGAAGTAAAAAAAGAAAAAGTTGTTATATAAGAATTAATAATAATTTATATTGAAATTTTCTATACTTAGTAAATTAATGGTATAATGGAGGAATGAAACAAGAAGTGGAAGAATTTGTACAAATAGAATTTTTAAACACTGAAGAAAATGAAGAATACATAAAAACAATAAAAAAAGTTGTAGAATTATGTTTTAAAACAGAAAATTTAACAAATACTAATTTATATTTGAATGTAGTTCTAACAAATCCAGAAGAAATAAGAAAAACGAATAAAGAATTTAGAAATATAGACAAAGAAACAGATGTACTTTCATTTCCTATGTTTCAAAAAGAAGAAATTACTAACATAATAGAAAGTTCGAAAAATAAAAAGCCAGAAATTGAAGATGTATTAGGAGATATAATGATATCTATTCCAAGAGTAAAAGAGCAAGCTATAGAATATGGACACAGTTTTGAAAGAGAGCTTTCATATATGGTAGTTCATGGTTTCTATCACGTTATGGGATATGACCATATAAAAGAAGAAGATAAAGTTGTTATGAGACCCAAGGAAGAATACATATTAAATAAGCTTAATATAACAAGATAGAGTATAAAAATTACATAAAAATTTAAAAATAAGATTTGCACATTTAGGAAGGAATGCAATAAAAAAATGAAAAAAGACGACCACAAAATGAAAAATGACAATTTTTTAGAAGCCTGTCATAATGCGGTAAATGGAATTATTTATGCAGCAACAACACAACGAAACATAAGAATACAATTGGTTTTAGCAGTAATAGTTATGCTTTTATCTTTAGCTTATGGATTAGAAACAACAGAATTTTTGTGTTTAGTATTTGCTGTATTTTTAGTAATATTTGCAGAAATGATAAACACAGCAATAGAAACAGTAGTAGATTTATTTGTGGATGTATATCATCCAAAAGCTAAAATTGCAAAAGATGTTGCCGCAGGGGCAGTTGTACTTGCTGCTTGCAATGCTTTAATTGTAGGATATTTTATATATTTTAAAGCAGAAAACTTAAAAGCTGTAAGTGATAGTATATTTAACAATATGATAAAATCTCCAATGCACTTAGCTTTTGTAGCAATTATGCTTGTTGTTATTGCTGTTATCGCAGTAAAAGCAAGTTACTCTAAGAAAAAAGTAAGAGGACAATTAATAAAAGAAGGATTCGTTCCAAGTGGGCAAACTGCTTTAGCATTTGCAGCATTAACTGCAATATGGATAAATAGTAGAGATATTGTAACATTTACACTTGCCTTAGTACTTTCTATATTGGTTGCTGGAAATAGAATGTATAATAATGCAAGAACAAGAGCAGAAATATTATTTGGAGCTTGTATGGGTGTCCTTATTGTTTTATTAATATATGGACTAACAATATTTAAAATGTAAAAAAATTTGAAAGCTTAAAATGAATATATAGTGAAGTTTGGTAAAAATTAAACTTATAAAAGTATAACAGAAAGGAAAGATGTTAAATGGCCAAAAGTACAAAAATTCTTGTAATAATCTTAGTAATATTAATTCTAGTTGCAGGTGGCTTATTTGCATACAAATATTATAAAGATAAAACATCAAATTCAAATGTAATTGACTTAGGAAGTGAAAAAATAACTGAAGAAAAAAAAGATGAACCTAAAGTAGAAGAAAAAACAGTTCAAATATATAAAGGAACAGAAAGACCAATTGCTGTTATGATAGATAACCATAAAGCAGCGTTACCTCAGGGAGGATTAAATAATGCTTATATGGTATATGAGATAATAGTTGAAGGCGGAGAAAGCAGACTTATGGCATTATTTAAAGGACAAGATTTAGAAAAAATAGGTCCTGTTAGAAGTTCTAGACATTATTTCTTAGACTATGCTTTAGAAAATGATGCAATATATGTGCATTTTGGATGGAGCCCACAAGCAGAGTCAGATATATCTAGTTTGGGAGTAAATAATATAAATGGAATATCTGAAAGTTCAACATCTTTTTGGAGAACAAAGGATAAATATGCACCACACAATGTTGCAACAAGCACAAAAAAAATATTAAGTATTGCAGAAAGAAAAGGATATAGAACAACATCTAATAAAAAGAGTGTATTAAATTATGTAACAGATGAAGTTAATTTAGAAGATGGAGAAACAGCAGATATTGTTACAATACCATATTTTTCAAAATCTAATACAGTAAAATACACATACAATAAAGAAACAAAGAGATATCAAAGATATTCAAAAGGTGTAAAGGAAACAGACTGGAGTACTGGAGAAGATATAACAACTAAAAATATTATAATAACATTTGTAAAGAATACTACATTAAACGATGGAGAAAACAAGGGAAGACAAACAATTTATAATACAGGAGTAAAAGATGGCTATTACATTACAAATGGAAAAGCAATAAAAATTACGTGTGAAAAAACATCAAGAAGTGCACAAACTGTGTATAAAGATTTAAATGGAAATGAAATAAATGTTAATGATGGCAATACATATGTTCAAATATGCCCTATAGACTCAAATGTTACAATAGAAGCAGATGAAACAGTGGAAAGTGCAGAATAAGAACAATTTTGAAATTTTAAATTTTCTATGAAATATTTAATTTATTGGAAAAACAAGTATCTATTTGTGAATTAATTAAGAAAAAAGAGAGATTTTATCGAAAAATCTCTCTTTTTTGAATGAGTTATATCACTTTTATATTGAAAAATGTATTGTTGAGTAGTATAATAAATGGTGCGGCTAATAGAAAAATATCCTAAAATGTAATTACAAGAAGGAGGAATTAGTTTATGTTCAAAAAGTTGTGGAACGCACTTCGCGGCACAGTAAAGGAGGAAATTATTCCTCCTGAGGGTTACCAGATTCGGTACAACGATCAGGTAATAGTCGCTGTAAACAAGGCTGGCGATACTGTGCAATGGATACCAGGTGGAATGAATAACGAAAATAAATATATTCCTGGATTTTGGAAAAGCGTCTGGGAAGATGGTACAGGATTGACTCCTGACCAAATGAGCCGTTTTATCCACTGGTATTATGAATAATAAACTTGTAAAATAGGGTAACACATAAAAGTGTTGCCCTATTTTGCTATAATATATTATAAGCTGTATTAAATGAAATAAATTTTATAATAAGAGTAAATAAAAATTTAGTGTGATTAAAAGATTATAAATAAGGACTTATTAAAAAGTAATTTATAGCTTATAAATAAAAAATTATTAATTATGTATGGAAAATGAGTAGAATTAATGATAAAATAAAGGAACTAAAACAGTAAAAGTAAATGTAAGGATATATTATATATCCAAAATCTAAGTGAAAGGATAAGAAATATGGTTATTTTTGGTTATGATATTAGAGTGTATTTTTTATTATTTATAATATATGCGGTTATTGGTTGGTGTATGGAAGTTACATGTAAGCTAATACAGTACAAAAGATTTATAAATAGAGGATTTTTAATAGGACCTTATTGCCCAATATATGGGTATGGAGCAATTTTAATAACAATACTTCTAAAAAAATATACAGGAGATCCATTAGTATTATTTGTAATGGCAATTTTCTTGTTTACAATATTAGAGTATTTAACAAGTTATTTTATGGAAAAAATATTTAAAGCGAGATGGTGGGATTATAGTCAGAAAAAATTTAACATAAACGGAAGAGTATGCTTAAGTACAATGCTACCATTTGGAATATTAGGAATGTTTGTAATGTATGTGTCAAATCCATTTTTACTTGGAAAAATAGAAATGATACCAGAACTTCCACTAAATATATTATTTTGGAGCATACTTGTAATATTTATAACAGATAATATTGTTTCTAGCATAGTAATGCGTTATATTAAAACAGCAGAAAAAACAGCATATAAGGAATTGGATAATACAGAGGAAATTACTAAAAAAGTAAAAGAGCTATTAACAAACAAATCTGCATTGCATAGAAGATTAATAAATGCATATCCAACATTGGAAGCTGTAAAAATTAAAATAAAAGAGAAAAAAGAAGAAATAAAAAATCATGTAGAAGAGCAGAAAAAAGAAATAGAAGAAAAAATTAAAAAGAATTTGAACAGTTAAAAGAAAATAAGAATACAACTATATGTATAATAGGCGGTGGACTAACAGGTCTAAAGACTGCCTATTATTTATGTAAAACCCTTAAGGTGATTTTGTTAAAGTTGCAGTAGTGCTTGTGGAAAAATAATAAAAAAAACTTGCAAACAAATGTACTTATATGATATACTTTTTTAGAATAAAATCAAAAGAAAATGGTAGGCTTTGCCTTAAGAAGGGAATTAAAAATGAAGTACAAGTTTGAAGTAATAGGAGAAATTGTTGGAAAGGAAAGACCAAGGGTTAATATGGCAACTGGGAGAGTATATACTCCTAATAAAACAAAAGATTATGAATATTTAGTACAACAATATTTTAGAATGCAATATCCAAGTTATAAAACGTTGGAAGGAAGAATAAGTATAAATATAGTTGCTTATTTAAAAATACCTAAAAGTACCAGTAAAGCAAAAATGCAGGAAATGTTAGAAAATAAAATTAGCCCAACAAAAAAACCAGATGCAGACAATATTGCAAAATCTATTTTAGATGCGTTAAATAATTTTGTATTTAAAGACGATAATCAGGTTAGTAAAATAATGGTTGAAAAAAGGTTTGGAGAAGAAGAAAAAGCAGTAGTTACGATAGAAGAATACTAAAAAATATTGTTAAATAATCCTTTGTGTGGTAGAATATAGCAAACAAAAAGAAAAGGAGATATGGCATTAAGCCTATAGAAAAATGGAAAAACAAAAAATAAAAGTATATGCATTTGTGGGACCCTCTGGAACAGGAAAAAGCTATAGAGCTCAGATGGTAGCAAGTCAAAATAATATACATTATATAATTGATGATGGTTTATTAATAGATGAAAACGAAGTCTTGGCTGGCACTTCTGCAAAGAAAGCCCCAACAAAAATAGAAACTGTAAGACATGCACTATTTATAGAAAAAGATGAACAAGATGAAATGAGAAAGGCACTAAAGAAATATAAACCTGAGAGTTTACTAATTTTGGGTACATCAGATAAAATGATTGCAAAAATAAGAGAAAGCTTAGGTCTTCCAGAATTAGAAAAAACAATTTATATAAATGAAGTAGCTACAGAAGAAGAAATGGAAAAGGCAAGAAATATACGAGTAACACAGGGAAAACACGTAATACCGGTTCCAACATTCGAAATAAAAAAGGATTTCTCAGGATATATTTTAGATCCACTACAAATATTTAGGTCTAAAGGATATGGAAACAACCCTTATATATCAGAAAAATCTATAATAAGACCTACTTTTAGCTATTTGGGCAATTTTACTATATCAGATAGCGTTTTTAGGCAAATAGCGGAAAGAGTTGCTAAAAAAATGCCGGAAATATATGAAGTTACAAGAACTAGAGTAGAAAACTATGGAGATGGAATATACATTTATATGGAAGCGGTCATAAATTATGGCTTAAATATAATAGAAGTATTACAAAAATTTAGAAAAAATGTAAAAAAAGAAATAGAAAAACAAACTGCAATGAATGTTTTAAAAGTCGACTTAGTTGCAAAAGGACTTCATATGCCAGAAGAAAAAAAGTAGTTATGAAGATTAAAAATTATATTCTATCTAAGTAACTATAAGCACAAAAGTAGGCAATAGGTTTATAGGTAAAACCTTTTTAAAAACCTAAATATAATTTACAAGGAAATAAAAAAATGTCTTTTATCGTAGCAATAGATGGACCTGCAGGAACAGGAAAAGGAACGATGGCAAAGATGCTATCAAAAAAATATAACTTAGTAAATATAGATACTGGAGCAACATATAGATGTGTTGCTTTAGAAATGCTAAATAAAAAAATTGGACTAGACGAAGAAGAAAAAATAGCAGAAATGCTAAAAAATATAAAGATAGAAATGTTTAACAATAGTGGAAAACAAAAAGTTTTATTAAATGGTGAAGATGTAACAGAAAAAATAAGAAGCAAAGAAGTTACTAGGTGCGTGTCACAGGTGTCTAGTATAAAACAAGTTAGAATTGCTATGACTGGATTGCAAAGAAAAATGGCTAAAAATAAAAATGTTATAATGGAAGGCAGAGACATTGGAACAGTTGTATTTCCGGATGCTGATGTAAAAATATATTTAGATGCAGATGTGGAAGAAAGAGCAAGAAGAAGATATAAGCAAAACCAAGAAAAAGGCATACAAATGTCTTATGAAGAAATATTAGAAAACATAAAAATAAGAGACAAAAATGATATGGAAAAAGAAATGGGAGCTCTTAAAGTAGCAGATGGAGCAACCGTAATAGACACAACTAACCTAAGCATTAAACAGGAAAAAAATGAAATTTGCAAAATAATTAATGAAAAAATGAAACAAAAAAAGCTACAAGAAAAAATATATAGTGTAAGGCCAGAAACACCATTAAAAAAAATAGAAAGAAAATTCGTTAAAAATGTATTACATATATTTTATTTAATTGTATTTAGAGTAAAAAAGAAAAATGAAGAAAATTTACCAATGAATGAGCCAATTATAGTATGTGCAAATCATATAAATGTTTGGGACGCAATGGGGCTTGTAATTTGTAGTAAAAAAACAATAAGATTTATTGCTAAAGAGGAACTATTTCACAATCCATTTATTGCTCACTTAGGCTATTTATTTAATGTAATCCCTGTTAGAAGAGGAGCAAAAGACCTAGAATTTATGAAAATATGCCTAAAAGCATTAAAAAATGGAGAAACTCTAGGTTTATTTCCAGAAGGAACACGAAAAGGATTGGCAAAGGGGGCAAAAGTACAAAATGGAGCTGCCTATATGGCTCTAAAAACAGGTGTTAAAGTAGTTCCAGTAGGAATACAAGGAACATTTAAACCATTTCATAGAACAACATTTAATTATGGAAAACCTTTAGACTTTAGTCAATATGATGCAAAAACTCCAGAAAAAGGAAATATTGAAAAAGCTACAAAAGAAATAATGGATAACATAATTATGTTGACAAAAAAGGAAAAATAAGGTATAATAGCAAACAGAAAATCGCCCAATAGGGATGCCCCTTTTTGGGCGAATGTTTCGGAACAATTAAGTCTAAATAGACACAAAATTATTATAGAAATGAAGGTTTTTTATGGGAAAATTTGAAGATAATTTAACATTTGAAGACGTAATAAATCAAACACTAAAACAAATAAAACCAGGAACATCTATAACTGGAACAATAGTAGAAATAAACAGTAAAGAAGAAATATTTGTAGATATTGGTTATAAAGCAGATGGAATTATACCAAGAAATGAATATTTTAGTGAAAATAATATGCTTCCATCAGAAGAACTAAAGGTTGGAGACAAAATCAAAGCTGATGTTCTAAAACTAAATGATGGACAAGGTAATGTTTTAATGTCTTGTAAACATGCTAAAATAAAAGAGATTAGAAATGAATTTAAACAAAAAGTAGAAGAAAATAAAATCTTTGAAGAAGTAGTAAAACAAGTAAATAAAAATGGGCTAGTAGTTTTATATAAAAATCTAATTAGAGTTTTCATACCAATTTCATTATCAGATGTTGGAAGAGACGAAGATATAAACGAATATAAGGGGAAAACAGTTAGATTTAAAGTAATTGAAAATGATGAAAGAGCTAAAAAAATAATTGGATCTGTAAAAGAAGTTAAAGAAGAAGAAAAGAAAAAAGCTCAAGAAGAATTTTGGAACAATATAGAAATTGGGAAAAAATATAAAGGAACTGTAACAGCATTAAGCGATTATGGTGCATTTGTAGATATTGGAGGAGCTCAAGGATTACTACATATATCAGAAATGACTTGGGGAAGAAATCAAAATCCAAGAGATATATTAGAAGTAGGACAAGAAATTGGAGTTAAGGTAATTGAATTAGACAAAGAAAATAAAAGATTCAAACTTACATACGATAAAAAAGGTCCAGATCCTTGGAATAAAGTAGAAGAAAAATATCATATTGGAGATGTTGTAAAAGTAAAAATTTCTAACTTAATGCCATTTGGTGCTTTTGCAGAACTTGAAAAAGGTGTAGAAGGATTAATACATATATCTCAAATATGTGAAAGAAAAATATCAAAACCAGAAGAAGAGCTAAAAGTTGGCCAAAAAGTAAATGCAAAAATAATAAATATTGATTTAGCCAATAAAAAAATAGAACTTTCTGTTAGAGAGATTGAAGGAACATCACAAGAATATAAAGAAAATGACTAAAAAATGATAAAATAATAAGTTAAATTAAAATCGCCCCAAAAGGGAAGTCCCCATTGGGCGAAGAGGGAGAAAATAAAATGAACAATAAAAATATTAGAAATATTGCAATAATTGCTCACGTTGACCATGGTAAAACAACTTTGGTTGATGCACTTTTAAAACAAAGTCACGTATTTAGAGCAAATGAACAAGTAGCAGAAAGAGTAATGGACTCTGGAGATATAGAAAAGGAAAGAGGAATTACAATTCTTTCTAAAAATACATCTGTTATGTATAATGGAGTAAAAATAAATATAGTAGATACTCCAGGACACGCTGATTTTGGAGGAGAAGTTGAGCGTGTATTAAAAACTGTTGATGGTGTTTTACTATTAGTAGATGCTTTCGAAGGACCAATGCCTCAAACAAGAGAAGTTTTAAAGAAAGCATTAGCACTTAACCTAAAACCAATAGTTGTAATAAACAAAATAGATAGACCTGGTGCAGAACCAGAAAAAGCATTAGACAAGGTTATAGAATTATTTATCGAACTTAATGCAACAGATGAACAATTAGATTTCCCAGTTATTTATGCATCAGCTAAAAACGGAATTGCAAAAATGAATTTATCAGATGATTCAGATAATATTACTTGCATATTTGATACAATAATAGACAAAATTGAACCACCTGCTTGTGATATGGATGGAACAATGCAAATGTTAGTATCTAATATAGACTATGACGATTATTTAGGAAGAATTGCAATAGGAAGAATTGAACGTGGTAAAATAAAGAATGGAATGCCAGTTTCAATATGTAAACAAGAAAAAAATACACAAGGAAAAATTGCTAAATTATTCACATACATGGGATTAAAAAGAGTTGAAGTTGATGAAGTTGATGCCGGAGATATAGTTGCTATATCAGGTATTCCAGACATTAGCATTGGAGATACAATTTGTGATTTAGCAAATCCAGAAAAAATTCCATTTGTAAACATAGATGAACCAACAGTTTCTATGACATTTAGTGTAAACAACGGACCTTTTGCAGGACAAGAAGGAGAATTTGTTACATCAAGACACATCAGAGACAGATTATTCAAAGAGCTAGAAAGAAATGTAAGTTTACGTGTTAAAGAAACAGCTTCTCCAGATAGCTTCGAAGTTTGCGGACGTGGTGAATTACACTTATCTGTATTAATAGAAGAAATGAGAAGAGAAGGATATGAACTTCTAGTATCTCGTCCAAAGGTTATTTTCAAAGAGATTGATGGTGTAAAATGTGAGCCAATAGAGGACTTAGTTGTAAATGTACCAGACGATGCAATCGGAACTGTTATAGAAAAATTAGGAAGACGTAAAGCTGAAATGAAGAATATGGAACCAGCAGAAGCTGGACATACAAAAATAGAATTTAAGATTCCAGCACGTGGATTAATTGGTTATAGAACAGAATTCTTAACAGATACAAAGGGAACTGGAACAATGAACTCAATATTTGATTGCTATGAGCCATACAAGGGAGATATTCAAGCAAGAACAAGAGGAGTTCTAGTTGCATTCGAACAAGGAACATCAATCACTTATGGATTATACAATGCTCAATTAAGAGGAGAATTATTCATAGGACCTGGTGTAGAAGTATATGAAGGAATGATTGTTGGTATAAACTCTAGAAATGAAGATATTTCTATAAACGTATGTAAAGAAAAACACCTTACAAACACAAGAGCTTCAGGATCAGATGATGCATTAAGATTGGTTCCACCAATTCAATTATCACTAGAAAAAGCAATAGAATTCATTGCAGAAGACGAACTTGTTGAAGTAACACCAAAAAATATTAGACTAAGAAAAGTAATACTAAACAACAAAGACAGAGAAAAAGCTGCAAGAAGATAGAAAAATTGATTCTTTGAGAGAAAACAACTTCGCTCGAAGAATCAATTTTTTTCGCCCCAAAAGGGGCGTCCATATTGGGCGAAAATTTTGTCGAACGATTCTTCTGGAAAATATATAAAATTTATTGCAAAAAAATGAAAATATAGTATAATAATATTGTAACAATCGCGGAACATAAGTTACACCAAATTAAAGGGATATACCACCGCAATGAAAATTGCAAAAAAAACAGGCATCTCGTGAATGCCTGTTTTTCTATTACTGAAATAAATCAATAATAGATTTTAGTACTTCCGCAACCGCTAAAGCTTGCTTTAAAATCTTATGTAAGTTCTTTAGCAACTTTACGATTTTGTTAGTACTACTTCTCTTCTGTTTTCTGCGGAACATGATCTCACCTCCTCTCAGGGGACATGTCCACCATTTAGTATTATATAATAAAGAAATTGCAAAGTTTGTCAAAACATGCGGTTTTACATAAAAAGTTTAAATTTTTTATAAAACTTGCTAAAATGGGGCATTTAGTGTTATAATTAATGTCGAGTTTATAAGAAGTGAGATAATATATAAGAGGGAAAAGTAAAATGAACAAAGATGAACTACTAAAAATAAAAGAATATGCACTAGAAAGACATATTCCAATTATAATGGATGACACATTAGAGGTTATAGATAAATATTTAACTGAGAAGAAACCAGAAAAAATACTTGAAATTGGTACAGCTGTTGGATATTCTGCAATGTGTTTCTCAGAGTATTTAAAAGACGGTGGAAAGATTGACACAATTGAAAGAGATGAAGAAAGAATTGCAGAAGCTAAAGAAAATATAAAAAAAGTTGGAGTAGAAGAAAAAATAAATATATATGAGGGAGACGCTGTTGAAATCCTTCCAACTATGAATGATAAATATGATGTTGTATTTATTGATGCTGCTAAAGGTAAGTATCCATTTTTCTTGGAGCATGCATTGAGAATGTTAAAAGATGATGGAATAATTTTTGCAGATAATATTTTGTATAAGGGATATGTAATGAGTGATTATAATAAGCACAAACAGCGTACTGCTGTTACTCATTTAAGGCAATATATTAAGGAAACAACTGAAAATCCAGAACTTGATACAAAAATACTCGATGTTGGAGATGGATTAGCAATTACTAAAAAAGTTATAAAATAAAAATAAAGTTCAATTATTAATAAACTGAAGCTACAAAGCAGTGTAAGGTTAAAATAATTGAACTTTATTATATTTGCGAATATTGAATAAATGAATATATGACATCTATTATAAAAATAATAGAGCAAATGCGTAACAAAAAGGTTTGCAACTTTACAGGAGTCTTTTTAGAAATAAAACCTGTAAATTTTTTAAACAAAGGAAAAACCACATAATTAAAAATAATGGCAACAAATCCCCAAACAAGAGAGTAAAAAAAGCAAATTCTTCCATTAATATTTAGAAATTCAGTTCTATAATCCCAAAGCCATAATCCATACATTGCATCTAGTCCGTAACCAATAGCATATTCAAAAATTGAAAAAACTATTATTGCTGAAAAAAACAATTTTACAGGATTATTTTTAAATTTATCTAAAAATGATATTAAAATTAATCCGCCAAATCCATATATAGGGCATATAGGACCATAAAAAAATCCTCTATTTGCAAAATAGCCAAGAACAAAATAGCTATAAATAGTTTCCATTGTCCATCATAAAAAAGAAAAGACGAAAAAATAAAATAAATTGCATTGAAAGCTTGATAAATTTTTATTGTATCTATTATCTTTTTCTTCAACCGTTACAAGTGTTTGAACCATAAATACCTCGCATTCTGTAGTTAGATAATAGCATAAAAATAAGGATAAAGCAATAATAAAAAAATTACAAAAATGTTTCTATAATATTACAATTACGTTAATTAAACAAAAAAATTGAAAATTAAAGGTATTACTGATATAATAATTGCACAGAATAATAAACATAAGAAAGGAAAATCTTACATGGAAGAAGAACTATATGAATACATAAATGATTTATGCAACATTCTTGCAAAAATAAAAGAAAAAACACAAACAGAAATGCCAGAAATAGATGAAAAAATGCAAGTTGCAATAGAAGAACTTTCGAAAAAAATAGAATTAGGGAAAAAAACATATATATATATAAAGTCGAGAAACAGTACAGAAAGAGCATTAAATGACTTTGAAAAAATTTTTAAAAGATCTGTCACAATCGAAGAAATAAGAAGTATTGGACAACAAATTACGCCATATATTTCCGAAGAATATGAATTAAGTAAAGAACAAAATGATATAAGTGCAGAATTAAGAAAATATAAAGCATACAATGCTATAAAAAATTTTGAATATGAATATCATTGTGATGTGGCAAGAATTAAAGCCGTTGATGAAAAAACAATGCAGAGAATATACGCATTAAAAGAGCAATATTTTAAGACGGAAAAAGTATTAGATGAAAGCAGAAAAGCTTTAACAGTAGAACCGAAAGGAATATCTCAAAAGGTAACAAGTTTCTTTAAAAGAGGTTTTATAAGAAGAAAGAATGATAAAATGGAACAAAATCAAATAGCGTTATCAAATGAATTGAAAGAAATGTTATCAAAGATGGATGAGCCTGTAGCCTTTGCTAAGAGAGATAAAAATAATATGTACCAACAAGTTTTTTATGATAAAAATAGCAATCCACTATACCTTATAGACCAGGCGTATAACTATGCAAGAGAATTAAGCATACCAGACACCAGAATAAAATTGACCGACTTTGAAAGATTAAATTTAATCGGATCGTCACCAGAAGAAACTATAAAAACACTAGAAGGAAGAGTATTTTCAAGTGATGAATACAGTCAATTAGAAGGCGAAGCAAAGCTAGAAGAAAAAATTTTTGGTATGAGTAGTGAACAAATAGCCAAAAGAATAACCGAATTGAAAACAAGACAAGAAAGAAATAGACAAGCTAAAAATAAACTTGGTACAAAATGTAAAGAGGTTACAGGAACAAAATATGAATCTTTTGTGGGATTTAGAAATGATGTTGTATATAGATCGTATATTGAAGCAAAAACAATAGAAGAACTAGAAAGTATGAATAATGAACTTGAAAATAACCAAGATGCAGTAAATAATATAAAACAAGAAAGTCAAGAATTTTCAAAAAGCAAAGGAACGAGAAAAAAACAAGAAGAACCTGAACTTTAATAAAAATGGAATAAAACATTGAAAAAAAGCCTGTTTTCTGGTATTATATATAAAGATAAGAATTTGAGATTATATAATATAAGGAGAAAATAAATGAAAAAACCAGAACTTTTAGCACCAGCAGGCTCTTTTGAAAAAGCAAAAGTTGCTTTTATGTATGGAGCAGATGCAGTCTATTGTGGTACTGCATCTTTATCTTTGCGCAGTAGAGCAGAAGTAGACGATAATGATTTGGAAAAAACAATTGAATATGCACATTCAATTGGAAAAAAAGTATATGCAGCATTAAATATTTATGCTTGGGATACAAATTACGAAGAGATTGAAAAACAAGTAAAAATGTTAGACAGAGTACATGTTGATGCCATAATTGCATCTGATGGTGGTGTTATTCAAAAAATAAAAGAAGTTGCACCAAACATAGAAATACACGTAAGTACACAGGCAAATGTTGTAAGTTATCATGCTGCAAAATTTTGGTATGATAATGGCGCAGAAAGAGTAATTTTAGGAAGAGAAACAAGTAAAGATCAAATTGAAGAAATAATGAAAAATAAGCCATCAGACTTAGAAATTGAGATGTTTATACACGGAGCTTTATGTTGGGCTTATTCTGGAAGATGCTTTTTAAGCGAATATTTATCTTGCAGGTCTGCTAATTTAGGAGACTGCTCTCAAAGTTGCAGATGGGCATATAATATGTATCTAGAGGAAAAAAATAAACCAGGAAACCTAATGCCAGTAGAAACAGATGAAAATGGAACATACATATTATCTTCTAAAGATTTATGCTTAATAAAAGAAATACCAGAAATTATAAAAATGGGAGTAGATAGTTTAAAAATAGAAGGTAGATTAAAAACAGAATATTATTTGGCATCAGTTGTAAATGTGTATAGAAATGCAATAGACGATTATATGGCAAATCCAGAAGGATACGATTATACAAAATATTTAAAAGAACTGGAAAAAGTAAAAACAAGAGGACTTACAACATTCTATTTTAATGATAGAAATAATAAAGACTTCCAAGAATACGAAGGAAAGCAATACAACCCAGATTATGAATTTGGAGGAAAGATATTAGAAGATAAAGAGGAAAATTCAAATGTATTAATAGAAATAAAAAATAAATTAAGCATAGGAGATACATTAGAATTAATAATTCCAAATGAAGTAATCCCAAAAGTATTTAAAATAGAAAAACTAATCGATTCAAAAACAATGGAAGAAATTAATACAGTAAATCCAGGAAAACAAGGACAAACAGTAATAATAAATATCCCATATGAAGTAAAAAAAGGCTGGATATTAAGGAGAAAGAAATAATATTTTTAAGCTATATGCGATAAAAAACTAATACAGTTGTAAAAAGAATATTCTTCGTCAAAACATCTTCAAACTGCTTACAAAATTATAAATCATCAATTTTGCAAGCAGTTATTTGAGTTATTGACTCGAATATTTTTTTCCAATGTATTAGTTTTTTTATGCAATTTTTATTAGATTTAATTTTGGCTTTCTAAATTTGCTAGTTTATAAGAGAGTAGTAGGCTTATTAAAAATAATATTATGCAAATAATCTCATTAACTCCATATATAAATCCAGGAAATAATACGAAAACAGAGCCGAGGGTGAAGCCTATTATGGAATAAGAAATCTGCTCGTGATGTTTTTCGAATAAGGATTTTATAATTTTTATCCATAAAAGACTTCCGACTAAAATTCCAATTCCCATAGGTATAAGTACATTTAAATTTAAACTTGCAATAGCAGAAATGTATTTAGAGTAAACACCTAAGCACATTAAAATTACGGTATTGCTAATTCCAGGTACAACAATTCCAATAGACATTAAAAAGCCAGAGAGAAATAAGTACCAAGAGTAAGAAGAAAAAGAGAGAGCTAAGGTGGTAAAGTAAAAATAGTTTTCTATAAAAATTAGAGAAACTCCTAATAAAAAAGAGAAAATTAGCGGAACTAATTTCTTTATATTAAAAGGTTTTTGTGTGGTTGAGGCTTGCTTAAATAATGCTGGAATGGTTCCTAAAATTAATCCTATAAAAACAAAGCTAGAATATGCTTGGTACTTGAAAAAAAAATATTTTATTATATTTCCAAACAATACAATTCCTACAAAGGCACCAAAGGCTATTGAAAATAAATATAAAAAGTTTTGCTTGAAATTTTTAAAAAAATTAGATACACAATAAATCAAATTCTCGTAAATTCCAAAAATAACACAAAAAACCCCACTACTAACACCAGGTAAAATTGCACCAAAACCAATTAAAATGCCGATAAAAAAATTAATAATAAATTTTTTCATAATCCAATAAATAAAAAATCTCCTTAAAAAATTCATACACGATTGTATTCAAAATTTTTAATTTTATAGAAAAAATATAGTAGTAACTAAATTAAAAATTTATGTGTATTTGTAAGAAAAATGTATGATTATTCAAATAAATACAAATAGCTAATACAATATATGAGTAAGTGTTGCAAAAATAGAACAAAATAATTTTTATGGGTCAGGCACAAATAAAAAAACTATAACATATACTTATGGTATAGCAAAAAATGGAGGTGCCTTATATGCCAGCTGTTTCAATTATGGGTTTTTTGAGTTTCTTACAGAGTGCAATATTTGTTATAGGCTATATTTCTAGCAGTAATTTATTTCCAGAACCATTAACAGCAGAAGAAGAGAAAGAATGTTTAGAAAAAATGAAAAATGGCGATGAAGATGCAAAAAATATTCTTATAGAAAGAAACTTAAGATTAGTAGCACATATTGCAAAAAAATATGCTACTACAAACATAGAACAAGAAGACCTAATTTCAATAGGAACAATTGGACTAATAAAGGGAATAAATAGCTTTAATATTAGTAAAGGAGCACGACTTTCTACATATGTGGCAAGATGTATAGATAACGAAATATTAATGTATTTAAGAAGTATCAAAAAATTAGGTGCAGAGGTTTATTTGGAAGATACAATAGGCAAAGATAAAGATGATAATAAAGTGACCTTGAAGGAAGTTTTAGAAAATAATGAAAAAAATATAGAAGAAGAAGTAGACTTAAAAATGAAGGTTAAAAAATTGTATCAAAAAATAAAGGAAGTTTTAAAAGATAGAGAAAAAACAATAATAGAATTAAGATTTGGATTAGATGGAGATAAACCAAAAACGCAAAGACAAATTGCTAAAATGATGGGAATATCAAGAAGCTATGTTTCAAGAATAGAAACAAAAGCTATAGGAAAACTTGCTCAGGAATTTAAAGAATAATAGAATATTATAGTAGAGAATTACATAAGTTTGAATTGGATTAGAAACAAATAGATATTTTAGAAATAACCATACATTAAAAGTGTAAATAAAAAATAAAGAAAGAACCCAAACTGTTAGCCGACAATTTGAGTTCATTTTTTATTTATTATTAATTTAATGTAGAATCTCCTGCTAGTATTATATTACAAATATCCTTTGTAGAGTTTTTCTTTGCTAAAAGTTTTGTGTTAATTTTCATTTTGCGTAATCTAGCTTTATCAGATAGAAGTTCAGATATTATTTTATCAAAATCATCTGTTTTTTTAAGCCAAATTGCAACTCCTGCTTTTTCTAAAAAAGCTGCATTTTCTTCCTCTTGGCCAGGAATTGGATTTATTGCAACAATTGGCAAACCAGATGCTAAGCTTTCTGTTGTTGTAAGACCACCAGGTTTTGTAACAACTAAGTCCGAAATACTCATTAATTCTGGTACCTGATGAGTAAATCCTAAAACTTTTACTATAGACTCAGCCTGTTCTTCTTGGACAAGCTTTTCAAAAGATAGTTTCATTTTTTCATTTTTACCAGATATTGCAACTATTTGATGTTCTGTAACATTGTTAATAAATGCTTTTAATATCTTTAAAGTTTGCTCTCTTCCAAGACCAAATTCTCCGCCACCAAAAAATAGAATAACTTTTTTATCTGGATTTAATTCCATAGAAGTCATAATTTTAGACTTGTTATAATGCTTTAAAAATCTGTTAGAAAGTGGAATACCAGTTGCAAAAACTTTATTCTCTGGTATGTTACTGTTAATTAAATCCTGTTTCATTTTTTCATGAGATACAAAGAAATAATCAACATATTCTTTACCAACTAGCCATTGCTCATGAGGAGCAAAATCTGTCATTATAGTTGCTAATTTGCAATCAATTAAAGCCTTTCTCTTTAAATAACTAACCATTTGACTTCCGAATGGATGTGTAGAAATAACGATATCTGGATTGTATTCTTTTAATAATTTTAGCAATTTTTTAGCCATTAGATTATTGGAAGTAGAACTAATATGAGCTAAAGGCCCCTTTTGAGAAAGCAAATATACTTCACCCCAAGCCCAAGGAAATTTTTTAGCCATTTCTTTATAAGCTGTAGTTGTAATTGCATTAATTGGTTTATTAACATATTTCATACAATCAACTAAATTAGTTTCATAATCTTTAAAATTATCATCAATGCATTGCTTTATAGAGTTTGCAGCAGATAAATGGCCACCTCCATAAGATGCATAAAAAATCAAAATTTTTTTCATAATATTTTTCCTTTCAAGATAAGCAAATTTTATCATAAAAATAAAAAAAACAAAAGCAAAATGCATAAATTTAGAAAAATTACCAATAATAAATAAGAAAAATATAAAGTAATAGAAAATTGAAAATAAAGTTTTAAAGGTATTAAAAAAATTAAAGCAAAATAAATGGTTATAAATTTATTAAATATTTAAAAATAATATAAGATAAAATTTAAAAAATATATTTATGCTTAAAGGAGGAATGAAATTGGGAGTAAAAAAGTTTATTATTGTAATAATTGGAATTATTTTAATTACAGTACTATCTATATTAACAATTAAAATAAAAAATGTAGAAGCGGCGAGTTCTTCAAATGGAACATCAGATGTACAACTTTTAGCAAGAGCAATAAATGGAGAAGCAAGAGGAGAACCATATGAAGGACAAGTTGCGGTTGGCGCTGTAATATTAAATAGAGTAAAATCGCCAAGTTTTCCAAATACAATTGCCGGGGTAATTTATGAACCGGGAGCGTTTACAGCTGTATCTGATGGACAAATAAATGTACCAATAGCAGAAAATTCTACAATTGTAAAAGCTGCAAGAGATGCACTAAATGGATGGGATCCATCAGGAGGAGCATTATATTATTTTAACCCGAGCACTGCAACAAATAAATGGATATGGTCTAGACCATTAATAAAAACAATTGGAAAACACAGATTTTGCAAGTAAAAGGAGGTTTAAAATTTGCAAACAAAAAAAATTAAAAATAAAACATCTTATATAATAATTGCTGCTATAATAGTGGCTTGTATAGTGGGAGCGATTATTTACTATGCATATAAAACTACAAAAACATATGTAACAGCTTCAGAAAATAAATATAATATGGCATTTTTTGAATTAGTCGACTATGTGCAAAATGTGGAAACATATCTTGCAAAAGCACTAATATCAACATCTCCAGAGAGTGGAGCAGAAACTCTAACAAATGTATGGAGAGAGGCAAGTATTGCACAAAGCTGTTTATCACAATTGCCAATAGAAAGTCACGAACTGGAAAATGCATCTAAATTTTTGAATCAAGTAAGTGACTATAGTTATTCTTTATCTAGAAAAAATATAAGTGGTCAAAGTTTAAATGAGGAAGACTTAAAAAATATAAAAGAATTACACAGTTACAGTTTAGATTTGGAAAATACTTTAAACCAATTATCTACAGACTTAGATGATGGAAGAATAAAATGGAATGAATTAAAAGAAGAAGGAACAAACAAATTTGCAACACAAGTAAGTTCAATTACAAAAGACAGTTTCTCTTCATTAGAAGAAAATTTTCACGAGTATTCTGGACTAATATATGATGGAGCATTCTCAGATCATATAACAAGTTCAGAGAAAAAAGGTTTAACAGGAGAAGATATAACAGAAGAACAGGCAATACAAAAAGTAAAAGATTTTTATGGTGAAGATAAAATAGAAGATATAAAATCAAATGGATATTCAGAAAATGCAGAAATACCTTCATATGATTTTAACGTAAAAATAAAAGAAAATAGTGATACTGCAACAATTTCTGTTTCTAAAAAAGGTGGACACATAGTATTTGCAAATTATAATAAACAAGTAAATACAGAAGTAATTTCCCGAGAAGAAGCGGACAACATTGGCAAAAACTTTCTACAAAATCACGGTTATTCAGATATGAAAGAAACATACTATTTAAAACAAAATGGAATTGTAACAATAAACTATGCATATGAACAAAAAACATTATCTGGTGAAAGAATTGTAATGTATCCAGATTTAATAAAACTAAAAGTAGCATTAGACACAGGCGAGGTTTTAGGAATAGAAACACAAGGATATTTAAATTCACACACAGAAAGAAAAATTCCAGAAAATTTAATATCTAAAGAAAAAGCAAAAGAAGTATTAAACAAAGAACTACAAATAGAAAGCGAGAATTTAGCTATAATACCAACAGAATGGAAAACAGAAGTGCTTTGCTGGGAGTTTAAAGGAAAAGTAGAAGATAACGAATTTTTAGTATATATAAATGCAGAAACAGGTAAAGAAGAAGACATATTAGTAATAGTAAATACACCAGATGGAACTTTAACACATTAATTTCCAGTATTATAAATTAAAAAATACACACAATAATAGTAAATTTATAATTATACAACTATAAATAAAATTTATGAAAAGTGAGGAAAACATTATGACTAAAAAAAATCTAATGTCAGAAAACTTAAAAGAAGAAATTGCAAAGGAATTAGGTGTGTATGAGCAAGTAAAAAAAGATGGAGGATGGGAAAACGTACCTTCAAAAACTTGTGGTAACATGGTATCAAAGGCAATAGAAATAGCAAATAGAAATACAAAATAGTAAGAATAAATTAAGGCTCTGCTTAATAAAATTAAGCAGGGCTTTAAATTTTTCTAGAAAAGTTATGATAATTTTCTAGAATAAATAAAATATAGCACACGATAAATTTATTTCATAAATTTTGGTGTATGACCACATTTGCTGTAAAATTCCAATTAAAAAAGTATAAATGACGGAGCAAGAAATTGAAAATTTTTAGATTTGTCCTTTAATATTGATAAAATGAGAATGCTGATATATAATATGAAAAAAAGAAGGGAAGACAGAACATTGAAAAGTATGTTAGTTAAAGATATATTAAAAGTTACGAATGGTACACTTGTGTATGGAGATGAGAATGAAGTATGCAAGAATTTTTCTAAAAATACAAATGAAATAAATGAAGGAGATATTTATATCGGAATAAAAGGTGAAAGATTCGATGGAAGCACGTTTTATAAAGAAGCATTAGAACAAGGAGCAAAAGGAGCAATAATAAATAAAAATGCTCAAATTGATAAAACTCTTACACAAGGAAAGTTTTTAATAGAAGTTGATGATACAATAGAAGCACTTGCACAAATTGCAACATTAAAAAGAGAACAATACAATATTCCAGTTATTGCAGTAACAGGAAGTGTTGGAAAAACAAGCACAAAAGATATAATATATAGTGTGGTTTCAGAAAAATACAATACATTAAAAACATTGGGAAATTTAAATAACCATATTGGATTACCCATGACAATATTAAGACTAAAAGACGAAGAAGCATTGGTTGTAGAAGTGGGAATGAATCATTTTGGAGAAATAAGCAAATTAACAAGAATTGCAAAGCCAGACATAGCAGTAATAACAAATGTTGGAACAGCACATATTGGAAATTTAGGCTCAAGAGAGAACATATTAAAGGCTAAACTAGAAATACTAGAGGGCCTAAGCAAAAACGGAACTCTAGTAATTAATAATGATAATGATTTATTACACAAGTGGAACAAAGAAAATACAAAATATAATGTAGTTACATATGGAATAAATAATGAAAGTACATATGTGGCAGAAAATATTGAATATACTGAAACAGGTAGTAGTTATACTATAAACTGCGATAATAAAGAATATAAAGTAAAAGTTCCAGTTGGAGGAGAAGCTTTTATATATAATAGCTTATCTGCAATAAGTGTAGGCAAAATATTAAATATACCAATGCAAAAAATAATAGATGGAATAGAAAAATTTGAGCTTACAAAAATGAGACTTGATGTTACAAAAATGAAAGAAGGTTATACTGTAATAAATGACTGTTACAATGCAAATTATGATTCTATGAAATCTTCAATAGAATATCTAAAAAATATAGACGGAAAAAGAAAAATAGCTGTGCTTGGAGATATGTTAGAACTTGGAGATTTTTCACAAGAACTACACGAAAAAGTTGGGCAGCAGGTTGCTAAAAATAAAATAGACATATTAATTACAGTTGGAACAGCATCAGAATTTATAGCCCAAAAAGCAAAAGAAAATGGAACAAAGTGTGTATATAATTTTGGAAATAATGAAGAAGCAATAGAAAAACTACAAGAAATCCTATCTGCAGGGGATGTAGTGTTAATAAAAGCTTCAAATTCAATGAAATTCAAAGAAATTGCAGAGAAAATAATTCATTAGAAAAGAGGAAAAACAATGGAAAAAATAAAACTTGCGGTAATATTTGGTGGACAGTCAACAGAACACAATGTTTCAATTGTATCTGGAAGCTCTGTATTAAAAAATTTAAATAAAGAAAAGTACGAAATATATCCAATATATATTTCTAAAGAAGGAACTTGGTATCATTATAATAAAGATATAAATGAAATATATATATTTGAAATTGGAAAAGAACCAGAAGAAAAATATTTAGAAAAAATTGAAAATGTAATAAAAAAATTAAAAGAGCAAGACATAGTATTTCCAGTACTTCATGGACTATATGGAGAAGACGGCACAATTCAAGGACTTTTAGAGCTTATAAAAGTACCATATGTTGGGTGTAAAGTATTAGCTTCTTCAGTTTGTATGGATAAGGTATATTCAAAAATAATATTTGAAAAAGCAAATTTAAAACAAGCTAAATATATAGTAATAAATAAGCAGAAAAATGAAAATTATGTATATGTAAACGAAGAATTAGAACACATAAATATGCCTATACAAGAAATATGCAAAATAGTAGAGAAAAACATAGGATTTCCTGTATTTGTTAAACCATCTAATTCTGGCTCATCAGTTGGAGTTAGCAAAGCTACAAACAAAAATGAGTTAAAAATTGCAATAGAGAAAGCTGGAAAATATGATAAAGAAATACTAGTAGAGCAAGGAATAAATGCAAAAGAAATTGAATGTGCAGTACTCGGAACAGAAAACATACAAGCATCTTGTGTTGGTCAGGCATTATCTGCAGATGATTTTTATGACTACAATTCTAAATACATAAATGTAGAGTCTAAAACTATAATACCAGCACAAATTGATGAGAAAATTGCAAATCAAATTAGAAAAGAAGCAATAAAAGCATTTAAAGCTGTTAGAGGAAGCGGACTTGCAAGAGTAGACTTCTTTGTGGATAAAACTACAAATGAAATTTATATAAATGAAATTAACACAATGCCAGGATTTACAAATATAAGTATGTATCCAAAGTTGTGGGAAACTAGTGGAAAAGAATATTCAAAATTATTAGATGAATTAATAGAACAAGAATTATTATAAGGGAGAAATAAAATTGGAACTAATAGAACAAATAAAAAATGACCTAAAAAATATTTTGTCGGAAAGAAGATATATACACTCAATAGGCGTCATGGAAATGTGTGAAGAACTTGCAAAATTATACGGAGTAGACGTTGAAAAGGCAAAACTTGCAGGTCTTCTACACGATAATGCCAAAGAGATGCCAAAAGAGAAAATGTTAAAATATGTAGAGGAAAATAATATTCCAATAACGGAAGTGGAAAGAATTAATACACCTATTTTACATGGAAAAATTGGGGCAGACATTGCCAAGAAAAAATATAATGTGGATGAACAGATAGAAAATGCAATAAAATATCATACAACTACAAGTGTAAAAATGGACAAGCTTGCAAAAATTGTTTTTGTAGCAGACAAAGTTGAAATGAATAGAAAATCAGAAGAATATGATATAGAAGTGGAAAGAGAACTTGCTAAAAAAGACTTAGATGCAACAGTTTTACTCATAATAGACTCTAATATAACATCATTAATAGCAAAAGGTAAATTAATAGATCAAGATAGTATAGACACTAGAAATTTATTAATAATGAATAAAATGAAGTAAAGCAAAAATCTTTACATACGTACTAGTGCGTGATATAATATGGCTACCATGATGTGGGAGGAATTATGAATGATTTTTAAGGACTATTATAAAATACTTGGTTTGGATACAAACAAAGTCACAACAGAAGAAATAAAATCAGCATATAGAGAACAAGCAAAAAAATATCACCCAGACGTAAATGTAGGATCAGAAGAGAGATTTAAAGACATAAACGAAGCATATAATACACTGTCAAATCCTTCTACAAGAAGAAAATATGATAGAATGTGGAACTCTAGAATTGGAAGAAAAAAAGCTCAAAAGGCAAAAGAATACAATAGAAAGAATACTTCTGCTAAGGGAGAAATTTTAAATATCTTATTTGGAAACTTTGATGGAAAATCTGAAAAACAAAAAGTACACATTAGTAATGAAAAACTACCAAAACAGGGAGAAAATGTAGAAACAGAAATAGGAATATCTATTCAGGATGCTTTTTTTGGAACAAACAAAGATATCTCGCTAAGAACAGTAAATGGTAAAATGAGAACATTTGAAGTAGCAATACCAGCTGGAATAAGAAGTGGAGAAAAAATAAGATTAATGGGGCAAGGCCTTGCTGGAGAAAATGGTGGAAAAAATGGAGACCTTCTAATAAGAATAAATATAGAAAAAAGTAATAAATATGAATTAATTGGAACAGATATTTTAACACAAATACCAATAACTCCATGGGAAGCAGCATTAGGAACAAAATTAAACATACAATTATTAGACGAAACAATAGGAGTGTTCATTCCACAAGGTACAACAACTGGAAAAGAAATAATAATTCCACAAAAAGGATATAAGGACGGAAAAGGTGGAAGGGGCAATCTAATAATCACAACTAAAATAATGATATCAGAAAAGATTTCTTCGCAAGAAAAAGATTTGTATAAAAAATTATCTAAAATATCAAAATTTAATCCAAGAAGAGAATATTAAAATTTACATAAATAAAAAACATAAAAATACAAATATTGACATATTTAGCAAAAAGCTGTATAATTAAAAAGTATGCAGAAGAAAAAATATGAAAATATATTTCATATAGAAAGAGGTGTAATAAATGGATCAAGCACAAGGCAAGCATTTTAGTATAACAGATCCACACAATGTAAATACTGTTATATATCAAATTCATTCGTCAGAAAAAGAATTTGAAGAAGAAAACTCTCCAAAGTTTACATTAGAGAGATTAAAATGTAGGCAAGAATTAATAGGGCAAAATAAAAGGAAAACTTTTTTTGTAGATACCCCTAAAGAAGATGGAAACCAACTAGTAATTTTGTCTTTTGGTCAAGACAGAGTTGTTGTTAACATGGGAATTTTAAATAGAAATGAAGTGAAAATTTCCAAGAAGCCTATGCCTGTAAAATTTGATACATTGTATTCTGAAAAAGAAACAGAATTTAAAGATATAAAATATACACCTAATATGAAAAGACCAATAACAATAATAGATCCAGAAACAACAGAAGAAATAAAACCAGTTTTATATTATGATAAAGAAACGAACGAAGTAAAAGGAAAGTGTAAATTAAAACCATACAAATCTTATTTCGCATTTGAAATAAGGGAAGATAATTAAGGAGGATCATGTAAAATGATTGATAAAGCAAATGGAGAGCCTACAAATGGAGGTTCAATTAAACCAAGCAAAAAAGCAAAATGCGTATGTGGTCAAACCATTGTAAATGAAAAAGAAAATTCTTTAGAAATGCCACCTAAAGGCGCTATAGAAGCTCATTTATTAGAAGGTGAAGAAAATTTCTTTACAATTGCATTAGAACCAGATAGAGAAGAAGAAAGAGAATAATATAAAACTTAAGAAAAGGTGAATTTTATGAACGGAAAAATAAAACAATCTTTTAAAGATAATAAAAAATATATAATACTATTTCTAATAATTTGGAGTGTATTAGAAATAGTATTAATTGCGCCAGTAGCAATTTCAATAAAAAATAGCATTATGCCAGATGGTTTCTACTTTTCTAAATTTATAGAAAATTTAGGCGTAGAAGTATCTAGTTTTAATGCTATTTTTAGAATAGGTCAAAATGAGGTAATGCCTATATTTGGAAAATGCACAGCTTGGTTTACTATTATGTTTGCTATATGCTTAATAATAGGAATGATGAAAACAAAGCCTAAGAGTGAGTATAAAGATATAGAAAACGGTTCTAGTGACTGGTGTAAAAACGGTGAACAATATAGAATATTAAGTAAAAATAAAGGAATAATACTTGCAGAAAACAATTATCTACCAGTAGATAAAAGAGGAAACGTAAACGTTCTAGTTGTCGGAGGTTCTGGTTCTGGTAAATCTGCATCATATTCAAAACCAAATGCTTACCAAATGCTTGGCTCTTATGTTTTTACAGATCCAAAAGGTGAATTATATGATTCAACAGCAGGATACCTACAAAAAAATGGCTATGAAATAAAAGTATTAAATTTAGTAAATCCTCAAAATAGCGATAGCTACAATCCTTTAATGCATATAACATCAGACATAGATGTAGACGTAATTGCGCATACAATAGTAAAAGGACAAACAGGAGAAAATACTGGTGGAGACCCTTTTTGGGATGACAACGCAGAAACTTTACTAAAAGCATTAATATATTATTTAATTACAGCAAGACCAAAAGAAGAGCAAAACTTGGCTTCCTGTGCAGAACTTGTGAGGGCTGCGAATAACAAAAATGGTAGTAGTGTACTTTCAGAATTAATATCTGAATTACCACCAGACCATCCAGCAGTAACAAACTATAAATCAATAGAACTAGCATCAGATAAAACTTACAGCTCAATACTAAGTTCATTACAATCAAAACTTTCTAAGTTTGATTCACAAGAAATAGCAGAAGTAACATCTACAAACACAATAGACTTTGCAGAAATAGCAAATAGAAAAACAGCATTATATGTAATTTCATCAGATACTCATACGGCATACAACTTCTTACTTACAATATTCTTCTCGCAATTAATACAACAACTATACAATTATGCAGATGAAAATGGAGGAAGACTAAAAGTACCATTATACTTTATATTAGACGAGTTTGCTAATATTGGCCAGATTCCAGATTTCGACAAAAAAATATCTACAAGTAGAAGTAGAGGAATTTCTTTTAGCGTAATATTACAAAACCTAGATCAATTAGAGGCTGTATATGAAAAATCTTACGAAACAATAATGGGTAACTGCGATACACACGTGTTTTTAGGAAGTAACTCATTTAAAACAGTTGAATACTTCTCTAAACAATTAGGAGAAAAAACTATATTTAGAGATACAAAATCTGTAAGTAGAGATAAAGACTTAAAAAAACAAGGAACAAGTACTTCAGACCAAAATATGGCTAGAGCACTAATGACTCCAGATGAACTAAGAAGAATGGACAATGATCTTTGTATAATTTTTGAAAAAGGATTAAAACCAATAAAAGCAAAGAAATATTATTACTTCGAAAAACCAATGTATAAACAATTCAATGCATTTACATTAAATCATAACAATTTTGATATTGGAGATAGAGGAACTTGGAGAAAATTCAACCCAAACAATCCGTACTACGATTCTTCAAGTGAACCACAAAAAGAAGTAAAAATAGAATCATTAGACGATTTATGGGATGATAATCCAAAAACAGAAAACTCTAAAGAAGGTATAGAAAAATTAGACTTAAAAGAAGATAAGGAAGCTCCAATACTTCCAATGGAACCAAATTCAAAAGAAGATGAACTATTCACAAAAGACTTGCAAAAGGAATTAGAAGCAAAATTCGATGAATTATTTGGTCCAATAGAGAACAATACAGATAAATAAAAATGAAAACATTTCGCCCAGAAAGAAGATTTCGCCCAACAGGGACGGCCTTTTTGGGGCGAATATTTTTTACTAATTTACAGGAATCGCAAAATGTGGACGGACCTTTTTGGGCAAAGTTTTTTGCTAATTTATCGAAATCGCCCAATAGGGATGTACTTTTTAAAAGTAGTTTCTTTGAAAATTTAAAGGATTTTTGCCATTTATTTTAATTCCTATTGAAACGGTAGGAAATAAATGGTATAATTTATAATTGATGGTAAAAAATACAAATAAGAATTTTATATAAGTAAAACATAAAAGGAGAAATATAAATGAGTAGTTTACTAGAAATAAACAATTTATATGCAGAAGCTGAAGGAAAGCAAATTTTAAAAGGATTAAATCTTAAAATAAATAAGGGAGAAACTCATGTAATAATGGGACCAAACGGTGCAGGAAAATCTACAACTGCAAATGTTATTTTAAATAACCCAGAATATAAAAAAACAAGTGGAGAAATTTTATTTGAAGGCGAAAATATAAATGAAGAGAGCACAGATAAAATTGCTAAAAAGGGTATATTTATGTCTTTTCAATCACCAGTAGAAATCCCTGGTATTTCTACATTTAACTTCTTAAAATATGCAAAAAATAAAGTAACTGAAAAACCTGTAAAAGTGTTTGAATTTAAAGACCAAGTTAAGAATTACATGGAAGAATTAAGTATGAATCCAAAGCTAGTAGAAAGAAACTTAAATGTTGGTTTCTCTGGCGGAGAAAAAAAGAAGAATGAGATTCTTCAAATGCTAGTGCTAAATCCAAAACTTGCAATATTAGACGAAACAGATTCAGGCCTTGATGTTGATGCGATAAGAACAGTCTCTAAGGGAATTGAAATGTATAAAAATGCTGAGAATGCAGTTTTAATAATTACACACAATACTAGAATATTAGAAAATTTGAAAGTTGACTATGTTCATATATTAGTAGATGGAAAAATTGTGAAAACTGGAGATGCAAGTTTGGCCCAAGAGATTGAAGAAAATGGATATTCACAATATAAATAAAGGGTTGAAAAATAATTACAATTTTGGCTACGTCAAATTTCATTTATATAACAAAAAACGAAGTTCTTTGTTATATATAGTGTACAGTAATTTGCTAAAGCAAATTACGCACACGAACAAATTTTGGTATTTGTTCTGGCAGGTTACATACACCACGTATGCGCCCTTGCCTTTTAAATTCATTTTCCTTGCCAAAATTTAATTCTTTTTCAACCAAAATACGAACAAGAAAGGAAATAATATGTCAAAAACTCAAGTAGACGATATAAATAGAAATATATATGATATAAAAAATAAAGATGACTATGAGTTTAAAATGAAGAAAGGTCTTAACAGAGAAATTGTTGAAGAGATTTCAGCAAAGAAAAATGATCCAGACTGGATGAAAGAGATTCGTTTGAAGGCTTTAGAAACTTACGAAAAGCTAGAACTTCCAACATGGGGGCCAGATTTATCTGAGCTTAAAATGGATGAAATTGCAACATATGTTAAGCCCAAGTCCAAATTAAACTCAAGCTGGGATGATGTTCCAGAAGATATAAAAAAGACTTTTAATAATTTGGGAATCCCAGAGGCAGAGAAAAAATCTCTAGCTGGTGTTGGTGCTCAATATGACTCAGAAGTTGTATATCATAGCATAAAAGAAGATTTAATAAAACAAGGTGTAATCTATACAGATATGGAAACAGCCGTTAGAGAATATCCAGATTTAGTAAGAGAACATTTTATGAAATGTGTTCCAATAAATGACCACAAATTTGTGGCACTTCATGCTGCGGTTTGGTCTGGAGGATCTTTTGTGTACGTTCCAAAGGGAGTAAAGGTTGATATTCCTTTGCAATCATATTTTAGATTAAACTCACCAGAATCTGGACAATTCGAGCATACTCTTATAATAGTAGACGAAGGAGCAAGTCTTCACTTTATAGAAGGATGTTCAGCACCAAAATATAACAAAGTAAATCTTCATGCTGGCTGTGTTGAATTATATGTAAAAGACAATGCTTATTTAAGATATTCAACAATAGAAAACTGGTCAAAAAATATGATGAACCTAAATACAAAAAAGGCAATAGTAGGCAAAAATGCACAAATTGACTGGGTTACTGGTTCATTTGGCTCTAAAGTTTCTATGCTATATCCAATGAGCATATTAAATGGAGAAGGCGCAAAAACAGAATATACAGGAATAACTTTTGCAGGACACGGACAAGACTTAGACACTGGTTTTAAGGTAGTTCACAATGCACCAAACACATCATCAGTTGTAAATTCAAAATCAATTTCAAAAGATGGTGGAGCCTGCACATATAGAGCTTTAGTAAGAATTACAGAAAATGCTAAAAATTCAAAATGTAGCGTAAGCTGTGAATCTTTAATGCTAGATAATATATCTCGCTCAGATACAATTCCAGTAAACGATATAAGAACTGATGAAGTGGAATTTTCTCACGAAGCAAAAATTGGAAAAATAAGTGACAAAGAAATATTCTATTTAATGAGTAGAGGATTATCAGAAGAAGACGCAAAAGCCATGATAGTAAGAGGATTTGCATATCCAATTTCAAAAGAATTACCAGTAGAATATGCGGTAGAAATGAATAACCTAATAAACTTAGAATTACAAGGTGCAATAGGATAATCGCCCAATAGGGATGCCCTTTTTTGGGCGAAAGACTAAGGCGATAAATTTGCTGAATATTATTAATAGAAATTGCAATATGAATTATAAGTAACAGAAAAATAAAAAATTTTAGAAAAAATAAAATGAGTTCTCGCCCAAAAAGGGACGTCCCCTTTGGGTGAAATGTTAGAAAGGATTAAAAGTAATGCTAAAATTAAATGAAACGCCTGTTAGAACGGCAAATAATTTTAGAATAAATAACATAGAAATAGATGCTCAAATACCAGGAAATATTCCAGAGTTTGAGAATGTTCAAATAGTAAAACAGAATTCAAATATTGATGAAAATGTTTCTAAAAGTCAATTAGTATATGGCAACAACAAAGAGCTAGAAAATATGGTATTTGAAAAAGCAAATAGCAAAATTAGAATCGAAAATAATGAAAAAGCAGAAGATGTTAGAATAACTTATGTTTTTGATGAAGATAATCTAGTTTTGCTTAATCAAATTGATATTGTTGCTAGCAAAAATATTAATGTAATAGTTGAGTACAAATCTGAAACAGACGAAAAGTGCTTCCACAGTGGAATAATTAGAGCAACTGCAAAAGATGGTGCTAAGATAAATATTACTGTTGTAAATTTATTAAACGATGAATCAGATAGCTTCGAAAGCTTTGAAAACAACATCGAGAAAAATTCTAAAGTATATCATAAATTAATTGACATTGGTGCTAAAAATAGTGTTTCAAATTACTATTCAAATGTGACTGGCGATAGAGCTGAAAATGATGTTAAAACTATTTATCTTGGACAAGGTTCTCAAATTAAGGACTTGAATTATATAGTGCATTTGCGTGGAAAACAAACGAATGTTGATATAGATGCACAAGGTGCTTTGAAGGATAATAGTAAAAAGAATTTCAAAGGTACTATTGATTTCAAGAAAGGTTGCAAGAAAGCAAAAGGAAATGAAAATGAATATTGTATGTTGCTATCAGATAAGGCAAAATCAATAGCACTTCCAATGCTTTTATGTACTGAAGATGATGTAGAAGGTAACCACTCAACAGCTTCTGGAAAGGTAGACGAATCTGCTGTATTTTATATAATGAGTAGAGGATTAAGTCATAAAGAAGCAGTAAAATTACTAGTAAAAGCTAACTTTAATAAAATAATTGAAGACATAAATAATGAAGATGTAAGAGAAGAAATACTACAAGAAATAGATGCAAGACTTTAAATAATGAAAGCATAAATAAGTAAAGAAGAAAAGAGTGAAACTAAAAAATCAAAAAAATATAAAAAAATTTTAATTAATCACAGGGAGTTCCACGTATATTCTTTAGGGCAATCTTTTATGTATTTTTCATATTTACTTATTTAGATTACTTTTGTCTTTTTCAGTGGGCTGTTAATTAATTAAAATTTTTTATATTTTTTTGATTAGACAATATATTTTAATTTAAAAGATAATTAACTAAAAAACTTTAATTTACGTAAAAACAATATAAATTTTTTTAGCTAATCAACAGCCCACTGAGGAAGAAAAGACAAATAAAAAAATGTAAGGAAGAGAAAACCGTAATGCATAGTTTTAAATAATATACGTGGAACTTCCTGTGATTAACTAAAAAAATTTTATATTGTTTTTTATTAGTTAGAATTGATTTAGAATTGAAAGGATGATTTTATGAATTATAGAGATGATTTCCCACTATTAAATAATAGAGATATTGCTTATTTAGATAGTGGAGCTACTACTCAAAAACCTATTCAAGTTATAGATAAGGTTGAAGAGTTTTATAAAAATTATAATGCCAATCCTCATAGAGGGGCGTATTCTCTTAGTGTAGAAGCAACTGCTATTTATGAAGATACAAGAACTAAAATTGCACAATTTATAAATGCTAAGAATAGGGAAGAGATTATTTTTTCTAAGAATGCAAGTGAAAGTTTGAACCTAATTGCATATTCTTATGGTTTAGATAATTTAAAGCCGGATGATGAGATTGTTCTTTCTATAATGGAACATCATTCTAATTTAGTACCTTGGCAATATGTTGCAAAAAAAACTGGTGCTAAGTTAAAATATATGTACATAGATGAAAACTATGAGCTAACAAAACAGGAAATAGAAAGTAAAATTACAAATAAGACTAAAATTGTTGGAATTACACACGTGTCAAACGTTTTAGGAACGATTAACAATGTAGAAGAAATAATTGAATATGCTCATAAGAAAGGGGCAGTAGTTGTTTTAGACGCATCACAAAGTATTCCCCATATGAAAATTGATGTTCAAAAGTTAAATCCAGATTTTATGGTATTTTCAGGACATAAAATGTTATCTCCTTTAGGAATAGGTGTTTTATATGGAAAAAAAGAAATATTAAATAAAATGAATCCATTTTTAATGGGGGGAGATATGATAGAATATGTATATGAGCAAGACACAACTTTTGCACCACTTCCAAACAAATTTGAGGCTGGGACTCAAAATGTAGAAGGTGTTGTGGGTCTTGGAGCTGCAATTGATTATATAAATTCTATTGGTTATGAAAAAATACAAGAAATAGAAAACGAAGTAGTAAATTACGCAAGAGAAGAATTATCTAAGTTAGGTTTCTTGAAATTATATATGACTCCAAACAAAGAAAATCATTCTTCTGTAATATCATTTAACATAGAAGGAGTACATCCTCATGATGTGGCAAGCATATTAGACTCTGAAGGAGTTTGTGTAAGATCTGGAAATCATTGTGCTCAACCACTACTTAGATATATGGGAATAGACTCTACTTGTAGAGCAAGTTTCTATTTCTATAATACAAAAGAAGATGTAGATAGATTGATTATGGCACTAAAAAAAGCATATAAAATGTTTGAAAAATATATAATCACAAAATAAGATTTCGCCCAATAGGGACGTCTCTTTTTGGGGCGAAAAAGAAATGTGATAATTCGGTACAATTCGGGGACGGAGGAAAAATTGTTCTTGGGAGAAGTTACTCCCGAAGAAAATTGTCCCGAGGATGAAAAGAAAGGATTAATATGGACGACTTACAAGATGTTTATAATGATTTAATAATGGAACACAGTATGAATTCTTATAATAAAAGAGAACTTCCAGCATGTGATTTTAAAGAAAAAGGTCACAATCCTAACTGTGGAGATGAGATAGAATTAGAACTTAAATTAAATGGCAACAGAATAGAAGATATGTCATTTGTAGGGCACGGTTGTGCAATTTCTCAGGCTTCAACTTCTATAATGATAGATACTTTAAGAGGCAAAACTATAGAAGAGGCAAAAGATATAATAAAAACATTTATCGAAATGATAAAAAGAGAAATTACAGATGAAGCAGAATTAAAAAAACTAGAAGATGCAATAGCATTTAGAAATGTATCAAATATGCCGGCTAGAGTAAAATGTGCATTACTTGCATGGCATACAATGGAGGATTTATTGAATAAAAATGGAAAATAACAGAGTATTATTAGGAATGAGCGGAGGGGTAGATAGTAGCGTTTCTGCACTTTTACTAAAACAGAAAGGCTATGATGTAATAGGTATGACATTAGAATTATTTGCTTGTAGTTCTTGTTGTAACATAGATACATACATAGATGCAAAAAATGTTTGTAATTCAATTGGAGTACCACATTTTACATTTGATTGCAAACCTCAATTTAATAAATGTGTAATTCAAGATTTTATTAATTGTTATTCAAATTGTAAAACTCCTAATCCTTGTATAGAATGTAACAAGTATATGAAATTTGGTATTATGTGGGAGAAAGCTAAAGAACTCGGATGCAATTATATTGCAACAGGGCACTATGCAAAAACAGAATATAGCGAAAAATATGAAAAATGGGTATTAAAAAAATCAGAAGCGGGAAAGAAAGACCAGAGCTATGTTTTGTGGAATATTCCACAAAAACTAATAGAACACGTTTTATTTCCACTTGCAGATTTTGAGTCTAAAGACAAAATTAGAGAAATTGCAAGAAAAAATAATTTGAAAGTGGCAAATAAGCCAGATAGTGAAGATATATGTTTTGTTCCAGATGGAAATTATAAAAAATTTTTAGAGAGCCATTCAGATATAAAACCCAAAGAAGGAAACATTGTAACAACAAAAGGAGAAGTACTTGGAAAACACCAGGGACTTTATAACTACACAATAGGGCAAAGAAAAGGACTTGGAATATCATATAAAGTTCCACTTTTTGTAATAGGATTTAATCCAGGAAAAAATGAGGTTATAGTTGGTGAAGAAGAAAAATTATACAAAAAGGAAATAATAGTAAGGGATATAAATTTACTATTGTTTGACGAAATTAAAGAACCATTAAAAGTTCAGGTAAAAACAAGATATTCTTCTAAATTTGCAAATGCAACAATAACTCAAATAGAAAATAAAATAAAAATAGAATTTGATGAGCCTCAAAGAGCATTAACACCAGGACAATCTGCAGTATTTTATTTAGACGATATAGTAGTAGGTGGTGGAAAAATAGAATAACTTTAAGAAATTACAGGATACTGAAAATTGTCATTTTTCAGTATCCTGTATTATTTAGATTATTTCTTTAAATCTTCGTAAGAAGTTGCATCTATTTGTCTATTTAATTCTGTAGCTTGATTTTGCTCTAAATATCCGTATTCTCTCATAGAAGAAACTACCTTTTTTTGTCTACTTTTTGTTAAATCAAAATTTATATTTGGGGCGTACACGCTAGGAGCATTAGGAATACCAGCAAGCATAGTTGCATCATATAAAGTCATATCTTGGACATCTTTATTTAAATATCCTTTGCATGCTTCACCAATTCCATAATATCCATTTCCAAAGTAAATAGTATTCACATAAAGCTCTAAAATTTCATCTTTAGAATATTTTTTTTCAAGCTCATAACCCAAAATTATTTCAGCCATTTTACGGCTTACAACATTATCGGATGTTATAAAATATAAATTTTTAGCAGTTTGCTGTGTAATAGTACTTCCGCCTTCGGCAAATTCTTTTTGCTTAAAGTTGCTAACAATTGCACGACATATTGCAATGATGTCAACAGCACTATGCTCTCTAAATCTGTGGTCCTCAACAGCAATTACAGCATTTTTGTAGTAATCTGGAAGACTAGAAATTGAAACAAAACTTTCAGAAGATTTTATACTATTTACTTTATCTTCTAAACTTATTTCTGAAAGCTTTTTATCATATAATTGCTTACCTTGAATAAAGCAGAATCCACCAGCAATCAGAGCTACAATTAAAATAAATGATATTAATTTTCTAATAAATCTCATAAAACTTATTCCTCTCTAGAAATCACAGTTGTTTGGTGTTCTAGGGTAAGGGATAACATCTCTAATATTTTCCATACCAGTTATATACATAAGCAGTCTTTCAAATCCAAGACCAAAACCAGAGTGAATATCTGTACCGTATTTACGAAGGTCCATATACCAATATAAAGGATCTGGATCTATACCCATAGTCTTCATACGTTTTAGAAGTTTATCATAATCTTCCTCTCTTTGAGAACCACCCATAATTTCGCCAGCACCTGGAACTTCCAAGTCCACTGCAGCAACAGTTTTACCATCTGGATTTACTTTCATATAATAAGACTTAATATCCTTTGGCCAATTTTTAACAAAAACAGGGCCATTAAAATATTCAGTAATATATTTTTCGTGTTCCTTTGCTAAATCTTCACCATAATCTGGAGTGAATTCCCATTTTCTATCAGCTTTTTTTAGAATGTCTATAACATCTTTGTGATCTATTCTAACAAAATTAGAATTTACAAGTTTGGTAAGTTTTTCAATTAAACCATTTTCAATAAATTTATCACAAAATGCGATTTCCTCTGGGCATCTTTCCAATACCTTAGAAACAACATATTTTAAACATTCTTCTTCTATATCCATTAATCCGTTTAAATCACAGAAAGAGATTTCTGGTTCAATCATCCAAAATTCGTTTGCATGAGTTTTAGTATTAGAATTTTCTGAACGAAGAGTAGGGCCAAATGTGTAAATTTTACCAAAACTTTGTGCAAAAGTTTCACCATGAAGTTGGCCAGATCCTGTAATATAAGCTTTTTTACCAAATAAATCTTCACTAAAATCTGTTTTTCCATCCTTTTGAGGTAATGGCTTGTCCAAATTTAAAGTTGTTAGCTTAAACATTTCAGCAGAACCTTCACAGTCTGCACAAGTAATAATTGGAGTATTTACATACACATAACCATTACTTTGAAAATACTCGTGAATAGCAAATGCAGCAACACTTCTAATTCTAAAAACTGCACTAAAAGTATTAGTTCTAGGACGTAAATGTGCAACGGTTCTTAAATATTCAAAGCTATGTCTTTTCTTTTGAAGAGGATAACTTTGGTCAGCTGTACTGAATATGTCTATATTATTTGCATGAAGTTCAAATGCTTGCTTTGCACTTTCAGTCTTTACAATCTTTCCAGAAACTGTAATAGTAGAACTAATAGTAAGTTTGCAAATATCTTCAAAATTATCTAAACTATCATTAAAAACAATTTGTAAATTATTAAAAAATGAACCATCATTAATTTCTATAAAACCAAAGGTCTTAGAATCTCTAACAGTTCTAACCCATCCTGAGATTTCAACGTCTTTTTCAATGTACTTGTCAGTATCTTTGTATAAATCTTTAATAGTTACCTTATCCATAACAAAATCTCCTATCCTTATATAAACTAAAAAGATTATACATTCATAAGAGGAAAAAATCAAGTAAAATATGCTTAAATGTAAAGACTTTGCGATAAATGAAAAAGAGATGATATTGACTTTTCATTTTCTAAAATATATAATTTACCATATCAAAGGAAAAGAATAGGAAAAAATATGGGAAATATAGTTTTATTAGATGACTTAACAATAAACAAAATCGCAGCAGGAGAAGTTATAGAAAGACCTGCAAATGTAGTAAAAGAACTTGCAGAAAATGCAATAGATGCAGGAGCAAATAAAATTTGTATAGAAATAAAAAATGGGGGAAAGACTTTCATAAGAGTAACAGATAATGGTAAGGGCATATTAGAAGAAGATATGCCCCTTGCTTTTGAACGCCATGCAACAAGCAAAATAAGAAAAATAGAAGATCTAGAAAAGGTTTATTCAATGGGGTTTAGAGGCGAAGCTGTAGCAAGTATTTCGTCTGTTTCTAAGTTTACAATGATAACAAAAACAAAAGATGATATATTAGGACATAAAATGGTAGTGCAAGGGGATCATGTACTAGAAAGAGAAGATGTTGGGGCAACACAAGGCACCACGATTATTGTAGAAGAACTATTTTACAATACCCCAGTAAGATTTAAATTTTTGAAGCAAGATGCTGCCGAATTTAGATATATAAAAGAGCTAGTACAAAATATGGCTTTAGCAAATTTAAACGTTGCATTTGAATTAATAAATGATTCAAAAACAGTTTTTCGTTCAGTTGGAAATAATTCGATAAAAGATTTAATTTACATTCTGTATGGCAAAGATTTAAAGGACAATGTAATTGATGTAAATTATAACAGTGGAAATATAGAAATAACTGGAGTAATAGGAAATACATTTATTGCAAGAGACAACAGAAAAGATCAAATATTTTTCCTAAATGGAAGAAATATAAAAAATCCGATACTTACAAACAGTACAGACCAAGCATTTAAAGGTTCTATTGGAATTGGAAAATATGGATTTGCAATATTAAACATAAAAATGCCAGCGGATTATTATGATGTAAATGTTCATCCAACCAAAAGAGATGTAAGATTTAAAAATGAAGATGAGGTTTATAAAGCTGTATACCATGCAATAAAAAGTACTATGCTTAATAAAGAATTTTTAGGAGATAATCAAATAGAAATAAACTCAGAGAAAGAAAAATATGTAAGCAATGAACTATCTTTTGTAACCAATAATCTAGCATCAAATGAAATATTAAAAAATGAAAATGAAACAGTAGAAGAAGCAATAACAAGAGAGAATAAGAGAAAAGTAGAATATAAATATTTAGGAATTTTATTAAGAACTTACATAATAGTAGAAATTAAAGATGAACTATATTTAATAGACCAACATGCTGCACACGAAAGAATATTGTATGAACAAATAAAAGAAAATTATAAAAAAAATATTCAAAATAATACTCAAATGATGTTAGTGCCACAGGTTGTAAATCTATCACATAAAGAGCTTCAATTTGTTAATGAAAATTTAGAAATGTTTAAAAATATAGGATTTGAATTAGAACCATTTGGAAACAACAGCATAAAAGTAAATGGTATACCAGACTTAGAGTATAAAGCAAACAAAAATGACTTATTTTTAGATATTTTGGATGAGATGATATCAAACGAAAGAACACAAGTAAAAGATGTTGAAGAAAGATTTATTGCAACAGTTGCTTGTAAAGCAGCCGTAAAAGCACATATGGACTTAGATAGAGAAGAAGTAGACTATTTAATAACAACACTATTATCATTAAAAAATCCATATACTTGCCCTCATGGTAGACCTACCACAATAAAAGTAAGTAAAGAAGAGATTATGAAAAAATTAAGTTGAAAATTTTACATTTTCAGCTTTTTCTATGTAATTTTGTATTGACATAACACAAAAAAAGTACTATTATAAGAATATGTGAATAGATAAGCAATGAGACAAAGTAAAATAAAGGTTACTTTTAGAGAAGAATTGTCATAGGCTGAAAGCAATTCTAAGCAAACATATTTGAAAAACTACCTCACAGGAAACTGGCGGAAGCTTGCTTAGTAAATTAAGTAAAAAATTAGGATGGAACCGTGTAAATAAAATTACACTCCTAAGTGCAAAAATGCATTTTAGGGGTGTATTTTTTGCATAAAGCAACAATTATAAAAAAGAAATTGTATAAGCTAAATTCAATTAAAATCGAATAAAAAAGAATATAGATTGTAATTGTAAAAGTATAATTTTCAATTTCTTAAGAATGGGAGGATTTTTTATGATAATTACATTAAAAGATGGAAGTAAAAGAGAAGCACAGGAGGGAATTTCCGTAATAGACCTTGCAAAAGAAATTAGCGAAGGTTTAGCAAGAGTTGCAACTGCAGGAAGAGTAGACGGAAAAGTTGTTGATTTAAGATACAACTTAAACAAAGACTGCAATGTAGAAATTTTAACATTTGATGATGAAGATGGAAAGAAAGCTTACTGGCATACAACATCTCACATAATGGCACAAGCTATCAAGAGATTATATAAAGATGTTAAGCTTGCAATCGGACCAGCTATAGATGGTGGATTCTACTACGATTTCGACACAGAATACAGATTTTCTGAGGCTGATTTCGAGAAGATAGAAGCTGAAATGAAAAAAATTATAAAAGAAGATTTACCAATAGAAAGATTTGAACTTCCAAGAAGCGAAGCTATTAAATTAATGAAAGATGCAGGAGAAGATTACAAGGTAGAACTAATAGAAGATTTACCAGAAGACGAAGTTTTATCATTTTACAAACAAGGTGAATTCACAGATTTATGTGCAGGACCTCACTTAATGAGTACTGGAAAAGTAAAATGTGTTAAGCTACTATCAACTTCAGGAGCTTACTGGAGAGGTGACGAGAAGAATAAAATGCTTCAAAGAATTTATGCTATATCATTCCCAAAGGCAAGCTTGCTTGAAGAACATTTAGCAAAATTAGAAGAAGCAAAACAAAGAGATCACAGAAAATTAGGAAAAGACCTAGAACTATTTATGACACATAAATTAGTAGGTTCAGGACTTCCAATGTATTTACCAAATGGTGCAACAGTAAGAAGATTGCTAGAAAGATACATTCAAGACAAAGAAATAAGAATGGGTTACAAACACGTATACACACCATCACTTGCAAACGTTGAATTATACAAAACATCAGGACACTGGGATCACTACAAAGAAGATATGTTTCCAGTAATGAAAATGGACAATGAAGAATTAGTATTAAGACCAATGAACTGCCCACATCATATGTTAATATTCAAGAGCAAAATGCGTTCATACAAAGACTTACCAATTAGAATTGGTGAATTAGCACACGACTTTAGATATGAAGACAGTGGAACAGTTTGTGGTATTGAAAGAGTACGTGAAATGTGCCAAAATGATGCACACTTATTCGTAAGACCAGATCAAATAAAAGATGAAGTTGGAAAAGTTGTAAAATTAATACTAGATGTTTACAAAGATTTTGGATTTAAAGATTACAAATTTAGATTATCATTAAGAGACAAAAACGACAAACACAAATACTTTGATGACGACGAAATGTGGGACAAGGCAGAAAGTCAACTTCGTGAAATACTAACAGAACTAGGATTAGACTTCTACGAGGCAGAAGGCGAAGCAGCATTCTATGGACCAAAGCTAGACGTACAATTAAAATCTGCAATAGGACATGATGTAACAGTTTCAACTTGCCAATTAGACTTCTTATTACCACAAAGATTCGAACTAGAATACATTGGCGAAGATGGAAAAGCTCATAGACCAGTTGTAATACACAGAGCAATACTTGGAACACTAGACAGATTTATGGCATTCTTAATAGAAGAAACAAAAGGAGCATTCCCAACATGGCTTGCACCAGTACAAGTAAAAGTACTCCCAATATCAGATAAGCACTTAGAATATGCAAACAAAGTAAAAGAAGCATTACTAGATAAAGAAGTAAGAGTAGAAGTAGACGATAGAGCAGAAAAAATCGGATACAAAATACGTGAAGCACAACTTCAAAAAGTTCCATACATGCTAGTTGTTGGAGATAAAGAACAAGAAGCAGGAGAAGTCGGAGTTCGTAACAGAAAAGACGGAGACGTTGGAGCAATGAAGCTAGAAAAATTCGTAGAAAAAATAGACGAAGAAATAAAAACATTTGCAAAATAAAATATATAAATATATTTTCAAGCCACGATAACGAAATTTTCATCGTGGCTTTTAAAGAATTATTAAAAAGTTTAATTTTATTAAATAAAAATTTTAGTAGGATAATAAGGAAAACTGTGATATACTAGTGCTAAATAATATTATTATGATGTGGAGGTAAATATGGAAAGTGTAGACGTGTTTAATAAAAGAAGAGAAAAGTTAGAAAATATAAGAGAAAGAGGAAAACTGGATAAAAATGAATATAGTATTTCGGTTCATGTTTGGCTTCTTGAAGACGATAAATTATGGATTCAGCAGCGTTCTAATGAAAAGAAAATGTTTCCTGGATTATGGGAACAATCAGGTGGCGGAGTAATGAGCGGTGAAAATAGCTTAGAAGCGGTAAAAAGAGAAACTAAAGAAGAATTAGGATTAGAAATAAAAGATGATGAAATAACTTATATAGGAAGTTATACAAGAGTTAAAGACATAGTTGATATATGGCTAATACAAAGATTATTTTCAAAAGATAAAATAATATTGCAAAATGAAGAAGTAGCTAATATAAAAAATGTAACTTTTGAAGAATTTGATAAAATGATAGAAAATGGAGAAGTTGTACCTACAATAAATCCTTCATATAACTTATTGAAAAACTATTATGACCTATATATGAAAGGAAAAATGATTTAGATAATGAAATCTTTAACTGTAAATGATATATTGAAATTTGAAAAGAGTCATAAATTAAAAGAAAGAAGTATTTATGGAATTAATTATTGGTATTGCAGAAGAACAAGAACTTTGAATGATATTATTTCTATAGCATGTGGACAACAAGGAATGTGTGATAAAGAAAAAGTCAAGAAAATTAAATTCTTTATGGATAGAAATTATATAGGGAAAGAGTATAATAATGTAGATGTATTGATGATTACTGATGCCAGAAGAATAAAACAAGAAGAAAAATACGAATCAATATATACTGATGAAATTGAAGCTTTGATTAAAGACAAGTTAAAGTGTTTAACTCTCGAAGAACCTTCGTGGACAAGTTATATCAATATGTATGAGTCACATCATTATAATTGTACGACAGAGAATATAAAATATGTGGACATATATGAATTGCAGGCAAAAATAAAAATCCAAATTTTCAAAAGGTTAAATATAATTAAATTGAAACATATTTCAGATGAAATAGAACATCTTATTGACGAAATAAATGAATACTTTGATATAGATGTTTCATCAATAAAACAGGATTTCATAGAACATATAATTTATTTTATTGTAATGAAAAAGAAATATTCAAAACTTATTAATAGATTAAATCCTAAATGCATCATATTTTATTATAGAGACTTCCCTTTTAAGACATTAATTCAGATGATTGCAAAAGAGAAAAATATACCTACAATAGAAATGCAACATGGGACTTATACTGAAGATGAGCCTATAGAGAAAAAGGGAGATAGTAATGAAGAATGGAAAAATAAGCCGGATTATTTATTTTCTTTTGGAAAATTACAGACCACAACAAGTTCTTTGATATATAAAGAAAATCAAATTAAATTTATTGGCAATTTATTTTTAGAAAGAAAAAGAAATGAAAATATAAAATTACCCCAATGGGTTACAGAGACCAATAGATATATATTAATTATTTCACAATCATCAATGGGAGAATATATCAGTAAGTTTGCGTCAGAGTTAGCGGAAAGTTTAAGAAACACAAATTATAAAATAATATACAAATTCCACCCGAATGAAGCTGGAAGAGAATATGAATGTTTAAATAAAGAAAATATTATTCAAGTAAAAGATTCATCAGAAGAGATATATAAATATCAAAAAATATGTTATATTCAAGTAGGAATATCGAGTACTGCTATATTTGAGGGATTGTCGTTTTTTTTACCGACAATCTTACTAGAGAATCCTGAAGGAGCTTATGGAATTGAAAAGATATTGAAACAATTCAAAAAGGGAATTTATTATGCTAGTGATATTGAAGAAGTTCTAAAAATAATAGAAAAGAAAATAGAAAAACCAACTGTGGAAGATGTTGATGGATTATGGGAAAAGAACAGTTCAGCAAATTTTTTTAGAGAACTGAAAAGAATAATAGAATATTAAGGAGACAATATGTTCAATAATGAAAAAATTGTTGCAATAATACCAGCGAGAAAAGGTAGTAAAAGATTAAAGAAAAAGAATGGGATTGTACTAGGAAATAAAAAATTATTTGAATATAGTATTGATGTTGCGAAGAATTCAAAGTATATTGACGAGATAATATTTAGTACTGATTCACAAGAGTGGCTTGAATTAGCAATAAAAAAAGGTTGTTTAAAAAATAAGTTAAGAGATAAAATGTTTTCGAAAGATGATACAAAGACGATAGATGTGTTACTGTATGAAATAAAAAGAAATAAATTAAAAGAGTCATTTTCTACATTAATATTATTACAGCCCACGTCGCCATATCGCACAGTTGAATTAGTTGACGGAGCTATAGAGAAGTATTTTGAGAAGAAAGAACCACTAATAAGTGTTGTAAAATGTAAAGAAGTTCCAATATTCATGAGAACTATTCAAAACGGAAAATTGAAGAAGATATTAGACAAAAGTAGTGAAGTTAGAAGCCAAGAAATAGATGAAACATATCGAATAATTGGTAATATTTATATTAATAATATTGAGGATTTAAATAAAAATACTATATTAAATGAAAATACTATACCATATATTATAGAAGAAAAATATGCAATAGATATAGACTATTTGGAAGATTTGAAAAATGCAGAAAAAATAATGAAGGAGAATAAAGTTATATGAAAATAATTATGTTTCACTATGTAATGGAAAAATTCAATTATTTTCACTTTAATGTAAACTTATTTGAAAATTATATTAAAATTTTAAAGTATAAATATACTTTTATTGGTATAGAAGAGGCTAAAAAAATAATAAATCAAGAGAATTCGGAAAAATATATGATGCTAACATTTGATGATGGAACTAAAGATCATTATGAGTATGTCTATCCCATACTTAATAAATATAATATAAAAGGTGTATTCTTTGTTGGCACAAATATTTTTTATGGTGAAATCCTAGACATTCATTTAATACATAGATTGATTGCTAAAGTTGGAATTAATAGGTTATATGACGAAATTAAAGAAATTATTGATGAAAAACATATATCAATAAATGTAAATGAATTTACAAAAAATATAGATGGGTATAAGATGAGATATGTAAAGCAGCTGTTACAATATGTATTGCCAGAAGAAATTAGGGAGTGGGTTTTACAAAAACTTATAAAAAAATATTATATATCACAAAATTTAAATGAATATTATATAACATATAATGAAATGCTAGAAATGAAAAACAAAGGAATGGACTTTGGAATACATACTAGACATCATAAGAGATTAGAATTGTTAAATAAAGACGAACAGAAAGTAGAGATTGAAAATGATATCGAGATATTAAAAGGAAAAAAGATTTTAACAAATACAAAGGCAATAGCATACCCATATGGAAGTTATAATCAGGACACGTTAGATGTCTTAAATAATTTAAAAGTTGATTTAGGGTTTACTATAAAAAGAAAATTTGGAAGCTATAAAAACTTAGAAATAGAAAGAATAGATTGTAATGAACTAAAAAATTATGTTTAAAAATATTAATTATATAGAGGAATATTATGGATACAAAGTTAGAAAAAGATATAAAGAATATTCAAGAATTTAATTTAAAAGGTGGTATAATTGAAAAATATAAACCTAAAAAATTAATGATTGAAGTTACAAATAATTGTAATTCGAAGTGCATATTTTGCGGAAATTGTAATATGACTCGAAAAAGAAGTTTTGCAAGTGCAAAGATAGTAAAAAAAGCTTTAGAACAAGGCAGAGTAATGGGAATAAGAGAAGTAGGATTTTATACTGATGGTGAGCCATTACTAGATAAAAATATAGAAAAATATATTGAATATGCTAAGAAAAATTTATATGATTATGTATATATTACAACAAATGGAATACTTGCTAATAAAAATAGGGTTAAAGCGTTATTTAATAGTGGATTAGACAGCATAAAATTTTCAATTAATTCAATAGAAAAAGAAAATTATAAAAATATGCAGGGAGTAAATTGTTTTGAAAATGTAGTCGAAAATCTGCGTAATGCGTACTATATAAAAAAAAGCCAATACCCAAATAAAAAGGTATATGTATCTTATATAAAAACAAAAAGAAATAATTACAAAGATGATGAAATAAAACGTTTTTTTGAAGAATATTGTGATGATGTTTTAATACAAGATGTAAGAAACCAGGGGGGATTAATTTCTAATATTGAAAAATTAAAAATTAATAATCACGAAAATATATGTAATCTGCCGTGTTTTTATCCATTCAATACGGTAATTGTGACTTGTGAAGGATATGTAACTGCTTGCTGTATGGATTTTCAAAACTATCTTGTTTATGGTAATCTTAATGAAAAAAAATTGCAGGATATTTGGAATAATGACGTGATACAAGAATTAAGGAAAAAACATCTAAATGGAAAAATAGAAGATACAATATGCAAGAATTGTATTGATAATAAATTTGAACAGTGTAAACCGTTAATAGAGCGTTATTCATGCAATGTTGAATTTGATAAATGGAGAAAAGAATGAGAACGATAATAAGTATGTCAGAAAATGATAATTTTACTATTTTAGCAAATACAAAATGGTTATTAAATAATTCTATGAAGGATAATATGAATGCTGCGGATATTATAATAAAAATTATTGCGATAGAAAATTATTATGGAAAAAACGATTATGGAATGAACATGTACAATAAAATGCAAAGAATAAGAGTGGCTAAGAATGAACTCATTGAAAGAGAAAAAGCTGAAAATGAGGGGAAGTTTATAAAGTTAATAAAAAGCTTTGAAGAAAATGGTTATGATAAAAAGTTTCCAGTAGAACTAAATAAAAATTTCGAAGTCTTTGAGGGGTCGCATAGAACTGCTTGTTCAATCTATTTTAATATAAAAGAAATTCCTGTAACTTTTAATAAGAATATATGGAATTTGGAATATGACTATTCACTAAAATGGTTTAAGGAAAATGGAATGGAAGATTATATACCGTTAATAAAAGAAAAATATTATGACATTATTAAATGACAAAAAGAATGGTTTCCCATTCTTTTTGTCATTTAATTCCTTTGTACTTTTTGATAATATTCATATCGAAGTCATATTCAGCTTCAGAATCAGAACAATGAAAAGCTATGTCATAAAAATAATTTGAAATATGAGATTGAGATACTTGCCTTATCCATAGCTTTAATAATTCTAATTTTGCATTAACCATGCAGTGCTTATATGGATTAAAAAAAGTATCTGTACCATTAATTTCAAATATTACAACGCAAACATCTGTTGACTGTGAAGATTTCCGCATATGAATAATTTTTTGATCGACCTTCCAAGCTGCAATAGAACTTAAAGGATACAAATCTCGTACAAAAGCATCAAAAGAAGTTCCTAAGTGTAGGTCAAATGTTGAACATACTAAGGTGTTTGAGTCAAGAAATTTAAAAATTTCTTTTTTACAGGGTAATGCACAATTCCAAATTATGCCAACACATTTCATTAAGAATACTCCCTTTCTATAATGTATATAAAATATATTATACTCTACAATTAGTAAAAAAACAAGATGTGAATTATAGACTTTGAACTATGATAAGTGATAAATTGGTTACATAAACAAGTTGCAATTTATTTATTTTTGTGATATTATAAACAATAGATTTTATAAATAGGAGATTATAATGTTAGAAGTAATAGAAGATACATTAGTAGATGCTATAAAATTAATACCATTTTTATTTTTGGCATATTTGCTAATGGAATTTTTGGAACATAAAACAAGTTCTAAGACAAAAGAAATTGTAAAAAAATCTGGAAAGTTAGGACCTTTGTGGGGAGGCGTATTAGGTATATTTCCACAATGTGGATTTTCAGCTGCTGCAGCAAATCTTTTTTCTGGAAGAATAATTACATTAGGAACATTAATTGCTGTATTTTTAGCTACATCTGATGAAATGCTTCCTATATTAATTTCTAAAGCTGCTCCTGCAGAATTAATATTAAAAATTCTAGGACTAAAGCTGGTAATAGGAATTATTGTTGGATTTATAATTGATTTTATAAAAAATAAAATTTCAAAAAATAAGAAGGTAGAGGAAGAAGAATCAGAAGAAGTAATAGAACATATGTGTGAGCACGAACACTGTGACTGTGAACATGGTGGAATAGTAAAATCTAGTGTAAAACACACATTAAATATATTGATATTTATAATAATAATAACTTTTATACTAAATACATTAATATATTTTATTGGAGAAGAGAACATAGCAAATGCAATTGCAAAGGTACCTGTTGTAGGAATTTTAGTATCTGCAATATTTGGATTTATACCTAATTGTGCAGGTTCAGTAATAATAACAGAACTTTATTTAAGTAATTTAATAAGCTTTGGTTCAATGATAGCAGGTTTATTAGTAGGTTCCGGAATAGGAATTTTGGTATTATTAAGAACAAACAAGCATCCAAAAGAAAATTTATCTATTATAGGAATATTATATTTAGTAGGAATAATTTCGGGAATTATAATAGATTTTATATGAGAACAAATCTTAAAATTTTCAATTTTCAGTATTTACTCTTGTCATTTATGATTATCTATAAAATTGAAATTTTGAAATAAATTTTTTGTGCAATATTTTATTTATTCTGGAAAGCCAGTATAACTTTCATAATAAATAAAAAATAGAGGAAGTTTAGATATGGTATTTTACCAATAACTTCCTCTTTTTATGTGATTATTTTTCGCCCAAAAAGGGACGTCCCTCTTGGGTGAAAAGAGGTGTCCTCATTTTTTTAAAAGAGCAATATCTTTGAACGAAATTTTAAATTTCTAAAATTCTTTTTGCTCTATCTACATCTTCTTGAGTTGCAGTGCGAACTCCGTCTAAAGGATATTCTAATCCTAACTGTTCCCATTTAAATCTACCCATATCGTGGTAAGGTAGAATTTCTATTTTTTCAACATTATTTAGAGTAGATAAAAATTCTTTTAGTTTAATTAAATCTTCTTCTTTATCTGTATAACCAGGAACCAGAACTTGTCTAATCCACATTGGTTTATTTATAGAATTTAAATAACGAGCGAATTCTAACTCTTTTACATTTGAAACAGAAGTTAAATCTTTACAAATTTCGTCATTAATACATTTTATATCTAATAAGAATAAATCTGTTAAATCTATTAATTCCTTAATTCCAGGAGTTAAATAAAATACACCAGAAGTATCTATGGCTGTGTGAATTCCTTGCTTTTTTAATTCTTTAAACAAATTTATTAAAAATTGCATATGAATTAAAGGCTCACCACCACTTATTGTAACTCCACCGCCAGAAGGAATTATATAGTTTTTGTATCTTTCAATTTTTTCTAGAAGTTCATTTACTGTATAAGGAGTTCCACCCTTGTGGCTCCAAGTATCTCTATTTTGACAGTACTTACATTGTAAGTTGCAACCTTGGGTAAAAATTACAAATCGTATTCCAGGGCCATCAACTGCACCAAATGTTTCTATGGAGTGAACGGGGCAGGTTAGTTTTTCTAAATTCATATTTATAATCTCCTTGTTTTATAATTATATGTATGAAAAAATTAATAGGGTAAAGGGTATACCAAATTAATTTTTTACAAAAGGGGCTCTGCTTTTTCAAGTAGTGCCCCAAAAAACTAAATTCTTTCATGAATAGTTCTATTTACAACATCTAATTGTTGTTCTCTTGTTAATTTTACAAAGTTAACTGCATAACCAGAAACACGAATTGTAAGTTGTGGATATTTTTCTGGATGATCCATTGCATCTAACAATAATGCTCTATCAAATACGTTTACATTAATATGATGTCCTGTTTGCATAAAGTATCCATCTAACATACTTACTAAGTTATTTACTTTTGTTTCTGCATCTTTTCCTAATGTTCCAGGTGTAATAGAAAATGTGAAAGAAATTCCATCTTCAGAGTATTCATATGGCAATTTTGCAATTGTGTTCATAACAGCAAGTGCACCAGAAGCATCTCTTCCGTGAAGTGGGTTTGCACCAGGTCCGAATGGAGCTCCAGCTTTTCTTCCATCTGGAGTATTTCCAGTTGCTTTACCATAAACTACGTTAGATGTAATTGTTAAAATAGATTGTGTAGGTTTTGCGTTTCTATAAATATGATGTCCTTCAAGTTTTTTCATAAAAGATTTTATAATATTTACAGCAATAGAATCTACACGGTCATCATCATTTCCGTATTTAGGAAAATCTCCTTCAATTTCATAATCTGTTGCTAATCCTTCTTCATTTCTAATAACTTTAACTTTAGCATATTTTATTGCAGAAAGTGAATCTGCTACAACAGATAAACCAGCAATACCACAAGCCATTGTACGAATAATATTTCTATCGTGAAGTGCAAATTCTAAAGCTTCGTAAGAATATTTATCGTGCATATAGTGAATAGCATTTAAAGCTTTTATATAAATTTTTGCAACATAATCTAACATTTGGTTGTATTTTGCCATAACTTCTGTATAATCTAAATATTCAGAAGTGATAGGGGCAAATATAGGAGTTACTTGTTTTCCAGTGTTTTCATCTCTACCACCATTTATAGCGTAAAGTAAAGCTTTTGCAAGGTTTGCTCTTGCACCAAAGAATTGCATTTGTTTACCAATCTTCATTGCAGAAACACAGCAAGCAATACCATAATCATCTCCTAAAGTTATTCTCATTAAATCATCGTTTTCATATTGAATAGATGATGTGTTAATAGAAATTTTTGCACAGTAATCTTTAAATGCTTTTGGTAAGTTTTTAGACCATAGAACAGTTAAGTTTGGTTCTGGAGCTGCACCTAAATTTTCTAGAGTATGAAGAACTCTAAATGAGTTTTTAGTAACCATAGTTCTTCCATCAATGCCCATACCACCAATGCTTTCTGTTACCCAAACTGGGTCACCAGAGAATAACTCATTGTATTCTGGAGCTCTTAAGAAACGTACCATTCTAAGCTTCATAACAAATTGGTCCATAAGCTCTTGGACTTCTTCTTCTGTAATTAATCCTTCTTTTAAGTCTCTTTCAAAGTAAATATCTAAGAAAGTAGAAGTTCTACCTAATGACATAGCAGCACCATTTTGATCTTTTACAGCTCCTAAATAAGCAAAGTATAGCCATTGAACAGCCTCTTTAGAATTAGAAGCTGGAACAGAGATATCAAATCCATATCTTAAAGCCATTTTCTTTAAATCTTCTAATGCATTAATTTGATCTGCAATTTCTTCTCTGTCACGAATAACATCATCTGTAAATTCGTCAACATTTAGAATATTAAGCTCGTCTTTCTTTTCATCAATTAAAACATCAACACCATATAATGGAACACGTCTGTAATCTCCAATAATACGTCCACGGCCATATCCATCTGGAAGACCTGTTAATAAATGGTGACTTCTTGCAATACGAATATCTGGTGTATAAACTTCAAAAACACCATCATTATGAGTTTTTCTTAAATTATGATAAATATATTCAACTTCTTCATCAACTTTATAACCATAAGATTCACAAGATTTTTCAACAATTCTTATACCACCATTTGGCATAATAGCTCTTTTTAAAGGTTTATCTGTTTGAAAACCCACAATTTCCTCTAAATCTTTATCTAAATATCCTGGTTCATATCTATTAATCCCAGAAGGAGTTTTAGTATCTACATCTAAAACACCATTTTTCCTTTCTTCTTCATACAATTTTAAAACTTTATTCCAAAGTTTTTTTGTTTTTTCAGTTGCACCTGATAAGAAACTCTCATCTCCTGTGTAAGGAGTATAATTTCTTTGAATAAAATCTCTTACATCTATTTCCTTAGCCCATTCGCCTTTAGAAAAATTATTCCATTGTTTAAATTCCATAAATACCTCCTAAAAAATTTATTTCTACATATTATATTACCAAAATAGCAAAATATTATCAATGAAAAAATTGTAAAAAATTTGTGAAATAAAATACTAGCATTTTCATAAATTATGTGATAAACTTTATTAGAAAATGCCAATATAGCTCAGTTGGTAGAGCGACGGATTCGTAACCCGTAGGCCAGCAGTTCGATTCTGCTTATTGGCTCCATTTAAAATCAACTTACTATGAAAATTAATATAAAGAAAACAAGCTTTTGCTAAGAGTTGAAACTCTCTATATATTATGATATAATAACAATTGTAATTATTCGTAGCTATGCGAACTATAAAAAACAATAGCAGTTTTATAAATTCTCGTAAAACAATTGTTAGGAGGAATTGATATGGAATTTCAGCAAATTAATATTGCAACAGCTCGGATTAAAGGCTTAAAAGAACCACCGTACTATTTTGGGTGTCAATGTTATTATGCTTGGGATATTATGTTCGAAGATACTTCTACTATGCTTTTAAAAAATCTTCCATTTATTAAGGTTGGAAACACTGAAAAAGAAGGAAAAGTTTTCTGCGATCAGGTTAAAAAAAATTTTAATAAAGCACGTATTTATGATGGTGATAAGGTTGCTGTTATTTTCAGAGATGACGGTCGAGTTTTGGCAATTGGAAAAATTGGAAAAGATGTGTGGTTTGATATAAGAGATAAATTTGCCAAAAAAACTTTCGCAGAACTCAATATTGTCATCACAGAATTAGAAGTGTATTAATTTGCAATGGTTCAACCCCCCGCTACTAAAAAGTGGTAGGGGGTTAAATTTTATTTCAAAAATATATTAGTAAAAAATACTTGACAAATACATGAATTATGTAGTAAAATAAATAATGTTCAAGAAGAAGAATCCACTTCTCACCTTAGCAAATGAGCAAAAGGTAGAATTTAATATTCATTTATAGTGCATAAATTGTGCATAGCTATTTATAAAATAGCAATATAAATGCAATTGTGGGTTGGCTTTTTGAAAGTCAATCTTATTTTTTTTGGAGGTGTTTTTTATAAAACAAGAATTACTAATTAATGAAAAAATTAGAGCAAGAGAAGTACAATTAATAGGAGCTAATGGAGAAAAATTCGGAGTTGTTTCATTAGAAGAAGCTTTAGATAAAGCATATGAAGCAAAACTAGACTTAGTACTTGTTTCACCAGGTGTTCAACCACCAGTTTGCAAACTTATGAATTATGGGAAATATAAGTTTGAACAAGCAAAGAGAGAAAAAGAATCTAGAAAAAATCAAAAAACTTTTGAGACAAAAGAATTAAGAGTTACTCCAAACATAGACAAACATGACTTTGAATTTAAAGCAAAAAATGCAAGAAAATTCTTAGAAGATGGAAACAAAGTAAAAATAACTGTTAGATTTAGAGGAAGAGAGCTAAACTATACAAAAGCAGGAGAAGAAACTCTAAATGCATTTATAGAAAATTTATCAGATATTGCAAATGTAGAGAAAAAGCCTTTATTAGAAGGAAAGAATATGTTTGTAATACTTGCTAAAAAGACAGAAAAATAAAATATGCAATATATTAGCTAAAAGCTATTTATATAGGAAAACCAAAACAATTAAGGAGGAAAAAATTATGCCAAAGTTAAAAACAAATAAAGCTGCAAAGAAAAGATATAGCTATACAGCAACAGGAAAAGTAAAAAGAACAAAATCAAATAGAAGACATTTACTAGCAAACAAGTCTTCAAGAGCAAAAGCTAGAGGAAGCGTTTTAGATGCATATGCAGATAAAACTTGCGAAGCAGGAATCAAAAAATTATTACCATATGGTAACAAATAGTAAGAAATAGGGAAGGTGAATAAAAAATGGCAAGAGTAAAAACAGCAATAATAACACGTAAAAAGCATAATAAAATATTAAAAAAAGCAAAAGGATATTATGGTGCAAAACATTACAGATTTAGAATGGCTAAACAAGCAGTTATGAAATCTGGAAGCTATGCATATGTTGGAAGAAAAGATAAAAAATCTAACTTCAGAAAATTATGGATAGCAAGAATAAATGCAGCTGCAAGAATGAATGGTTTAACATACAGCCAATTAATAAATGGATTAAAGAAAGCAAATGTTGTAATAAACAGAAAAATGCTTGCTGAAATGGCAGTATCAGATCCAGCAGCTTTCACAAAAGTTGCAGAAGTTGCAAAAAAAGCAGCAAAATAATTTAAATAATATTAATAAATTAAAAGGTAAGTTTATATGAACTTATCTTTTTTTTGTCCTATTTTATAAAGAAAAATTTATTAAAAATAATACAATTGTAAAAATAATATTTTTCTACGAAACATCTTCAAACTTATTTTAAATTATAAAGTGTCAATTTAAAATAAGTTATTTGAGTTTTGTCTCAAATATTTTTTTTATGTATTATTTTTTCATATATATAAAATATTTTCACAATTCTGCATAAGTTAAAAAATTTTGGAAATGATAATTTTAGAAATTTTTGTGGGAGGATGAAAAATGGAAAAACATTTAATTATAACAGGAAGTTCAAAAATATCTTGGAAAGATGCTATTGTTCAAACAATTTCAGAAGCTTCTAAAACACTAGATTATTTAACTGAGGTGAAAATATTAGAACAAAGAGCAAAAATAAATAAGGATAAAATATCAGACTACTATGTTGATTTAGACTTAAGTTTTATGTTAGACAGAGAAAGAGAGTAGGTGAATAGCTTGTGGAAAAAATAAATACACCTAAAGAATATGATGAATATGTAAAACAAAAATCGCCAAATTCACCCATACTAAAGAATTGCTTTAATGCCTTTTGGGTAGGCGGATTAATATGTTCTATTGGACAAATAATTATGAACTTTTGTATGTATAAAGGAATGGACAATACTTTAAGCTCGACTGTTGTATCAATTAGTTTAATTGCAATTTCTGCAATTTTAACTGCACTAAATGTATTTAATAGAATTGGAAAATTTGCAGGTGCTGGTTCACTAGTTCCAATAACAGGATTTGCAAATTCAATAGTATCACCTGCTATTGAATACAAATCTGAAGGATATGTTATGGGTGTTGGTGGAAAAATGTTTACAGTTGCAGGTCCCGTTTTAGTATTTGGAATTTCTACATCTGTAATAATTGGAATAATAGCAAACATTTTTGCTTAAAAGAAAGAGAGGAAAAGTGTATTGAAAAAGATAGGAAAACAAACAATTAGCTTTGAAGAGCCACCAGTAATTGTAGAAGCAGCATCAATAGTAGGTCCAAAGGAAGCAAATGGGCCAATGGCAAAGTATTTTGATAAATGCTTAGATGATGAGTTTTGGGGTGAAAAATCTTGGGAAAAGGCTGAAAGTAAAATAGTAAAAGAAACTGTAAATATGGTTATATCTAAATCTAAAATTGCACAAACAGATATAGATTATATTTTTGCAGGAGATTTGTTAAATCAATGTATATCTTCTGATTTTGGATTAAGAGATTCTAACATTCCATTTTTTGGAGTTTTTGGCGCTTGTTCAACATTTGTTGAAAGTATGTGCTTGGGGTCTGTTTTTGTATCTGGAAAGGCTGCAAACAATGTAATTTGTGCAACATCCAGTCACTTCTGTAGTGCGGAAAAACAATTTAGATTTCCTCTAGAACTTGGAACTCAAAGACCACCAACAGCACAGTGGACAGTAACTGGTTCTGGAGCAGTTATATTATCTAGCAGTGGTGAAGGACCAAAAATAACCAACATAACACCAGGAAAGATAGTCGATATGGGAATAAAGGATGCAAATAATATGGGAGCTGCAATGGCACCTGCTGCACTAGATACTTTAATAACACATTTACAGGATACTAATAGAAAACCAAGTTATTATGATGCAATAATAACAGGGGATTTAGGTCATATAGGAAAAGAAATTGTAGCAGAAATGGCACAAACCAAAGGATATAATATAAATTCTAATTATAATGATTGTGGAGTTTTAATGTTTGATAAAGAAAAACAGGACACTCACTCTGGTGGAAGTGGATGTGCTTGTATTGCTACAATATTTTCTGGATATTTCTTTAAGCTATTAAAAGAACAAAAAATGAAAAGAATTTTATTAATTGCAACAGGAGCACTAATGAATTCTACAAGTTCACAACAAGGAGAAACAATACCAGGAATAGCACATGCAATTTCAATAGAAGTCTAAAAGGAGGAAATTTGTTAAATATGGACTTTTTACAAAGTATAGATTGGATGCAATTATTAAGATGTTTCGTAACAGGTGGAATTATATGTATAATAGGTCAAATTTTATTAGATAAAACAAAGCTTACACCAGCAAGAATATTAGTAACTTTCGTAACAGTTGGAGGAATTTTAGGAGGATTAGGCTTATACAAATATTTAATAGATTTTGCAGGTGCAGGTGCCACAGTTCCATTAACACGGTTTTGGAGCAAATTTAGCCAAAGGAGCTATAGAGTCAGTTAAAGAAATTGGAATATTAGGAGCATTTATTGGAGGGGTAAAAGCATCAGCTGGTGGAATTGCAGCAGCAATATTCTTTGGATATTTAGCATCATTAATTGCAAAGCCGAAGATAAAGAAACAATAAAATTTGCATTTTATGTAAATATATGGTATAATAAAAATATTGCAATATGAATTGCAAAGGAATTTATACATTTTCAGTCCCTAAATAGGGAGAAAGGAACAAAAGATGAAAGAATTTACTATGAGAGTTTTTACTAATATGACTTTTATGTTAGCCGAAGTCTGCGTCGCAAACGGAAAGGTATACTCAGCAACACAGAGCTACCCTGATGGAACACATGAAATTTTCTTCACCAACAAGGTTGAACCTTCGGCGGAGTACTTGACAGATGAAAAGTTTGTTGAAACTGTTATGCATATCTGCCGCAACGATCCCAAGCTCTTCAAAGAGATGTCTATGGAGATTAAGGATGAAAACTACAAGGCCCTTATGGAAAAGGCTTATGACCAGGTCTTGAAAGAATTGCAGGACAACGCAATCTGAAGCCTAAGTAAAAACTAAACAGCCCCTTAACTTTATGCAAAAGTTAAGAGGCTGTTTTTTATGAAAGATCAGAAAAATTACTTATTCTTTTCCTCTGCTTCGCGACAGAGAGACTTGAAGTAGTCCCATGTAATGCGATAAGTACCGCGAAACTTGAGCAGCTGCTTCTCAGCGTGAGAAAATGTGGTATACACGATGTAAGGGACATCTTGGCTGTCCAGAGCAAACTGGTAAATCTCCATAGTCTCTATTTCTGGAATGATTTGGAGAAGAGTTGTTGCGTTGTCATTGCAGTCGGGATACTTTTTCACAAGTTCTCGCATTTTTGCGAGGATAGATTCTCGGTTGAGATCCATAGAAAACTTTTGCCCATGAGTGCGATAGTAAGTAAAGCTGATGTCTTTCATTATCGATACCTCCTAAATTTTATTAAAAAATCGAAGGCACGGTAATAACCTTCGACTTTTTTATCAAAGGTTACAAAACTTTAACAAGAGAATTATAACACAAAATGACTACAATTACAACAATTAATTAAATAAGAAAAAAGTAAAAAATAAATTGATAAATAAAAGATTGTATTGTATAATGTACATGTAACTTTAAAAGAAAGGAATTAATCAAAAATATTTGATTATAAGAGAAATATAAAATGAATTTACCAAACAAATTAACATTATTTAGAATTATTTTAGTGCCAATAATGGTTATAGTATCATTCTTTAATATACCAGGAAGCTTTTTAGGAATACCAACAACAATGTGGATATTAAATTTAATATTTATAGTCGCATCTATAACCGACAAATTAGATGGATATTTAGCAAGAAAGAACAATCAAGTTACAAACTTTGGAAAATTTTTAGATCCAATTGCAGATAAAATTTTAGTAGTAGCAGCTATGATTATATTTGTAGAAATGGGAAGACTACCAGCGTGGATACCAATTATAGTAGTATTTCGTGAATTTGCAGTATCTGGTTATAGATTAATTGCTGTTCAAAATAGTGGAAAAGTAATTGCTGCGAATGTTTGGGGAAAATTAAAAACAGTAACACAAATGATTGCAATAATATTAATGTTTTTAACAACACATCCTTATTTTGCATTTGTTCTAAGAGCAAAAACAGAGCAAGAAGCATTAACAAATAGTGCACTTACATACATGAGTACAGGAGATTTTATTATAAACATATTAGCTAGTCTATTTATGACAATATCTGTTATAGCAACAATATTCTCTGGATATGAGTACTTAAAAGGTGGAAAAGACTTATTAAAAAATTGTTAATTGTCTAATCGCCCAAAGGGGACGTCCCTTTTTTGGCGAAACGAAAGTTAAAAAATAAAAAGATGACTTTTTGCATTTATGTCAAAAAGAGGAAGGAACGAACAATGGAGCTTGAAGAAGCTAAGAAACAAATAAAAGAATTAAGAGAAAAATTAGAGTATTATGCAAAACTCTATTACGATATGGATAACCCAGCAATAACTGATTATGAATATGATATGATGATGAATAAATTAAAAGCTTTGGAAAAAGAATTTCCAGAGCTTATTACAAAGGATTCATTGACTCAAAAAGTTGGTGGACACGTAAAAGAAGGCTTTAAACAAGTAACTCACGAAGTACCACTTCAAAGTCTTCAAGATATTTTCTATTTTGAAGAGCTGAGAGATTTTGATACAAGAGTTAGAAAAGTTGCAGAAGAAAATAATGAAGAACTAAAATATGTTGTAGAGACAAAAATAGATGGTTTATCTACAGCGCTTAAATATGAAAATGGCGTTTTTGTACAAGGCGCAACACGTGGAAATGGCTTAATTGGAGAAGATGTAACAGATAACTTAAAAACAATTGCACATATTCCAAAAGAACTAAAAGAAAAAATAGATATTACAGTTCGTGGAGAAGTATTCATTGGAACAAAAGAGTTCGAGAAAATGAACGAAGAAAGAGAAATATTAGAAGAGAGCTTATTTGCAAATGCAAGAAATGCAGCAGCAGGTTCTCTTCGTCAATTAGATTCAAAGGTAACTGCAACAAGACCTTTAGACATTTTTATATTTAATGTACAAAAATATGATGAAGATACATTTGATGCAGAAAATTCGCATTTTACAGAACTAAATAAATTGCAAAAACTTGGATTTAATGTTGTGCCAGTAAGAACATTGTGTAGTACAATAGATGAAGCAATAGAAGCAATCAAAAAGATTGGAGAAGACAGAGAAAATCTATCATTTGGAATAGATGGTGCAGTTATAAAGGTTGATAATTTGAGGTTAAGAGAGATATTAGGAACAACATATAAAGTTCCAAAGTGGGCTATTGCATACAAATATCCACCAGAGAAAAAAGAAACAAAACTTTTAGATATTGTATGCCAAGTTGGAAGAACAGGTGCACTTACTCCAACTGCAATACTAGAGCCAGTTAAGGTTGCAGGCTCGACTATTTCTAAAACAACACTTCACAATGAAGATTTTATAAAAGAAAAAGACCTAAAAATAGGAGACACAGTCGTAATTCAAAAGCAGGGAGACGTAATTCCAGAAGTTGTTGATGTTATAAAATCGAAGAGAGATGGTACCGAAAGAGAATTTGTTATGCCAACAGTATGCCCAGTTTGTGGAGCACCAGTTGTAAGAGAAAAAGGCGAAGCAGTTGCACGTTGTATAGGAATAGAATGTAGTGCAAAAATATTAAGAAACCTTGCCCATTTTGTATCAAAAGAAGGAATGGATATAGACGGGCTTGGGATAAAAATATTAGAACAATTAGTAGATAAAGGTTTAATAAAAAATATTGCTGACATTTACACATTAACAGTAGAAGAAATTGCATCACTTAAAAAGAATGGAAAGAAATTTGCTCAAAATCTAATAGATTCAATAAATGCAAGCAAAAACAATGACTTATTTAAGTTACTAACAGCACTTGGAATAAGACATATAGGCACAAAATCTGCTAAAGGATTGTGTAAAAAATATAAGTCAATAGATGATATTGCAGAAGCAAGTTTCGAAGAATTAAGTATGATAGACGATGTTGGAGAAATTACAGCACAAAGTATTTACGAATTTTTCAGACAGCCACAAACAGTTGATTTAATAAATAGACTAAAAGAAGCAGGAGTAAATACAGAGGTAATACAAAATGAAAATACTAATACAGATGACAGATTTGTAGGAAAAACATTTGTATTAACAGGAAGTCTAGAAAAATATACAAGGCAAGAAGCTAGTGATATAATAGAAAGCTTTGGAGGAAAAGTATCTGGTTCAGTATCTAAAAAAACAAGTTACGTACTAGCAGGAGAAGAAGCAGGCTCAAAACTAACAAAAGCACAGGAATTAGGAGTTGCAATAATATCGGAACAAGAATTTAAGAATATGATAGATTAAGAATGACTTACAATTTTGGCTGTGTCAAATTCATCTAAAACGCGGTTACATACAACAAGTATGCACTCTTGCCTTTTAGATTTCATTTTCCTTGCAAAAATTTGATTCTTTCTCAATCTAGATGTAACTAATAAAATGAAAGGACAAATAAATAATATGGACGGCACCTATACATTTGAACGAATGGAAGACGAATTAGACAATGGTTATGTAATTTTTTATACGTATGTAAGAAATAGATATCAATTGTTTAAAACATCAGAAAATTGTTATACGCAAAAATTATTAACAGAGGAATTAAAAAATCCACTACCAAGAATTACAATAATAACTCATAAAAGATTAAAAGAAATATATCCATATATGGAGAACATAGAATATAAAACAAGCGGAATATAAGTATAAGCTTAGTATTCTATAAATGGTTTGGTAAAATAGTTTTTTGTATATGGAAAGTAGTTAAAATATAATAAAATAAAAGATGAAAGTAATAAGGGGGCTTTAAAATGTATACTTATGACGAGGTAAAAGAACACAGTAGTGACAGAGAATATGTTGAAAAAGCAATCGAAGAAGATGGACTTTTATTAGATGCAGCGGATGAACAGTTTAAAGATGACAAAGAACTAGTAATGAAAGCTGTAACAAAAGACGGTGGAGCATTAGAATTTGCCTCAAAAAGATTAAAAGGAGATAGAGAAATATTAATGCAAGCAGTAGAGAAAAAAGGCTGGGTTTTATGCTATGCATCTGATGAATTAAAAGCAGATAAAGAGCTTGCATTAAAGGCTGCAAAAACAGATGGTCAAATTTTATACTATGTAAGCAAAGAATTAAGAGATGACTATGATGTAGTATTAGAAGCTGTAAAAAATAAAGGTTTAATTGTAAAATATGCTAGTAAACGTTTGCGTTCAGATAAAACCATTGCATTAGAGGCAATAAAACAAGATAAAAGAGCATATGATTTCATAGTGCCAGAATTAAGAAAAGATGAAGAAATACAAGCAATAATAAATCCAGAACCAGTACAGTAAAAAAACTTTAGCTAAAATAGAAAATCTAAGAATATCGGAAAGTTTGTGTAAACTTTATACCAATTATTCTGTATTTTTAAGAAACTACTAAAAAGTAGTTTCCTATTTTAGGCTAAAGTTTTTTGTAGATAATTTATTTTATAAATTTTAATTAAAAAACACATGTATTAATTAAGCGTTTTAGATAATCTACTAAACAAAATTTTGTGGATTTGCATATATTGTTTTATTATCAGTATAAATAACCATTCCAGGCTTTGCACCATTTGGCTTTTTTACATATTTTATATAAGTATAATCAACAGGTACATTTTGAGACATTCTAGCTTTGCTATAATAAGCAGCTAGGCAAGCACATTTATATAAAACACTGTCTGAAACTCCAGAATTTGAAAGATTAAGCTTTTTACTTATAGAAGGTAAAGAAGAACTTTCATTATGCTCAGAATTTGATTTTTCAGACAAACTGCTAGGTCTTATTACAACGTGACTTCCGTGAATGTCTTTTGTATGAAACCATATATCGGAATTCTGCGCAAGTTTGCAAGTTAAATAATCATTCTGTTTATTATTTTTTCCAACCCATACAGTAAAGCCATCAATTATTAACTTAGTAGGCATCAAAGAAGAGTCATCCTTTTTTGATTGTTTTTTTGTATTTGAAGAATTTTTAATGTTATTCTTTACAGTATTAGAATTTTTAGAAAATACAAAATTATCGCAAACTTCGGAATAAATACTTTCTAATTCATCTAAGGTAGAAGCGGATTCTAATTCGTAAATTATACTTTCCAAATAATTAAGTTCAGCATTTGCCAAAGCTTTTTGCTTACTTACAATTGCAATAGTGTTTTGCAATTTTCTATATTTTTTAAAGAAATTCTTAGCATTCTTGGAAGGAGAAATACTCTTATCAAGTGGAATTGTTATAGGATTATTATTATCATAATAATTTTCTAAAACGATAGAGTTTTGAGGATAATCTTTTATTCTGTACAAATTAGAAGTTATTAGTTCTCCATACAACTTATATAAATCAGTTTTATCACATTCTTTAATTTTTAATTCAATATTGTTTAACCTAACTTTAATTTTTTTTACTTGATTAAGTACAATTCGAGAAGTAGTCTCCTTATATGATTTAAACTCTTCATCTTTTTCCTTAGAAAAATAAAAATCATCAATGAAAAAGTTAATCTTTAAATTATCAAAGTTAGTAGCATTATCCAACAATACAAAATAATCTGTTTTTTTATTAGAACTTTTAGAAACAATATACTCTTTATTATTAGAAATACTAACACAAGAACTATCATTAGAAAGTGCGTTATTTTCAAGCATTGTAGTTAATTCTTTTAAATAACCATAAAGCTTTTTATAATCATCTAAAGTAGTTGAATTATCTTCAATATTTAATTCATTTAATAAATACAAAATATTATTTTTTCCAAAACCATTAACAGAATTTGCAAGAGCCGTGCTAATTGAATCACCCATAGTAAACAATTTATAAAAATCATCAAAAGTTTTTATAGCAGAAAATTCTGGCTTAGAAGGTTCTATTTGAAAATATTTGCTACCAGGGAAAATATCTCTAGTAGAATTATCAAACTTATTTAAATGTCTCAAACTATCAATTACTACATTATTAGCAAGTAAAATAACATTGCTATGTTTGCCCATAAGCTCAATTACAAGAGTCTTTGTAATTAAGTCATTAAGCTCATTATGGCATTCAACATCAATAAAAATAACACGCTCAAGACCATTAGAATAAATTTTTTTAATAACACCAGAAACAAGATGCTTTCTTAAAACCATGCAAAAATTAAGAACATTTTGTGGATTAGGCTTAGAAGTAGTAGTTAAATTAATTCTATAATTAGAAGAATCTATAGAAATATTTAATGCGTAATTTTTGCCACCACAATAAATACCTAATAAAAGTTCATCTCTAGTAGGTTCAAAAATTTTATTAATCTTTCCATTAATTAAACATTGCAACTCTGCAACAACAGATTTTGCAACAATACCATCAAATGCCATAAAATTAATCCTTTCCGTATTATAAAAAATAAACTAATAAAAATTATAGCCCAGAACAGTGGAATAATCAAGAATTTTAGTGAATAACAGAAAAAAATAAAAAATGATTAAGATATGAAGAACATAAAAAGATAAGATACAAGTTATAAAATAAAAAAATTCGCTATAGCGAAAATTTACAAAAAAAGAAAATGAATTTATCGTTAAGTATGTAACTTAATGATAGAATACTTATATCATATATTTACTGGAAGCAAAGATGCAAGTTAAGAATGTAAATTAAAATAAAGTGAAAGACAGTAGTGAATTTGGGGATAAGAACTAAAATAAATGGTTTACATATACATATTTTAGGTATATAATATAACTATTGAAAATAAAGAATATAGAGTAAAATTTCAATAGTGAAAGGAATATCTAAAATATGTTTAATTTTTATTTAGATAAAAAATATTTATACATAATAATAGCAATAATTGCAGGTTTAACACTTATTAGCTATATACAAAATCCATCAGAGTTACTTGCATTACTATTAACACTTCCAGGTGTAATAATTGCAATTACATTTCACGAATTTGCACATGCTTTTGCAGCAGATAAGTTAGGTGACGATACACCAAGAAATCAAGGAAGACTTACACTAAATCCACTTACTCATATAGATCCATTTGGATTTTTAATGCTTATATTTGTTCACTTTGGTTGGGGAAAACCTGTGGAAATTAACCCAAGGAATTTTAAAAGAAACAGGTCAATGTCTGCACAAGAAGCTATAGTGGCTCTTGCAGGACCATTAATGAACCTTATTTTAGCAATTGTTTTAACAATAATTTTATTTGCAATTGTTACATTTGCACCTGGTTTTGTACTTACAACAGTAGGATATCTAATTTTAATTGCTTTAAGAATGGCAATTTCAGTAAATATAGGACTTGGAGTATTTAATTTAGTTCCATTACCACCACTAGATGGTTCTAAAATTTTAATGCATTTTCTACCATATAATGCTAAAAATTGGTTTATAAATAATCAACAATTATTCTATGTAATATTTTTAGTATTATGGGTTACAAACTTGGTAAGCTATATAATATCACCAGTAATAAATGGAGTATCAACAGGAATTTATTGGCTTGTATCATCTTTATTCGGAATTTTTATGTAAGTTTAAAGATAAAAGAAATAAATATAGCTAAAATAAATTAATAAAAATACTAATAAACATTATAAAAAATATATAAGAAAGGGACTAGTCAATAAAATATAATTGATTAAAAGCAAAAATGAAAGATATATTAATAATGGGAATAGAATCTAGTTGTGATGAAACATCAATTTCTATTGTAAAAAATGGAAGAGAAGTTTTATCAAACGTAATAGATACACAAATAAGCATACACGAAAAATATGGCGGTGTAGTACCAGAAATAGCTTCAAGAAATCACGTTGAGGCTATTTCTAATGTAATGAAAAAGTCTTTAAAAGACGCAAACGTTAACTTAAAACAAATAGATGCAATTGCTTGCACATATGGTCCAGGGCTTGTAGGAGCACTTTTAGTAGGAGTATCTTATGCAAAAGCTCTAAGCTATGCAACAAATAAACCACTTGTACCTGTAAATCATATAGCAGGTCATATTAGTGCAAATTATATTACTCATAAAGAGTTAAAACCTCCATTTTTATGTGTTATGATGTCTGGTGGAAACACACAAATAATAAATGTTAAAGACTATACAGAATTTGAAGTTCTTGGAAGAACAAAAGATGATGCAATAGGCGAAGCATTTGATAAAGTAGCAAGAGTAATAGGCCTTGGATATCCAGGAGGACCAAAGGTGGACAAGCTTGCAAAAGAAGGAGATCCTAACATAAATCTCCCAAAAACCCATATGGAAAATTTAGATTTTAGCTTTAGTGGAATTAAAACAGCGGTTATAAATTTACATCATAAAGAACCAGAAATAAACAAGGCAAATTTAGCTGCAAGCTTTGAAAAAGCCGTTTCAGAAATGCTAATTACAAATGTAGAAAAAGCTGTAAATCAAACATCTATAAACAAAATAGTATTAGCAGGAGGAGTTTCTGCAAATAGCTACATAAGAAACGAATTTGACAAATTAGCAAATAAAAATAAAAATTTACAAATATACTATCCAGAATTAAAGCTATGTACAGATAATGGTGCTATGATTGCATCTGCAGGATATTACGAATTTATAAAAGGAACAAGAGCAGATTTAAGCTTAAATGCAGTACCAAACTTAAAACTTGTATAAAAGGAGGAGAAAAATCAAATGTCTATATATGCAATATCGGATTTACACTTATCTTTTAACACAAATAAACCAATGAATATTTTTGGTTGGATAGATTATGAAAATAAGATAAAAAAAGACTGGTTAGAAAAAGTATCAGAAAATGACTTAGTACTTTTGCCAGGAGATTTTTCTTGGGAAATAAAGTTAGAAAATACATATAAAGACTTTGAATTTATAAACAATCTTCCTGGAAAAAAATTATTATTAAAAGGTAACCACGATTTATGGTGGGGAACCTTAAATAAAATGCGAGAATTTTTAGAAGAACAAAAACTAAAAAACATAGACTTTATATATAATAATAGCTATGAATTTGAAGGAAATATTATAGCAGGAACAAGAGGTTGGAATTTATCAGAAGAAACACCAGAAGATGCAAAAATAAAAAAAAGAGAAGTAAATAGATTAGAATTATCTATAAAAGATGGAATAGAAAAATATGGAGATAATAAGCCAATAATAGCGTGTATGCACTATCCACCAATATTAAAAGGCAACACAAACGATGAATTTACAAAAGTGCTAGAAAAGTATAATGTAAAAAAATGTATTTATGGTCATTTACATGGAAAATCACAAATAAATGCAGAAGAAGGAATATTTAATAATATAGAATATAAATTGGTAAGTTGCGATTACACAAATTTTGCATTGCAAAAAATCTAAAAACACTTGCAATATGTGGAAATTGTGGTATAATGTATTAGCATTTAATTAGCAAAACTAGAAAGGATTGAAATTAATGAGTATAAAAATAGAAAAAACAGACAACAAAAATGAATTAAAACTAGAATTTAAAATTGAGGCTGCAAAATTTGATGAAGCAATAATGAAAGTATATAGCAAAAGTGCCAAATACTTTAATATACCAGGTTTCAGAAAAGGAAAAGCTCCATTTAATATAGTAGAAAGAATGTATGGAGACGAAATATTCTATGAAGATGCTTTCAATGAAGTAGTTCCAGCAATATATGAAAAAGAAATAGAAGATAACAAACTAGAAGTAGTTAGCAAACCAGAAATCAACATTGTAAATATGAAAAAAGGAGAAGACCTAGTATTTACTGCAGTAGTACAAACAAAACCAGAAGTTACTCTTGGAAAATACAAAGGTGTAGAACTTAAAAAAGTAGAATACAAAGTTTCAGATGAAGACATAGAACACGAACTTTCTCATATGCAAGAACACAATGCAAGAATCATCACAGTAGAAGATAGACCAGTTAAAGAAAAAGACATTGCAGTAATAGACTTTGAAGGATTTGTAGATGGAAAAGCATTTGAAGGTGGCAAGGCAGAAAATCATGAATTAGAAATAGGAAGTGGCTCTTTCATACCAGGATTTGAAGACCAAATAGTTGGAATGAAAGTAGGAGAAGAAAAAGACATAAAAGTTACATTCCCAGAAGAATACTTTTCTAAAGATCTAGCAGGAAAAGAAGCTACATTCAAAGTAAAAGTTAATGAAATAAAAGAAAAACAATTACCTGTATTAGACGATGAATTTGCAAAAGATGTTTCAGAATTTGATACACTTGCAGATTTAAAAACAAGTATAAAAGAAAAGAAACAAGCTCAAAATGAAGATAGAGCAAAACATGAAACAGAAAATCTTGCTCTAGAGGCTGTTGCAAACGATACAAAAATAGATATCCCATCCGGAATGATAGAAACAGAAATCGATGCAATGATTAGAGACTTAGAACAACAATTATCATATCAAGGAATTAATCTAGAACAATACTTACATATGATTAACAAAACAAGAAAAGAAATAGAAGACAATTACAAAGAACAAGCTGAAAAGAATGTAAAAACTAGATTAATACTAGAAGAAATAATAAAAGAAGAAAAATTAGAAGCAAGTAAAGAAGAAATTAATGCTAAAATAAAAGAAATGGCAACTAACTATGGAAGAAAAGAAGAAGAATTAGACAAAAATGAAGCATTAAAAGAATATCTTGCAAATACAATTAAAACAGAAAAAGCAATAGATTTAATAGTAAAAAATGCAAAAATAAAGAAATAAACTAAACAATAGTTAGGGGGGATTATTTATATTTTTATAAATATTATTAATGCTCGCTAGCTATTTTTATTCTATTTTGGGTTTGGCAAATAATTTTAGGAATAAAAGTTTGTAAATTATTTAATATATGCTATAACTTAAAAAATATGTAAAAAAAATAGACAGCAAAAATGCTTTTAAAAGTAAATAATTAATTTAGGAGGAATTTATTATGTTTGAAAAAGACAGTTTAGTACCATATGTTATAGAACAATCTGCAAGAGGAGAAAGATCTTATGACATATTTTCAAGGTTATTAAAAGATAGAATTATATTTTTAGGAGAAGATGTTAATTCAACATCTGCAGGATTAGTAGTTGCACAATTGCTATTCTTGGAATCAGAGGATCCAGATAAAGAAATAGACTTATACATAAATTCACCTGGTGGATCAATTACAGACGGTATGGCAATTGTAGATACTATGAACTATATAAAATGTCCAGTTTCTACTATATGTGTAGGGTTAGCTGCTAGTATGGGTTCTGTATTATTAGCATCAGGAGAAAAAGGAAAAAGATTTGCAACACCAAATTCAGAAATATTAATACATCAACCATTAATTGGTGGTGGCGGTCTTTCTGGTCAAGCAACAGAAATAAAAATTCACGCAGATCATATGGTAAAAACAAGAGAAAAATTAAACAAAATATTAAGCGATAGAACAGGTCAACCAATAGATGTAATTAATAGAGATACAGAAAGAGACCATTATATGACAGCACAAGAAGCTTTAGAATATGGCTTAATAGATGGAATTATGGAAAAAAGAAAATAAAGAAGGAGAAAATTTATGCCAAAATCAGATAAGGACAAAACTATAAGATGTTCTTTTTGTGGTAAAACACAAGAGGAAGCTCAAAGAATTATAGCAGGCCCAGGTGTATATATTTGTGATGAATGCATAAAGGTTTGCACAAACATTATAGAAAATGACCTATATGAAGATAGCGAATTAACATATGATGAAGAAATTTCAGATAAACTACCAAAACCTGAAGAAATAAAGAAAATATTAGATGACTACGTTATTGGACAGGACGAAGCTAAAAAAACATTAGCTGTTGCAGTATACAATCATTATAAGAGAATAAACAGTCAAAAAAATACTGCAGATAAAGACGATGTAGAAATACAAAAAAGTAATATACTATTATTAGGACCAACAGGATGTGGTAAAACACTACTTGCACAAACTCTTGCAAGAATATTAAAAGTACCATTTGCAATTGCAGATGCAACAACACTAACAGAGGCAGGATATGTTGGAGAAGATGTAGAAAATATCTTACTAAAGCTAATACAATCTGCTGATTATGATGTTGAAAAAGCAGAAAAGGGTATAATTTATATAGACGAAATAGATAAAATATCTAGAAAATCTGAAAATCCTTCAATTACAAGAGATGTAAGTGGGGAAGGAGTGCAACAAGCATTATTAAAAATAATAGAAGGAACAGTTGCTTCAGTACCACCACAAGGAGGAAGAAAACATCCACATCAAGAATTTATACAAATTAACACACAAAATATACTATTTATATGTGGAGGAGCCTTTGATGGACTAGAAAAAATAATAAAAGCTAGAGTAGACAAAAAAACAATTGGATTTGGAGCAGAGCTATCTAGTAACAAAGAAATGAACAAGTACGAAGTATTTGAATCACTTCTACCACAAGATTTATTAAAGTTTGGGTTAATACCAGAATTTGTTGGAAGACTTCCAATAATAACTACATTAAAAGAATTAGATAGAGATGCATTAATAAAAATAATAACAGAACCAAAAAATTCTTTAGTAAAACAATACAAAAAATTATTTAAATATGATAATGTAGAACTAGAATTTGAACCAGAAGCTTTGAATGCAATTGTTGATAAAGCAATAGAAAGAAAAACTGGTGCAAGAGGATTAAGAGCAATAGTAGAAGACATTATGAGAGACATAATGTTCGAAATACCATCAAATCCAAAAGTGGAAAAATGTATAATTACAAAGGAGACTGTACTTAATAAGGAAGCACCAAAAATAATTATAAACAATAATAGAGAAGTTTCTAAAAAAATAAAAACACAAAGAAGAACTACAACTAAGAAAACTGGAACAGCATAACTTATGTAGTAAGACTAAGGAAGGATTATATTTTTAATATATATTCCTTCTTTATGGTATAAAAACAAAAGTAGAAGTGGAGAAATAATATGATAATAACAAGAAGCGAAAACGATGGTAACAAAAAGATTAGAAACATATTTTCAAATTTGTTTACTATTGTAATAATCATTATTGCAGTTGTAATATATAGGCAGTATGATTTCAACTTTTTTACAAAAGGAATTTTAGGAGAAGGAAAAACACAATTTTCTAGAGATGCAAACGAAAAATACTCAAAAACAAGAAGCTATAAAATCGATAACATATTAGAAAATGATGCAATGTTTTTTAGAACTGTTTCTGTAACTCCAAACACTCCATATAAAGTAACATGTATGGTAAAAACAAAAAATATAGAAAATTCAGAAAATAATCCGGTAGCTGGAGCACAAATATGCCTTACTGGAACAGAAGAGCATTCGGAAGTTTTAACAGGAGATAACGACTGGACAAAACTAGAATTTTACTTCAATTCAAAAAATAATACAGAAGTAGAAATTGGCTTTAGACTAGGTGGCAATTTAACAAAAGCTTCTGGAACAGCCTGGTATTCAGATTTGAGTTTAGAAAAAGGTGTATTAGATGACTCAAACATTTGGAATATGGGATGTTTTATAATAGAAAATACAAACATACAAATAGAAGAAAAAAACATAAATCAAAGGGTATCATATTATCAAAAATTGCAAATAGAAAGTGATATGAGAAAATTCCAAGATACAATAAAAACAATGTCAAATAATAAAATAAATATAAAATATGAGGTTATAAACATAACAGAGCCGTTAACAACCCTTACATATGACGATGAAAACGGATACTATATAGGAGAAAAAGATGTATATAATCTAATAAATGACTATGTTAAAGCAAAAGAATTTGAGCATATATACATTTGTAGCAACATTCCATTAGAAAGCAAACTAATAGACACAAGTGTGAGTGATTGGATAGGACTAGGCAATATGATGTATGAAGGAAAGGGATTATCAGACATTAGAATAATGGATGAAAATTATAACTATTCTAGTAAAGATACATTCTCAGAAGAAGTTTATATACACGAATTTTTACATACATTAGAAAGAAATGCAAAAGAAAATGGATACGAAATACCAGCACTTCATGATAACGAAAAATATGGTTATAAAGAAGATAAATATTATGGTTTAAAAAATTGGTATACAGATTATATCAATATGAACATAAATAGTAATGGCACGAAAACAGGTTTACCAGAACAAATATTAACATTAAAACCACCAAAAGAAAATGATTTTGAATATTCAAGCAAATTAAAATCATTAAATGAACCAAGCAATATTATAGAAACAATAAGAAGTATAATGGACAAAATTCAAAAAGTATTTGAAAAAAGTGACAAAAATTACGTAACAGAAGGAGCTTCACAATGAAATTATCAGAATTTAATTATTATTTACCAGAAGAACTAATAGCGCAAACACCAATAGAAAAAAGAGACGAATCAAGATTAATGGTGTTAGACAAGGAAACTGGCCAAATAGAACATAAAACATTTAAGGATATAATTAATTATTTAGAACCAGGAGATTGCCTAGTAAGAAATAATACAAAGGTTATACCAGCACGTCTTTATGGCAAGAAAGAAACAGGAGCAAATGTAGAATTTGTATTACTAAAAAATATAGAAGGCGACATATGGGAAGCAATGGTAAGACCAGGTAATAAACTACATCAAGGAGCTAAAATAATATTTGGAGACGGTTTATTAAAGGCGGAAATATTAGATTCGCTTCCAGATGGAACTAGAAAAGTTCAATTCAGCTATGACGGAATTTTTAATGAAATTCTAGATGAAATTGGACTTATGCCACTTCCACCATATATACATGAAAGTTTAAAAGATAATGACAGATATCAAACTGTTTATGCAAAATATGATGGCTCTGCTGCAGCACCTACTGCAGGATTACATTTTACAAACGAATTATTAAAACAAATTGAAGAAAAAGGAATAGACATTGCAAATGTTACATTACACGTTGGAATAGGAACTTTTAGACCAGTAAAAGAAGAAAATATAGAAGAACATCATATGCATACAGAACATTATTATATAAAAGAAGAAGATGCAGAAAAAATAAATAAAGCAAAAAAAGCAGGAAAAAGAGTAATAGCTGTTGGAACAACATCTTGTAGAACAATAGAAACAATAGCAGATGAAAATGGTTTTGTAAAAGCTTGTGAAGGAGATACAGGTATATACATATATCCTGGATATAAATTTAAATGCTTAGATGCACTAATTACAAACTTCCATTTACCAGAATCTACTCTATTAATGCTTGTATCTGCATTAGCAGGAAAAGAGAATATAATGAATGCATACGAAGAAGCTGTAAAGGAAAAATACAAGTTCTTTAGCTTTGGAGACGCTATGTTTATAAAATAAGTTAAATTTAGAAGAAAGGAAATTAGTCAATTATATAAAATATAAAAATACTTAATTGATTAGAAATAACAAAATGAAACCAGCAATAACATACGAACTACTACACACAGATGCAAAAACAGGTGCAAGAAGAGGAATTGTGCATACTCCACATGGAGACATACAAACACCAGTATTTATGCCTGTTGGAACACAGGCAACAGTAAAATCTATTTCACCAGAAGAACTAAAACAACTAGGTGCACAAATAATATTATCAAATACATACCATCTATATTTAAGACCAGGAGAAAAAATAGTAAAAGAAGCAGGTGGACTTCACAAATTTATGAATTGGGACAGGCCTATTTTAACAGACTGTGGAGGATTTCAAGTATTTAGCTTAAGTGATTTAAGAACAATATCAGAAGATGGCGTAGAATTTAAATCACACTTAGATGGAAGCAAACACTTCTTTTCACCAGAAAAGGTAATGCAAATAGAAGAAGACCTGGGAGCAGATATAATAATGTCTTTTGATGAATGTTGCCCATACCCATCAACATACGAATATACAAAAAATTCTATGGAAAGAACAACAAGATGGGCAGTAAGATGTAAAAAAGCACACGAAGGACACGAAGAAAAACAAGGTCTATTTGGAATAATTCAAGGTGGATTTTATGAAGATTTAAGAAAGAAATCTGCAGAAGACCTAATAGCATTAGACTTTCCAGGATATGCAATTGGCGGAATAAGTGTTGGAGAACCAAAAGAAGAATATTTAAAAATGCTTTATTACACAGCTCCATTAATGCCAGAAAACAAACCAAGGTATTTAATGGGAGTAGGTTCACCAGACTACTTAATAGAAGCGGCTCTTGCAGGAATAGATATGTGCGACTGTGTACTTCCAACAAGAATTGCAAGAAATGGAACTGCAATGACTTGGAATGGAAAAGTTGTAATTAGAAATGCAACTTACGAAAGAGATTTCACACCACTAGATCCAGAATGTGACTGCTATACTTGCAAAAACTATACAAGAGCATATATAAGACATTTAGTAAAAACAAAAGAAATAATGGGAACAAGATTAATTTCATATCATAACTTATATTTCTTGACTAAACTAATGGAAAGGGTTAGAATGGAAATTGAAAATGATAATCTTCTAAATTTTAAAGAAGAATTTTACAAAAAATATGGATATACAAAAGAATAGAGGGGAGAATGTGTATGGAACTTTATGAAGAAAAAAGATCAACAGATGCAATCGAAAATAAAAGCAAAAAAATGATGAAAATAATAATTATAATTTTGGTATTATTATTCTTAGCAACACTAGCAATAATTGGAGCGTTATATTATATAAAAGGAAAAGAATTTAAAATATATTTAAATCAAACAAAGGTATCAACATCTTCTTTTAGTGATGATACATTTGTAATAGAAGGAGACGAAGTATATGTATCTATAAAAGACTTTGCAGAAAAAATGGGATACACATACAATAAAGGAGAGTATAAATATCAATACTCAGAAGATGAAACAAAATGCTACATATATAATAATGGAGAAACAGCTTCTTTTTCACAAGGATCAACAACACTTTATAAAGTTTTAAAAAATTCATCTTCTCAAAACGATTATGAATATTATACTTTAACGAAAGCAGTAAAAAGAATAAACAATAAATTATATACAACATTAGATGGAATAAGCAAAGGATGCAATGTTGCAATTTCTTATAACTCAGAACAAAACAAATTAACAATATATACACTAGACTATTTAACAAAATATTATGCAGCAAATATAACAGATTCTATATTTGCAAAACAAATAGATGCAAGAGATTTTAGCAATCAAAAAGCTGTACTATACAATTTAATGGTGGTAAGAAACTCAAGCAACAAATATGGAGTAAATAGTTTAAACAATCAAACAATAATTGGTGAAAAATATAAAACTATAACTTTCTTAGAAAGCTCACAAGAATTTATAGTTGAAACAGATGAAGGAAAAATGGGCATTATTTCTACAGATGGAAGAACTAAAATAGAACCAGCATATAGCAGCATAAAACAAATTGATAAAGACTCAGGATTGTATCTAGTATCAAATGGATCAAAATATGGAGTAGTAAATAAAACAGGACAAATAGTTATTTACTTAGAATATGATAGCATAGGAATAGATGCAAGTAAATTCTCAAATGATGATATAAAGAATCAATATTTGTTATATAATAACTGTATTCCAGTTTGCAAAGAAAGAAAATGGGGAATGCTAGATAAAAATGGAAATGTACTATTACCAGTAGAGTATGATGGCTTTGGATGCCAAATGAATAGTGGTTCAATGACAAGTCTTTTATTAGTACCTGAGTATAATGCGTTTGTAGTACAAAAAAATAGACAATATGGATTATTTAATTCATCTGGAAACAAATTAATAGAAGTTGCAGTTACAAATGCTTATTCTGTAACAGAACTTGGAGAAAAGAGTTACTATGTAACATACCAAGGAATGACAATAGACATAATAGACTACTTAACAAACACTATGGGAATAAAACCAGTAAATTCAAATACAGGAGTTTCTATAGATAATGAAGCTGCAAATACAAATAATACTGTAAGTAATACTACAACACAAGGAGAAAGTACAACAAACACAGTAAGCAATAATACTACTAGTGGTACAGTAACAAATTCTACAGCAGGTGGGGCTACAAACAGTGTTGTACAAAATACAAGGTCAACCAATACTACTAATAATACTTCTAGTGTAACAGTAAGTGCAAATGTATTACAATAATAAGAAAGGAAAATATAAATGGAGTATATTCAATTTATAGTAACAATTATAATAATTTTAGTAATATTTTATATTGCAAATTATGCAAAAAGAAAACAAGATCAAGAAATAAAAAAGATGCAAGATGAAATAAAAGTAGGGGATAAAATAGTAACTTATACAGGTCTTAGTGGAGAGGTTTCAGAAGTTTTAGAGGATAGGGCAATTGTAAAATTATATCCAAACAATATAGAAGTATCTATAGAAAAATGGGCAATAGCAGGATTAGACGATAGATATACAGAAAATAAACAAATAACAGATAAAGCAAAAAATGAAGTTAAAGACGAAAAAAACGACTAAGTTCAGATAAAATACACATTGTCAAAAAATTATAAAGTAATTATAGAAAATTATTATTAGTATCTGGACTAGAAGAAGATAAAAAAATTAAAATAAGAAACATAAAAAGCCTTTAGTTATAATATATTTTAGTATTAATTATAATTGGAGGCTTTTATGAATATTAAAGATTTAGGAAAATTAAATACAAGAGAAAATTTAAAGAAAAGTAATTATATTTACATATTAAGGGGCATAATAGTATCAGTATTAATAACGATGTTAGGTTTGTTAATATTTTCAATCATACTTACAAAAACAAACACATCTGAGGCAACAATATTTCCAGTAGTTGTAGTAATCACTGCCATTAGCATTTTAATAGGAAGTTTTATAGCATCTGGGAAAATAAAAAATAAAGGAATAGTAAATGGAGCAATAGTTGGTGGATGTTATATGTTAGTTATATATTTATTATCTAGCATAATGGGAAATAGTTTCTCCTTAAATGTTCAAAGCTTTGTTACAATAATAGCTGCAATAATGGCTGGAATAATAGGTGGAATATTAGGAGTAAATTTAAGAAAATGATTGATGTTTTAATCTAAATAGAGTAAAATTCTAAAGATAAGAAAATAGGTAAATTAAAAATTTCAAGAGTTTACTTATTATAAATCTTTTATAAATACTCAAATAAACTTATTGAAAATAAATATTTATGAAAAAAACTTTTAATCATAAATAAAAAAAACTAAAAAGAAAGGAATCAACCAATAAAACTAAATAATACTTATTTGTTTTATTGATGATTAAATTACAGATGGTAACTTTTTCAGATATAAAAAATAGTGAAGAAATAAATTGTTTAATAGAAAAATCACAAAAACAACTAGATGCACTTGGCTATACAGAACACTCATCAAGACACATAAATATAGTATCTAGTAGAGCTGCAAGGTTATTACAAGACTTGGGTTATGACGAACATAGAGTAGAACTTGCAAGAATAGCAGGATATATGCATGATATAGGAAATGTAGTAAACAGAGTGGACCACGCACATTCAGGAGCTATTCTTGCATACGAAATTTTAAAAGAAATGGGCATGAACATAGACGATAGAACAGAAATAATGATGGCAATCGGAAATCACGATGAAGCAACAGGAACAGCAGTAAGTGACATATCGGCAGCATTAATACTTGCAGATAAATCAGATGTTCATAGAGATAGAGTAAGAAATACCAATATGTCTACATTTGATAAACACGACAAAGTAAATTATGCAGTCACAAATGCAAATTTCTCTCTAGATAAGGAAAATAGAAAAATAACACTAGACTTAACAATAGACACAAAAATATGTCCTGTACTTGATTACTTTGAAATATTTATGGATAGAACAATGATGAGTAAATATGCAGCAAAATATTTAAACTTATGGTTTGAACTAGTAATAAATGGAACAAAATTATTATAGAAAATAGACTAAAAATCTATATAAATAAAGGAATTTTGAAAAAAATATAGAAATATATAATATAGGCAATAAATAAAATTACAATAAATTGGAGGAAAAAAACTTGAAAACAGAAAAAACAAAAAACAAACTATCAATTAATTTATTAGGAAAAATACTTATAGTACTTGTAATAATACTAGTAAGCTTACTTTCTTTTACTGGAATATATGTAAAAGATAAAAACACATACAAAAACTTTATTCCAGATTATAAATTTGGAGTGGATCTTTATGGATATAGAAACATAGTTGTAAAAGTAGATGATAGTACAGAAACTAAAAACTATGATGAAGAAGGAAATTTAATAAAAGAAACAACAGACGAGGATAAAAGCAAAATTGCAAAAACTATAGAAGAACCAGTAAACAGTGAAGAAAGTCTAACAATAGATAACTACCAAGCTGTAGAAGACACAATAATAAAAAGACTTAACTACTTAAAAGTAGAAGGATATCAAATAAAATGTGATGAAAACACAGGCAGAATTTATATAGAAGTTCCAGAAGACGACAATACAGATTATATTGCTCAATATTGTGTAACAAAGGGAGAGTTTAAAATATTAGATAATGATACAGACGAAGTACTACTTTCTAATGCGGATTTAAAAGAAACTAAAATTCAATATAGTGCAACAAGCCCTGGAACAACAGTATTTTTAACAATAGAATTTAATAAAGATGCAGTAGAAAAACTAAAAAATATTTCTAATACATATGTAAGTTCAAAAGATGCAGATGGAAACGACACAACTAAAAAAATAAAAATGACAATAGACGATGAAACAGTAGTATCAACATATTTCGAAGAAGAAATAGACAATGGAATAATCCAACTTTCTATTGGTACAAGTTCAGACTCTTCAACACTACAAACATATTTTAGACAAGCATCAAATATAGCAGTACTTTTAAATACAAACCCAATGCCATTAACATATGAAATAGAAATAAATAGATTTGTACATTCAGATATAACAATGCAAACTATAAAAATGATAGCAATAATATCAGCAATAGTATTTGCACTAATGCTAGTATATATGATTATAAAATACAAGAAAAATGGATTAATGGGGGCTATATTAAACATTGGATTCGTAGCACTTTTACTACTAGCTATTAGATATGGAAATGTTACAATAAGCAATTTAGGAATTTTAGCAATAGCACTTTCTACAATAATAGAATATATAACAATAATGAAAATATTAAACATATATAGTAAAAAAGACAATGACAAAATATTAAAAGAATTAAAAACTTTTGCAAAAAACTATGCAATTGCAATAATTCCATTAATAGTACTTGCAGTTACATTTGCACTTATAAAATGGCAAGAATTAAACAGTATGGGTATGGTATTCTTCTGGGGTACACTAATAATGATAATATATAACGCAATAGTAATAGTGGCAGAAAGAGAGGCAAAATAATGAAAAAAATAATTACAGTAATTCTTTCTTGCTTAATTATAGCAGGAGCAATAGTAACAGGTATTCTAGGTTTCAATGTAGGAACAAAATATGCAGAACAAACACAAATAGGAATAAACGTAGGAAAAGCATTCGAATTAAATGAAATAAAGCAAATAGCAAACGAAGTATTCGAAGGAAAAACAGTGTTAGTTCAATATGTAGAATTATATAAAGACATGGTACAAATAACTGTAAAAGGTGATGTAACATCAGAACAAGTAGAAAGCCTAAATACAAAAATAAATGAAAAATATGAAACAGAAAATAAAGTAGAAGACGTAGAAGTTTTACACAATGCAAACACAAAATTAAAAGATTTAGTAAAACCATATATTGCTCCAATAGCAAGTGTAACAGCAATAATTGCAGTATACACAATGATAGTATTTAGAAAACAAGGAGCTTGGAAAGTTCTATATACAATATGCTTAGCAATGGTAATTCCACAAGTAGTTATTGCAAGTTTATATGCAGTAACAAGACTACCAATAAATAGAATTACACCAATAATATGTTTAGCAGTATATATAATTTCTATAATGCTTACAATATTTAGTTTAGAAAAGAAGAGTGAAGTTGAAGAGTAAATAACATAAAACTTTATCAGGATTAGATGGTTAGTTGGAAAAAATTAGCCATCTAAAAGTTTAAAACTATATTACATTAAGTAAACGAAAATGATATTATAAGCCTATAAAAATTAAACGATATAATTAATTGAAAATATAAGATTAACATAAAAAAAGTATTGGTAATAAAATATATTATCAATACTTTTTTTGGAGGTGTTAATTTTGAAATGGTATAAAAAAATATTTTTCAGAACAATAAAAACAGACTTAACTTATGAAGAAGCAATGCAGATAATGGGAACAGGTCAAGCAATATTAATAGATGTGCGTTCTGAAGATGAATATAAACAAAAACATTTAAATGGTGCTATAAATGTGCCTGTGTATAATATAGAAAGTATAAGTACAGAAATTACCAATAAAGATGAAGTAATATTATTGTATTGTAAAACAGGACAGAGGAGCAACATAGCTAAGGAAACATTAATGCAAAATGGCTATAGAAACGTATATACAGTTAGAGTAAAAAATATTTAAAACCAAAAAAATTGAAAATAAATATGTTTAATAAAAGCATTTTTGTAAACAATTTTTTTAGGATAGATATTAAATTATTATAATAAAATTCATAATAAGATTAATAAAAGTTCAAATGTTTAACTTACATTTGAACTTTTAAGTGATTTTACTATTGCTTAATATTTTATAAGTTCTGCAAATATTACAATCAGAACAGATTACAACTTTTCCATCGAATATTAATCTTAAAGTATTAATAAATTCATTTTCAGGACTAACCAAATGAATTATAATTTTTTCAGGAAGTAAAGAAAGTAATGTATTTAGTGCATAATCGTTAGATGAAAACGAAATATCAGATAAATAATGAGTATCTAAATTAGAGTGGGAGAGGGAAATAATATTTTTATTTTCATCAAGTAAAATAGATTCATCATTAACATATATTAAATGCACAAGTTTTGTTTTAGTTTCTTTAGAATTTATATACAATTTTAACAAATCAATAAATTCTGTATATTCTCTATTCAAAATAAATTGATTAACACAAAAATCCACAAAAGAATCTAATATATTAATATACTGAAAAAGCCTAAATCTAACAAATCCATCTAGAACCATAGACTTGTGATTTTTAATATAATCACAAACAGATTCAAATACACAATTTTCTCGATCCAATATTTCTATAGGAAGATAAGAAGACACATCTATAGCAGTTGTATTAGACAGACTATTTAAAATTTCTGTGCAATTAGTTTCTATTTTAGACAAATCCATATCATCAAAATAAAAATAATTAAATTCCAAAAGTTTATGCACAATCTTATATTCAAAGTTATTTATAATACAGCCAGTTAAAATATCTGCGAAATATTCATAAAACAAATTAGTATCAGTTCCAACATAATGGACGATAATATTAGTGTATTTAGAAAAAAATTTTTTAACAAAAATAATATCACTCAAATTTATTAAAGCAATATTATCCATTAAATAGTTTTGAATTTGCTCATTGTTTGTTTTTATACAAAAAGAAACCACTACAAAAGTCCTCCAAAGTAAGTTTTTATTAGTATTTACTAAAAAACTCTTGATATACATATAATATTCTAAATTGTATAAAAAGCAATTTGTCCGTAATGAAGCCACACTAAAAATAATTATTTATAAAAGATTAATGAATACTCTAGGCAAAAGATTAACAATATAGTAAAATAATAGACATAGGAAATTGATAATTAGTGGAACGGTTTTGCCACCCAATATTATACGATGTATCGTAAGAAAGGCGGGTGGTGTTTATGGTTAAAGTGATACTATTTTTTATGCTATTACTAATGTTATCTTTAACATTAAACGTTGCCTTAGCAACAGTTCTATATAAGAACTGGGTCGAAAAGCAACTACATAAATAAAAAATAAACCATTCTACTTTTGCACAGGATGAATGGTTTATAAAATTCAACTTTGGCAAAACCGTATCTAACGGAATTGTCATTTCCTATTTCCATTATACTCTAAATTTATAGAAAAAGTCAAGAAAATAAAAAAATACATTGAAAATATTATTATTTATATCAAATATATTAATGGCAATAATAAAGTAAAGACTGAAAATTTTAAATTTTCAGTCTTTATATTACAAATAAATTTTATAATCAATTTCAGGGAAGATGCAATCAACCTCATTTATTTCTTTAATGAATTTCTCATCAATTTCATTGTTTTTAATTTGATAATAAATTTTTGTAAATCTTCCTATATGGTCTTTTATTCTTTTTTTGGCATAGTCAACCATAGTTCCATTGGTAATGATAAATAGCCAGTCACTACTTTGTGCTAATAAAAGTTCTCTTGCACATTGATTTAATGCTTTTTCTAGAGAAGAACCAGCTTCTGCATTTGGATATAAATTTGCAAGTTCTACCATTCTGTCACCAGCAACGTGCAAATGTCTATGAACATAGTCGTTGCTAGAATTTAACCAAACTTCGCTATAACCGTTTGCACCCCAGCTAGATCTACAAGGAGTAGCTACTTGCATACTAGGATATTTATCTATGTATTCGCTAGGTGTAATTAAATCGAAATCACATTTATCATAATAAATTTTCTTAAATAAAGTGTAAAGCCAATTTGGACCTTCATACCACCAATGTCCATAAAGTTCTGCATCATATGGACACAACACAATAGGTGGATTGCTTGTTAAATTTGCAGCTTCTGTTATTTGTTTTTCACGTGAATCGAAAAAGTGTCCTGCTTGTTTATTAATAGAGTCCCAAGCCCACTGTACATTGTAATAGTCTTTTTCACAATTCTTTCCTGTAATTCTATAATATTTAATACCAGTAGGAACTCTTGCACCATTACAAGCAATATAAGGTTTTATATAATCATATGGAGCATCATAACCAATGTCTCTATACCATTCTCTGTAATTATAATCACCAGGATAGCCATTAATAGAACTCCAAACTTGTCTAGAAGATTCTAAATCACGACCAAATGCAACAATTCCGTCTGGCGAAACAATTGGAGCAAATGTACCATAAACAGGAGTAGGGTTAGCATATAAAATTCCGTGGGTTTCTGTAATTACATAGTCAATTCCAAATTCTTTTAAGTACTTATCTGCTTCTGGAACATATCCACATTCAGGAAGCCAAATACCACGAGGCTTTCTCCCAAAATATTTTTCATAGCATTTAACACCAACAGCTATTTGAGCTCTTACTGTTTTTTCGTTAACATATAAAATAGGGAAATAACCATGTGTTGCACCACAAGTTATAATTTCTAAAACTCCAATATCTTGAAAATGCTTAAAACCAGTAATAATATTACATTTATAAACATCTTTAAAAACGTGTAAATCGTTAGAATATCTATCAACATAGTATTTTGCCAAATTTTTTAAAGCTTCATTTCCTTCATTTCTAACAATTTCTTTTTCTGCAAGTTCAATATGATTTTTTAAATATTTAATATAACGTTCTTGCAAAAGTTTATTATCTAACATATTTAGTAAAGGTGGAGTCATAGACATAGTAATTCTAAAATCTACATTCTCGTTTACTAACTTCTCAAAATTTAAAAGTAGGGGAATATAAGTTTCAGATATTGCCTCAAAAAGCCATTGTTCTTCTAAATAATCTTCACTTTCTGGATGATGAACAAATGGCAAATGTGCATGAAGCACAAAACTTACATAGCCTTTTGGATTTTGTTTCATAAATAAATCTCCTTATATATCTTAATTTTTACTATAAATGCTTTTATTAAATAGAAATTTGATTTATATCTAAATTTTTAAGCACAACCAAAATTTATTCTTATATAAAATAAGTGCCTAAATAAAGGCACAGATTTGTTCTTATCTAAAAGTTGGACTAGAACTAGAAGATGGATTCTGTAAGTCCATTTGCCAATGTTCACTATTTAACCAATTATTTTTGTTGAAATCACTATGTAAGTCATAAATATTATAAATTTTTCCCATATTACGTAAGAATGATAAAGAAGTGATATCTTTGGCAGATATAATATTTGTTTTTACATCTTTAAAATAAACAGTCTTTAAATTCTTATCAAATAAAACATGGTCATTTGGTGCATCAATTTCGTTAGAAGAAGTAACATACAAGTAATTATTTGGAATATCCATAGGTCTTTCCTCGTTATAATATTTGGCACGTCTTCCAAGCTCAATAGAATATTTGCAATTTGCATCATTAACATGTAAATACCAGCTGTTTGCAAAGTCATCTATATCAATTTCAAAAGAATAATGCATAGTATCATTACGCACAACCAATACAGGCTTTGTATTATTAAAGAAATCTTCTCCATATTTTTTTACAAAATTTTCTCTGTCTTCATCAGAAATATCCCAATATATAAATAAAGTATTAGGAGTTTGTGCCAAAACTTTAACTACAGTTTGATTATATCTGTATGGCAAATCGTAATATTCTATAACTTCTATTTTTTTAGTTAAGTCTGTAGAAGAGGTAATATCATCTGGTAAAAGGACCTTTTCAGCCACTTTTTTTGTCTTAGAAGTAGATCTTTTTTTAGACTTGCTTGTAGATTGCTTAGATTTAGATGCTAAAGACTTTGTGCCAGAGGCTTTAGTAGTATTCTTCTTTGTAGCCGAAGTCTTAGTAGTTTTTTTGTTAGTAGATTTTGCTGTTGTTTTAGTAGTTTTTGTGCTAGAAGACCTAGCTTTAGAAACTTTTGTACTTGAGGCTTTTTTTGGTTTACTTTCTGCATTTTCTAAATTTGCACTATTTATAGAGTCTAACTTTCTAGACTCCTTTGCAGTACTTTTTTTAGAATTAGTAACTTTTGATACAACTTTTTCAGCAACATCTTTTTTAGCAGTAGATGCTTTTGAGGCAGTTCTTTTAGCTCTAGAAGTTGGCTTTTTTTCTGCTGTATCTAAATTCTCTAAGTCCTTTTTTACGTCTGTAGATGATTTCCTTGGCATTTAATTTCCTCCTTTGTTTACGCTCATATAAAATCTTATTATATACTATATCAAAAGCAAAATAAATTCAATAGAAAAAGAAAAATAAATTTAAAAAAATTATCGAAAAATGTTTACATTTGTAATTTTTTTGTATAGAATATATCAAGTAAAAAAGATACCAAAGAAAATAATTTGAAGGGAGATTTTAGCAAATGAAAATTTTAATGCTAACTTGGGAATATCCACCAAGAATAGTTGGCGGAATAGCGAGAGTCGTACACGATCTATCTAAAAGATTAATAAAAGATGGTCACGAGGTTACAGTTGTAACTTACAGAGATAATATGGATATACCAGAATACGAAAACGATAAAGGAGTTAATGTATATAGAGTAGACAACTACATGATACATCCAAACAACTTTATAGACTGGATTCTACAGCTTAACTTTAATTTAATTGCAAAGGCTACCGAAATAATAAATAAAGAAGGAGCTTTTGATGTAATTCACGCCCACGACTGGCTAGTTGCAAGTGCTGCTAAAACCCTTAAAAATGCTTATGGTATTCCAATTGTTGCTACAATACATGCAACAGAAGCAGGAAGAAATAGTGGAATACACGATGATACACAAAGATATATAAACGATACAGAATGGATGCTTACATACGAAGCTTCTGAGGTAATTGTAAACAGTAATTATATGAAAAACGAACTACAAAGATTATTTGGACTTCCATACGAAAAAATAAACGTAATACCAAATGGAATAAATTTAAACAATTATGTTGGAGTAGAAAGAGATTACGACTTTAGAAGAAAATATGCAATGGACAACGAAAAAATAATTTTATATGTTGGAAGATTAGTATACGAAAAAGGAATTCAACATTTAATTGCTGCAATGCCAAAAATACTTTCTAATTATCACGATGCAAAACTAATAATTGCAGGACGTGGTGGAATGATAGAAGAACTTAAGGCAGAAGCTGCAAGTCTTGGATTAAACGATAAAGTATATTTTACAGGATACTTAGATTCAAAACAAGTTCCTAAAATGTATAAATGTGCAGATGTTGCAGTATTCCCAAGCACATACGAACCATTTGGAATAGTTGCTTTAGAGGCAATGCTTGCAGGTGTTCCAACAGTAGTATCAGATGTTGGTGGACTAGACGAAATAGTAGAACACGGAGTAGATGGAATGAAATCATATGCAGGAAATCCAAATTCAATTGCAGACTCTGTAACAGCACTATTATATGACCATCAATTAGCAGCAAATGTTTCTAAAAAAGCTAGACAAAAGGTAAAAGAACAATTCAACTGGGAAAAAATTGCACAAGATACACACTTCACATACGAAAAAGCAATATGCCAAACAATGGCAGAACGTCAAGCAAAACAAATGCTTCAAGAAAAAGCTCAAAAAACAGAAAAAGCGGAAAATACACAGAAAGAAATAACAAATTTATTAAATTTCAAAAAAAGACACGCTTATGCATAATTTAAAGGAGGCAAATGTAAAATGACAGTTTACGATACAGCAAATAGATTAGCAACAGAAATAAAAGAATCTGCAGAGTATACAGAATACAAAAAATTAAAAGACAGCATAAATTCAAATGCAGAAAAAAAGCAAAAAATAGAAGACTTTGAAAAGCTAAGATACAACATACAATTAAAAGCAATGCAAGGTCAAAATGCAGACGAAGAAACAAAGAAATTACAAGAACAATATGCAAATTTACAACAAGACGAAGAAATAAAAAAATACTTTGATGCAGAAGTAAGATTTAATGTTTTAATAGGCGATGTAAATAAAATAATAGCAGAAGCAGTAAGAGAAGTTTTATAAATAAAAAAAGAAGAGGCAGATAATGTATTATATTTTTATAGTATATTTTATGCCTCTTTATTTTATTAGAAAAACTATATAAACCCCAATAGATAAAATATTACACAAGAAAATTTTTTTATAAATTTTAAATTTGGCAGAAAAGCTAAAAGAGCAAAAGAAAAGATAAAAAATAAAAACTTTAAATTTGTTCTATATGAGGAGGAAATATTTTGATAACAACAATTTTAATATTAATAATTGGGATAATTGTACTTACAATATGTTTAAATATAAAACTAAAAGACATAAAAAAGTTAAAACAAATTTCGGAAGATAAAGAGCTAAACAACATAGTAGACAAATTTCCAGAAGGCAAGCAAATATGTAAAGAAATACTAAAACAATTAGAAAACGAAAATGTAACAATAGAAGAGGATAATGATTCTAAGACAAGCCTATATTTAGTAATGCAAAATAAAATATTAATAGGAAAAATAAATTCATTTGCAAGAATACAAACAATAGCACACGAATGTGCACACTCTGTACAAAATAAGGTTGTATTAAAGTCAAACTATATAATTTCTAACATAAACAACATATTTTTTATAGTGTTAATTATATTAAGACTACTAAATATAGTAAATCTAAAAGTAGGTTACATATTAATAATTGCTTTTATTGTTATGCAAGTAATTAACTATATAATAAGAAGTTACTTAGAAACAGAAGCAATGGTTAAGGCAGAATATATAGCAAAAGAATACATAGAAAAAAGTAAAATAACAAATGAAACAGAAAACAAAAAAATAACGAATGGCTACAGAGAAATTAACAAAATAGGTGTAAAGTTATATAACTATACATTAATATTAAAAAGCGTAGTAAAAATAATAATTGCAATAATATTAGTACATTAAAACTTTTTACTAAATGGAAGAATGCTATTTCTCAACGTCCAAAGGGGACGTCCCTTTTTGGGCGAAGTTACTTTTTTATAATATTATATCTCTAAAAAACAAAAATATGATACAAATCAACTAACAAGAATTAAAATATATTACTGTAGTAAAAAAACATGAAAAAAATTTTGGAAAAGACAAAAGCCGAGAAATAGGCAAATTTAATACAGAAAGTAGTGGTAATAACAATATAAAACAGGTAAAATAAGCAAAATATTAGTGGTATTACCCACTTTTATTTTTAAGTAAAGTATGATATAAAAGAATAATAAATATTTAATATCTATAAAAGTTTATAGAATTAAATATGACCAAAGCATAAACTTTAAAATGGATATTAAATTTTAAGGCAAAAATAAAATTAAGGTAAGAAAAAAATTTTTTTACCAAGCAATAGTCAATATATGGCTAAAAACAAAATCTGGAAAATACAAAAGAAAAAGAATAAAAGAACACAAAATGTAAATAATAAGAATAAATCTAGAAAGCAAAGCTAGAAATACAAAACGAAAGGAAAGAAAGGTTGAAAAATAAAAATGGAAAACAAAAAGAAATATTTACAAAATAAAACAATAAAAAATAGACAAGAAAAACGGTATAACCCTAGTAGCTTTGGTCGTAACAATAGTAGTACTATTAATATTAGCAGGAATAAGCTTAAATTTAGTATTAGGACAAA